>JAEEGL010474322.1_pt1 | contig 50279 bp, 38 predicted proteins | sample 9134231 | NCBI WGS metagenome assembly JAEEGL01 (sample SAMN16246548, study PRJNA631951) | gut metagenome | biome: gut microbiome; feature: rumen; material: fiber-attached | host: Bos | place: Iran: Karaj | collected 2018-10 | reverse complement strand
TCGAGGTCGCCGTAAAAGCGCTCCATCGTCCGCTTTATCCACACGTCGACGGGGAAGGCGTCGAGCCTGTGGAACCCGAAAAGCAGAACGCAGGCGGCGACCTTGTTGCCCACGCCCTTTATTTTTTTGAGCGCCGCGGCGCACTCCTCGTAAGGAGCCGACGCCATATCGGAAATATCTATTTCTCCGCCGTTCCACTTTTTCACGGGGTCCTCTATGTAGCCCGCGCGAAACCCCGCGCGGATGGGAGCGAGGTCGGCGGCGGTCACGCCGTCGAGGTCGCGGGGCGTCGGGAAGGCGAAATACTTTTTTCCGCCCGCGTCGAAGGGACGCCCGAACCCCTCGCAAAGCCTTTCGACGATGCCTTTTATGCGGGGGATGTTGTTGTTTTGCGAAATTATAAACGATATAAGCGCCTCGAACGGGTCCTGGCGGAAAATGCGAAGTCCCTTTGCCTCCGCCGCCGCGGCGGCGATTATTCCGTCGCCGCTTTTGCATATATCGGCGACGTATGCGGCGTAGTCGGCCGCAAGGTCGAAATAGTTTTCAAAATAGGCGCCGTCGACGCCGTCGTCGCAAAGGAGCTTGCCCGAAAGAACGCGGCCTTTGAAATATTTATCTCCCGCAACGCCCTCGGTGATCCCGTTTTCGTCAGTCGAAAAACGGAAGCACTGGCCGCAGTCGGCGCTTATTTTCAGATCGAAATCGCCGTTTATAAGACAGTCCACTTGTTAAAAACACCTTTTTCTGTTATAATAACCGTGAAAGGCGGCGATAAAATGGCCGAAACCATCTACACCATACCGATAAACGAGGCCTTCGACAAAAAGGAAGGCTGCCCCCTTTGCGCCCTTACCGAAACGCTCGAGCAAAACGAGCTGACGCTGATTTTAGGCGCCTCGATGATGGAGCCCGACGTGAGGATCGCGACCAACCGCCTCGGATTTTGCCCCGACCACCTCGAGAAAATGCTTGACGCCAAGAAAAAACTTCCGCTCGCCCTCATGCTCCAGAGCCGTTTGCAAGAGCTTCGCGGCTGGCTCGACGAGAGCGACTCCAAAAAGGAGCGGCTTTTCGCGGCGACCGCCGACAGCTGCTATATATGCGCGAGAATTGAAAGATACCTTTCGGGGATGTATGAAAACCTCTTCTGGCTCTACTCGGGCGACGAGGCCTTCAGAGAGAAGGTAGCGGCGCAAAAAGGCTACTGCTTAAAGCACTTTTCCGTCCTTTATACAATGAGCGAAAAGCGGCTCAAAAGCAAAGAAAGAGACCGCTTCCGCAAAGCCCTGACGGCCACTCAGAAGGCCTACTACGACGGCCTCGCCAAAGACGTCGACTCCTTTACCGCCATGTTCGACTATCGTAACGCGGGCGCCGAGTGGGGCGACTTCAGAGACGCCCCCGAGCGTATCTGCGAGGCGCTCGGTTTAAGAAGATAACTTATTGATTTGTTCGGCGAGGTATTCGTCGACCGTAATGCCGCGGCTGTGTATTTCCGCCGCGGCTTCTTTGCCGACGAAGCGGAAATGCCACTCCTCGGTCTCGTAGCCCGTGATATACTCGTTTGCCGTCGTGTAGTGGATTATAAACCCGTATTTCCAGACGTTTTCGACGGCCCACTTGTAGCTTTTCGACTTGCCGTATTTGCCCATCGACCCCGTCTCGCCGACGACGTCTATGGCAAGACCCGTCTGATGCTCGGAGTGACCGGGGCGGGCGCTGTAGGAGTCGACGGCGGCGACGTTTCCGCCCTCGTTTTTGAGATATTTGTTGTATAATTTCTCCTGCGTCTCGTAGCTTCTGTAGCCCGACTGCCCGAGTATGGTGTAGCCGGCTTTTTTCGCGGCGTCGCAAAGGATTATGAAGGCGTCGTAAGCCTCTCGCTGGAGCGAGACGTTGCTCGCGTGCTTATAGGCCGACGGCAGGGCGACGAGATCGTCGGGGACGTAGTCGCGGTCGAGATAATAGAACTTGTTTACGAGCACGTATTTCGTCTGTTTGTTCGGGGACGGCAAAACGTTCGTATAAAACTCCCCGTCGTAGCCGAAATTGACTATTGCGACGACTCTTTCGTCCGACAGATCCTTATGCTTTTTGCCGTAGGCGTTATACCTCGCGTCGTTTTCGGCGACGTATCCCGCCACGGAGGCATAATCTCCCGTCGGCGCAGGCTCCGAAGACGGCGTCGGGTCGCTCGACCCGGCCTCGCTCGAAGCGGGTTTGCTTTCGGGCTTGCTCTCGGGTTTGCTTTCGGGTTTGCTCTCGGTCTCCGACGAAGCCTCCGAGGACGGCTCCGAGGACGGATCGGACATGGCTTCCGACGACGCTTCGGAGGAAGCCTCGGACTGCGCGGAGGTCGTTTCGGAGGAGGTCACGGAGGCGGTTTCGTCCGACGGGCTCGCGGCCGACGAAGGCGTTTCGCCCCCGCCCGAGCACGCGGTAAAGACGGTGACTGCAAAAAGCACCGCCGCCGCCGCGAGAGATATCAAAGAGAGTAATTTTTTCAAGGGTATCACCTTTCTTTATCAGAAGCGCTTTGACCTTTTACGGTTTTTAAGCGCTTTTCTTCCTTTTTTGGCAAATTTTCGGAGTCTGTTTCGCTTGCCTAAGATGAGATAGAGGACGAAGAGCGTGCCCGCGACAAGGGCGACTATGACCGCTACGAAGGCAATATTCAGTAAGACGCCTTTGAAATCGGTTTTTTCGACCTTTGGACTTACTGTGACGGTGACAAGCGGGTAGTTTTGCGGCTCCGAATATTCCCTTGCGGCCGCCTCGGCCGCAGGCGTGAGGCCGAAAATGTCCTTGCCCGAAAGAAGCGAGCAAAACGGCTCTGAGAACATATCGGGAAGCGGCTTTAAGGATATGGACGCCGCCTCCTTCAGAACGCTTTTTTCAAAGACGAGGTCGACGGTCTTTCCGCCTCTGAAAACGGCGGTAAAGCCGCTTTCGGTCCCCGCCGCCTCAAGTGCGGGACGCCCCGAGAAGACGGGACGCGAAACGCCCGAAAGGGTCAGGCGGATCGTATTATCGGAGATAAGGCGGGCGTCGGCCGATATATCCGGCAAAAACGAAATACTGTCTATAGAATGCCTTCCCACAAGCGAAAACTTGAACTCGATATCCTTTATCGGCGAGGCGAAAGAAAACGGCTCCGAAACGAAAAGCTTTTTCACGCCCTCGAGGACGCAGCCGCTCTGTCCGCCGGATATCCACGGCGAGCCGTTTAAGGTCTTGACGCTCATAACGCCGTAAAGGTCGGTCTCCTCGCCGAAATCCACGGCGACCCGCGAGCAAAGATACGGGTCTGAATAGAGGCCGTCTCTGAAAACGTAAAGATAGTTGTTGTCGGGCTCGAAGGAATAATACCCGTCCCCGACTGACACGCGGACGCCCATGGCGTTGCCGAAGCCCTCGTCGTCGCCGTCCTTGTTGAAGCCGAAGCGGCTCGCCGCCCCTTCGACCTTCTCAAAGGATACGGCCTCGATCCCCGCCGCTCCCGCGGGGACTACCGTTTCGCCGTCGGCCGCCGAAAGACTTATTTTCACGTCGTTTACGGGGCTTTCCGCCGACACGGCGGCGCCGCAGTTATAGAAAAGACATCCGTAAACGTCGCCCGACGACTCCTCGAGCCTAAGAGCCTTTTCGCACCCCGCGAAAACGGCGTCCTCAATATAAAATCCCGAAACCCGCTTAAGGTCAAGGCCGCCCTTCGTGAAATGTCCCCGCGTGAAGGCGACGTCGCGGCAATCGGAAAAGGACGCCGCGTGAAGGCACTCCCTCGCGAAGCAGTTGAGAAAGCCGCTTTCCCCTTTGGTCGCGCCGTATCCGAAATTGACGCCCGCCGCCGAAACGGCGACGTCGCACGAGGTAAAAAGGCATTCCGAGGCCGAGACGTTTTCGCACGCCTCGAGGCTTACGGCGGTTCGGCACCCGAGAAAATCGCAGTTTTCAAACGAGATATTATAAGAATTATCGACTCCCACGCCCGCGGCGGAGCCGCAAAACGAGAGATTTCTGAGGGCAAGCGCCTCGCAGTCGGTCGCCTTCACGGCGTTTTCGAAAAAGACGCCTTCGACCGTAACGTCGCCGCCCGTTATCTTCAAAACTCCCTTGAACACCGCGGCGTCCGCCGCCGCGGCTATTTTGACTTTCGCGCCGCTTTCGGCCGTGACGGCAAGGTCGCCGTATTCTCCGTCCTCAAGCGTTAAAACGTCGCCGTCTTCAAGAGTGATTTCGGAAATTTCCGAAAAAGGCTTTTTGCGGCTTCCGTCGCCGCCCGATTTCGCGGAAGGGTCGTAGTAATACGGCGCCGCAAAGGGCGAAAGGGCGAAAACGAGGGCGAAAAAGAGGCAAAGGAGGACGGTCGGAAAAGCTTTTCCGACGCAAAAAAGCCCTTTACCCTTTTTCAAGCCCTTTCACTCCTTAAATATCGTTTTTGATAAGGTCGTCGTAGCTTTCGCGCTTTATCCAGAGTCTGTCGACGCCGCCCGAAAGACCCACGACGGGGGCGCGCGGCACGCGGTTGTAGTTCATCGCCATACTGTAGTTGTAGGCGCCCGTCGCGAGCACGGCGAGAATTTCGCCCGCCTTAGGCTCGGGCAGGGGGACGTCCTCCTGAATAAGGTCGCCGCTTTCGCAGCACCTTCCCGCGACGGTGTATTTCCCCGCGGGCTTTTCGCCGACGCGGTCGGCAAGCACCACGGTATAGTCGGATTTATAAAGGGCGTAGCGGGGGTTGTCGGTCATGCCGCCGTCGACGGAGACGTAGTTTCTTATCCCCTTTATCTCCTTGACGCCGCCTATGGTGTAGAGGGTCACGCCCGCCGGTCCGACGAGACTGCGCCCCGGCTCCATGAGTATAAACGGAAGCGAAAGACCTAACTTTTCGCAGACCTTTCTGACCCTCACGCTGATTTTCGCTATATAGTCGCCGTAGGGGACGGGGTCGTTGCCGTCAACGTATTTTATGCCGTATCCGCCGCCGAGATTTAACTCTTTTACCGTCACGCCGAGTTTGTTTTTTATCTCGGCCATAAAGCGAAGCATGACTTCGGCGGCGTCCTCGAAGGGCTCGATGTCGAAGATCTGCGAGCCGATATGGCAATGAACGCCGATAATCTCGATGTTTTTCATCTCTTTCGCCCTTGCCGCCGCCTCGAACGCCTCGCCGTTTTCGAGGGCGAAGCCGAATTTCGAGTCGATGGCGCCAGTGCGGACGTAATTATGTGTGTGGGCGTCGATGCCGGGCTTTATCCTGAAGAGTATTTTCGCGGTCTTTCTCGCCTCGGCCGCCGCGGCGCCGAGATTTTCAAGCTCGGTCACGTTGTCGACGACCACGCGGCCGACGCCGTTTTCCATCGCCATTTTCAGCTCGGCCTTCGTCTTGTTGTTGCCGTGAAAATAAATCTTTTCAACGGGAAATCCCGCCTTCAGGGCGGTGTAAAGTTCGCCGCCCGAGACGACGTCGAGCCCCAAGCCGTTTCTTTTTGCGAAGCGGCAGCTTTCAAGACAGCAAAAGGCCTTGGAGGCGTATAAAATCATGCCGTTTCCCTTGCCGTAGGCCTTTTCGATGGCCTCGGTGTAGGCCTTCGCGGTCGACGCCATCAGGTCTTCGTCCATGACGTAAAGCGGCGTGCCGTATTTTTCCGCGAGCGCCACGGCGTCGACGCCGCCGATGGTGAGGCGGCCGTTATTATTCCCTAAGTTTTCGGAAATCTTTTTCATTTTTCGTCCTTCTTTTCTCTTTTTTCGCGGCCCCTTCGGTCGAGCCATATCATCAAAACCGCCACGTCGGCGGGCGAAACGCCCGAGATCCTCGAGGCCTGCCCGATGCTTTCGGGCCGTATTTTGTCAAGCTTTTGCCTCGCCTCGAGCCGAAGACCCTCGATCGCGAGATAGTCAGCGTCCTTCGGCAAAAGCCGCGCCTCCTCTTTCAGAAATCCTTCGGCCTCGCGCTCCTCGCGCCTTATGTAGCCGTCGTATTTCAAAAGTATCTCGACCTCTTCGGTCACGTCGCGCCTTAATTTCGGCCTTTCGGGGTCGGCGACCGAGAGCGTTTCGTAGGTGACGCGCGGACGCTTCAGAAGCTCCGAGAGCCTCGCGCCCGTCGTTATCTTTTCGCTTCCCGCCGCCTCGAGCGCGGCGTTGAGTTCTCTTGACGGCCGCGCCGTCGTATTTTTAAGCCTTTCAAGCTCTTTTTTGATCTTCTTTTGCTTCAAAAGAAAGGCGCGGTATCTCTTTTCGCCGATAAGACCTATCTCGCGTCCGAGCGGAGTTAATCGTAAATCGGCGTTATCCTGCCTTAAAATGAGACGGTATTCCGACCGCGAGGTCATCATCCTGTAGGGCTCGTTCGTCCCCTTGGTGACGAGGTCGTCGATAAGCGTTCCGATATACGACGACGAGCGGGGAAGCACGACGGCTTTAAGCCCTTTTACCCCTCTCGCGGCGTTTATGCCCGCCATAAGACCCTGCGCCGCCGCCTCCTCGTAGCCCGAGGAGCCGTTGAACTGTCCCGCGCCGAAAAGACCCTTTATCTTTTTGAACTCGAGCGACGCCGCCAGCTCCGTCGGGTCGACGCAGTCGTATTCAATGGCGTAGGCCGTCCTCATTATCTTGACGTTTTCAAGCCCGGGGATAGTCCGTAAAAGCTCTAACTGCACGTCCTCGGGGAGCGAGGACGATATGCCCTGAACGTATATCTCGTCGGTCTTCTCGCCCATCGGCTCCAAAAAGAGCTGGTGGCGTTTTTTGTCGGCGAAGCGGACGACCTTGTCCTCGATAGAGGGGCAATAACGCGGCCCGACGCCCTCTATAACGCCCGTATAGAGCGGCGAGCGGTCGAGATTTCGCATTATGACCTCTTTGGTCTTTTCGTTGGTGTAGGTGAGGTGGCAGACCGCCTTGTTCTCGGGCGGCTTCTTCGACTCGAAGCTGAAGGGACAGAGGTCGGTCTCGCCCTCCTGTAATTCGCACTTTGAAAAGTCGATGGACGAGCGCTTGACCCTCGCGGGGGTGCCCGTCTTGAAGCGGACTACCGAAACGCCCGCGTCTTTGAGGCAGTCGGCAAGGGCGACGGAGGGGAAAAGTCCGTCGGGCCCCGACGGGTAATTGACCTCGCCTATCAGCACGCGGCCTCTTAAATACGTCCCCGTCGCCACGACGACGGCCTTCACGGGGTAGACGGCTCCGAGCCGCGTCACCACGGCCTCCACGGCCTTTTTGCCGTCCTCGTCCCTAAATCTTATTTCGGTTATCTCGGCCTGCTTCAGGTCGAGATTTTCCGCGGTTTCAAGGGTATGCTTCATCCGCTCGGAGTAGCGGCGGCGGTCGATCTGGGCGCGAAGACTGTAGACGGCGGGCCCCTTGCCGCGGTTGAGCATCCTTATCTGCATGGCGCACTCGTCGGCGGCCTTGCCCATCTCGCCCCCGAGGGCGTCTATCTCTCGAACTAAATGCCCCTTCGCCGTGCCGCCTATCGACGGATTGCAGGGCATATTTCCCACGGTGTCGAGGTTCATAGCGAAGACGATCGTCTTGCATCCGAGGCGCGCGGAGGCGAGCGCGGCCTCGATGCCCGCGTGTCCCGCCCCTATTACCGCTACATCGTAGCTTTCGGATATATACGTCTTCACTTTTAACTCCCCCGCGTCATTTGCCGACGCAGAATTTGTCGAATATGGTTTTTAATATCTCCTCGTCGGCTTTGGTGCCGTCGAGGCGCGAAAGGGCGCCCACCGCCGCCGTAAGCTCCGCGACGGTCTTGTCGGGCATTTCGCATTGTTTTATCAGCTCTATCGCTCGTTTCACGGCCTCGTCGGCTTCCTTTAAACAGCCGTATTGCCGCTCGCTCATTATGACGGGACCTTTTTCTTCGGAGACGCCCGCGAAAGCGACGGTTTTGTCGGCAAGCGCCGCCATATTTTCGCCCGTCACCGCGCTCAAGGCGACCGACGGAAGGTCTTTAGGAAGTCCCAGCGCCGCCAGAGCGGACGGGACGTCTTTATCTTCAAATCCGCTCAGATCGGTTTTCGTGAATACCGCGATAAACGGCTTTCCCGCCGCCGCCACGGTCTTTGCCGCCTCGGCCGTCTCCATGCCGAGATCGTTCGAGTCGGCCGCGAAAAGTATGAGGTCGGCCTTTTTAAGCGCCGAGACGGCCTTAAAGACGCCGATTTTTTCTATCTCGTCGCCGCTTTCCCGAAGTCCCGCCGTGTCGGAAAGTCTTATTTTAAGTCCGCGAAGCGAAACGGTCTCGCTCACGACGTCGCGCGTCGTGCCGGGGACGCTCGTCACAATGCTTCGCTCCGAGTCTGCGATGGCGTTCATAAGTGTCGATTTGCCGGCGTTTGCCGCGCCCGCGATGACTACCGAAAGTCCCTCTTTTATAATTCTTCCCGCCGCCGCGCCCGATATGGCATCCGAAAAGAGCTTTTCGCACTTTTCGAGCTTTTCAAGCAAAGCGGGACGCTCCTCTTCCTCTATCTCCTCGTCGGGCCAGTCTATGACGGCGAAAAACCGTGCGATTATCTCGTTTATGGTCGCTTTCGCGCCCGAAAGCCTCTTGCCGACGCCGCTTTCGAGATTTCCCGCCGCCGCCTCGAGGCACCGCTCGCTGTCGGCCTCGATTATCTCGCCGACGGCCTCGGCCTCGTCAAGAAGCATTTTTCCGTTTATAAAGGCGCGCTTTGTAAACTCCCCGGGCTCCGCGAGCCTCGCGCCCGCCGAAAGCACCGTTTTCAGCACCTTTTCGGTGACGAGCGCGCCGCCGTGGCACGAGAGTTCGCACATATCCTCGCCCGTATAGGACGCGGGCGACTTGTAGTAAATCAGAATACCCGTATCGACCGTCCTGCCGTCCTTTACAATCTTTCCGTAGACGGCCTCTCGGGGACGGACGGGCTTTTTTGAGGCGGCGAAAAAGACCTTAAGGGCGGTACCCAGCGCCCCTTCGCCGCTTATTCTTATAACGGCTATGCCGCCCGTGCCTCTCGGCGTCGCGACGGCCGCTATAATGTCGTTCCTTTCCGTAATTATCGCCCCGATTTCAGTCGATAAATTTTCATAATATTATATAACATTAGATATATTCTTGTCAAATCAAAAGCCCTTAATTTTTTGATATTTTTTGTCGATATATTGCTTTTCTTTCTTGCGCGGCGCAGCGGTTTGTGGTATAATTTTCTTTAAATAAACTGACGGAGATAAAACGATGCGTAAAATCGGCTTTGACAACGAAAAATATATCGAAAGGCAGGGCGCGGAGATACGTCGGCGCATCGCCGAATTCGGCGGCAAGCTCTATCTCGAGTTCGGCGGCAAGCTGTTCGACGACCACCACGCCTCGAGGGTGCTCCCCGGCTTCAAGCCCGACAGCAAGCTCTCGATGCTCCGCTCGCTCGGCAAAGAGGTCGAGATAGTCGTCGTCGTCAACTCCTGCGACATCGAGAAAAACAAGATGCGTAGCGACATAGGCATCACCTACGATCTCGACGTCCTCCGTCTTATCGACGCCTTCAGAGCCATAGATCTTTACGTCGGAAGCGTCGTCATCTCCAAGTATAAAGAACAGCCCGCCGCCGTCGCCTTCAAGGAAAAGCTCGAGCGGCTCGGCGTCAAAGTCTATCTCCATTACCCCATTTCGAATTACCCCTTCGACGTGCCGAACATCGTTTCGGAAAACGGCTTCGGCAAAAACGATTACATAGAGACGACCGCCCCGCTCGTCGTCGTGACCGCCCCCGGCCCCGGCAGCGGCAAAATGGCGACCTGCCTCTCGCAGCTTTACCACGAGAATATCCGCGGCAAAAAGGCGGGCTACGCCAAATTCGAGACCTTCCCGATATGGAACCTTCCCCTGAAGCACCCCGTAAACCTCGCCTACGAGGCGGCGACGGCCGACCTTAACGACGTCAACATGATAGACCCCTATCACCTCGAGGCATACGGCGTTACGACGGTCAATTACAACCGCGACGTCGAGGTTTTTCCCGTCCTCAACGCCATGTTCGAAAAGATCTACGGCGAAAGCCCCTATAAGTCGCCGACCGATATGGGCGTGAATATGGCCGGCTTTTGCATCTCCGACGACGAGGTCTGCAAAAAAGCGGCTCTCGACGAGATCATAAGGCGTTATTTCGACGCCCTCAAATATAAGCGTCTCGGCGTAGGCACCGACGAGGCGGTAAAGAAGATAGAGCTTCTCATGAATCAGGCGGGCATCTCGGCGGACGACAGAAAGGTCGTCGGCGCGGCGCTCGCGAAGTCGGCAGAAACCGAAAATCAGCCCGCCGTAGCCATTGAGCTCGGGGACGGCAAAATAGTCACGGGCAAGACCTCCAAGCTCCTCGGCGCCTCGTCGGCGGCGCTCCTTAACGCCGTCAAGGTGATAAGCGGCATACCCGACGAAATAGACCTCATCAAACCCGAGGTAATTTTACCCATACAGGCGCTCAAGACGGGCGCGCTCGGCAACAAAAACCCGCGCCTTCACTCCGACGAGGTGCTTATCGCCCTCGCGATATCGGCGGCCACAAGTCCCGAGGCGGCAAAGGCGATGGAAAACCTCAAAGAGCTCCGCTGGTGCGAGGCGCACTCGACCGTCATACTCGCGCAAATCGACCAGGACGTTTACAGAAAGCTCGGCATAAACCTCACCTGCGAGCCGCAGTATCAGACCAAAAAGCTCTATCACAAATAACGGAAAAATCCAAACGTCCTCCCGCCTTTAGGGAGGACGTTTTCATATTTTCGCCGCGCCTCTCATAAAGTTAAAACGGTGAAGACGGTGAAAAAAACGGTATTCGCCGCCATACTGGCGGCGGCCGCGGCCGCCGCCGCGGCGATAATATTTTCAAACGGCAAAGAAACGCCCCCGAGTATAATAACAAAAACCGCATATCTCGCCGACGGCTACGCCGAGGGTTCGCTTTTCCCCTCCGAGACCCCCGACCTCTACCTTCTCGACCCCGCCCCCTCGGAAGACGATTTACGCCTTTACGCGAACCTCGGCGTCACCGCCGTCCCGTCGGACGGCGGCCTCGCGGTCTGCCGCGAGCCGTCGGCGGCAAAAGCGTTCGCAGACGCCCGAAACGCAGCCGTATTTTTCGACTGCGAGATCTCCGAGGAGGCGCTCCGCTTCCTCTCGTCAGCATACGAAAAGCCCTTTTTCACCGATACCGCCGCCTATAAGGGCGGCAAGCGGCTTTCGGTTTTGACTTTTGACATGTCTTCCCGCGAGCCGACGGAGCTTATCGACGAACTGTATGCCGACGAGAAGTCGGACGGCCTCATTGCTTTGATAAGCGGCGCCGACGCCGTCAAAAAAAACGAAAACGGCGCCGCCGACGTCCTTTCGGCGCTCTTTATGCCTTCCGCGAGGTACGATACCAAAGCCTTGACGGTGGGCATTCCGTCTTCGCGAAGCTTTTCGACCACGCGAGGCGCCGTCTGGTTCACGGGCGGGTGCGACCCCGAAAAGCCGCTTTATCTTAACGGCGCCGAGGTCGCGGTCACGCCGAGCGGACTTTTCTCCGTCCGCGCGCCGCTGAGCCCGGGCAAAAACGTAATAACCCTCGAAAACGGCGAAAACGCTTTGACCTTCAATATCGACCGCCCGACGTCAGCTAAGAACGCCGAAAACTCGCTTGCCGCCGCCTTTGAAACGGACGGCAAAACCGCCGTTCTGTCGTCGGACGGCGACCCGCTCGTCTTCACGTCGGTCCCCATAACCTCGAGCGCCGACGCCTTCTACGCCCCGAGCGGCGCGAAAGCGAAAATTATCGACCGATTTCGGACGAAAAACCGCCTGAATAACACCGAGGTCGAGGTCTACGCCCTCGAAAACGGCCTTTTCGCCCTTTGCGATAAGGCGTCCGTCACCGACGAACCGCTCCCCGCGCGCGAAATCAAAAGCCTTTCGGCAGGACTTGAGGACGGCTTTTTCACGGTCCGCGTCAAAACCGTCGGCGCGCCCGTTTTCGCCGTCCGCGAAAGGGAAGAGGGCGCGTTGCTGACCTTTTACGGCGTCAAAGGCCCCGTCGACCTCGCTGTCCCCGAAAACCCGCTTTTCAAAGACGCCTCCTTCCGCGCCGACGGCCTGCTCCTTCGCTTCAAAGAGGGCGCGGAGCACCTGGGATATATCGCGAAATACGAGGGCGACGAAGCGGTGATTGCTTTCCGCCTTCCCAAAAAGGCGGGAGACGGCGAAAAACCGCTTGCGGGCATAAAAATAATGCTCGACGCGGGACATTCGCCCCACGTTGGCGGCACGCAGGGACCCGACTGGCCGAACGACTTACGCGAGCGCGTATTGAACTACCGCACCGCGACCCTCACGGCCGGATACCTCCGCGGCCTCGGCGCTGAGGTGGTTTTATCCCGCGGCGACAGCGAGGACGTCGTCTACCGCGCGAGCGAGGTCAAAAAGACCTACCTCCCGAGCGGCGCCGATATCGCCGTTTCGATACACTACAACGCCGTCTCGTGCGAGGGAGACCCGCTTACCCGCCGCGGCGTGCTGACCATTTACGCGAACGCCCACTCGAAAAGACTTGCCGAAACGGTGGCGGCGGGCGTCTCGCGTTACGCCCGCAGACCGTATAAAAACGCCGCCTTCGGCGACTATATCGTCTGCCACGTCTCGTCGATGCCCTCGATCATAATCGAATGCGGCTACCTCACCAATATCTGCGAATACGACTGGTTCTTAAAACCCGAAAACGGGGACGCCTTTGCCGCGTCCCTCGCCCGCTCGATTTACGATTACTTCGCCGCGTCGTGATCCCCCCGCGCCGCCGCGCCCGAAGGGCGCAGGCCGCCCGCCCTCGCACGCGTGCGCACGCTCACGCGTGCGCGCACGAGAAACACGGTTTTTTTCGGAAAAAAGCGGGCGGCGGAAAAAGTCGGAAGCGGCGGGAAAGCGAGGGCGGGCCTCGCCGCCGCGCGCGGCGGAGGCGGCGCGGGAATTACGCGACCCCCTCATATCAATAAAAAACTCCCCAACCTTGCGGTCGGGGAGCCTTTTATATTTGGTTTATTCTTTTCTGTTTATGCCTTTCTGGCCTTCATCACGAAAGCGGCGGCGGCAAGCGAGATAACGAGGGCGGCGCCGACTATGACGAAATCCATCGGATCGGCGGTGTCGGGGGCGGCGGAGGCGCCGAACGCGGTGTAGCTCTTGGAGCCGTCGACGGTGGCTATCTTGAAGTTCTTATAGGTGGTCATCTTGGAGACGTCGGTATTGCCGCTGTCGCCGTTGGTGCCGAGGGCTACCATATGGCCGCTCGAGCTTATGGCGTGATTGTCGACTATCTTCACGTTGTTTAAGTAAACGGAAGCGGAGCCTGCCCTGACTTCGATTTTAACGTCGTTCCAACCCGTGGCGCTTATCTTCGCGTCGGCGTAGGCTATGCCGTCGGCGGTGGGGACGCTAACGGGGCTGGGAACCGCGGGGTCGAAGATTTCCCAGCAGGTGCTGAGATTGGCCTCGGTGCCGACGCCGACGGTGGGATGATTGGAGTAATCGATGACCTTGACGCAGAAACCGTCGTACCAGTTGGCGGAAGCATTTACCGCAAAAGCGGGGCAACCCTGGGTCATGTTGCCCTGACCGTCGTTGACTTTAGTCGGGAGCTTCACTTTGAAGGTGACGTCAAAGTTCTGACCGTAAGCCGAAGCGTCGAAGAGGATGGCGCAGTTGGCCCAGGTGACGTCCGTCTGGCGGTAGGAGATAGCGACCGAGCCGTCGTTGTTGATGGTGTACATCGAGGCGTCGGTGCCTTCGGTGCAGGTCCACTTGGAGTCGCTTATCGGGGCCGAGGCCGAGGCCGAGACGACGAGCGACAGCGCGAGTATCGCCGTGAGAACGATTGCGAGAAGTTTTTTCATTTTCGTATTCTTCCTTTCTGCATATTTGCAACTCCTATTATATATATAAATGACGCGCTTTTCAAGAACTTTTCACAATTATCCGGATTTTTGTAACATTTCACAAAAACGGGCCGCCGTCTTTGGTGACTTTGCCGCCGCGCAAACGGCCTCGACGATGCGCGTTTTGTCTTAAAAAAGCAAAAAGAAAACGGTTTTTTCGTTAAAAATTGCCTTTGCGGCGAAAAGCCCGAAAAATGTATAATTATAGTCGGAAAAGAGGCTTTGAAATGGATACGGTCATACATATAATATACGGCAGGGGACAGGTCGTTTCGAAAAAGGACGGCTATATCGCCGCGGTTTTCGACGGCGTCACCCGCACCTTTTTGTATCCGTCCGCCTTCGGACGTTATCTGAAATATGAGGACTCCGAACTTCAGAAAGCGGCGCTTTGCGACCTTGAGGAGCAAAAGAGGAAGGAAACCGAAAAAAACGCGGAGGAGTATCGCGAAATAAAAAAGGCGGCGCTCGCGCGCTCTCTCAAAAGGTCGGCGGCGGCCGCGAAGAGAGTAAAAAAATAATCCGATTTCTTAAAAACAGAGAGAAAAAGAGCAAATAAGCGAAAAAACGAGAGAATTAAGGATATAAATTGATTTTTTTGTTTTTACCCCCTTGACACGGCGTTTTTAATAGTGTATATTATTCGGGCTGAACGCGAAAAACGTCCGACCGCGCTGTTATTCAGGCGGCGCGGAGAGACGCGGGCATAATATAATAAGGAAGGAAAGTCCAAATGAAAACCTACATGGCAAACTCGGAAAAGACCGAGCGTAAATGGTTCGTCATCGACGCGGCGGGCAAGCCCGTCGGCAAGATCGCCGTCGCCGCCGCCGATTTGCTTCGCGGCAAGAACAAACCCGAATTCACCCCCAACGCCGACTGCGGCGACTTCGTGATAGTCGTCAACGCGGCCTCGGCCATCCTCACCGGCAAGAAAGCCGAACAGAAAGTCTACCGTCATCACAGCGGTTGGGTAGGCGGACTCAAGGAAGTCAGCTACAAGACCGTCATGGCCACCAAGCCCGAAATGGTCATCGAGAAGGCCGTAAAAGGCATGATCCCCGACACCGTCATCGGCAGAGCGGCATATCTGAGACTTAAGGTCTACGCGGGCGCCGAGCATCCCCACGCTGCGCAGAAGCCCGAGCTCGTGAAGTAAGGGAGGATAATATAAGATGTATACTTCTAAAAAAGAGTATTTTTACGGCACCGGCAGAAGAAAGAGCTCCGTCGCGAGAGTCCGCATCCTTCCCGGCAGCGGCGTTATCACCATCAACGGCAGAGACATAGACGATTATTTCGGCCTTGAGACGCTTAAACTCGTCGTCCGTCAGGCCTTCGAAGTCACCGGCACCGTCGGCAAATTCGACGTCATAGCCACCGTAAGCGGCGGCGGCGTCACCGGACAGGCGGGCGCCATCCGTCACGGCGCCGCGAGAGCGCTCCTCCGCTACGACGCGGAGCTTCGTCTTCCCCTCAAAAAGGCCGGCCTCTTAACGAGAGACCCCAGAATGAAGGAAAGAAAGAAGTACGGCCTCAAAGCCGCCCGTCGCGCTCCTCAGTTCTCCAAGAGATAATTTCTCACGTCCCTCTTTTTCAGGCGAAAAAGAGGGACGCGCTTTTTCATGGCGTTTTTATTTGAAAATGTCGGCGAAACCTTCGGCTTTTTGCCCTTTTTTCGCCCGATTTGCGATTGATTTTTGTAAAATCGGTCAATAATCCCTTCAGAAACGCCGCATTAACTCCGAAAGGAGGGTGAAACGTGAAGTTTTTTCAAAAAATCGGCGAAGCCGCAAAAAAGGCCGCGGACGGCATTAAAAGCGTATTTTCGGTGAAAAGAGCGGGCAACCTCTTCGCGGCGCTGCTTTTCGCCGCCTCTCTCGTCGCCGCCGCCTTGGTCGCGGTGACGGCTTCGTCGCGCGAAAACTCGTCGGCCGCCGAATACGAGCCCGACGCCGCGGGACGCGAATCGGGCGCCTATATGCAACAGTATACCTACAGTCTTTTCCAGCTCGGCGAGCTTTTCGTGGCGGGAGACCCCGCGACCGACAATCTGGCCGAATCGTCGCTTATTGAAAAAGTAGTCGTCGACGGCGGCGTCCGCTCGACCTTTTACAGCGAGGATATGACCGTCGGCGAATTCTTCGACAAAAACTTCATCACCCTCGGAGTCGAGGACACCGTTTCGGTCGAGGAAGACGTCATGCTTTCCGACTGCGGGGAGATAGAGATAAACCGCGTCGGCTACAGCCTTCAGACCGAGATAAAATACACCAACTTCAGGACCACCACCTACCGCGTCTGGTTCCTCGCGGCGATAAACCGCGTCCCCGGGGACACGGCGGGACGCAAGGGTCAGACCAAGCTGACCTACAAATGCAAATACGTCGACGGCAAGCTCGTCGAGAAGGAGCTTCTGAGCTCGGTCAAGCTTTCCAACCCGAAGGACGCCGTCAGATACGTCGTCTACCATCCCGAGTGGGAGGCTCACGGACTCGATATGAGCTACGTCGTCGACGTCGTCGAATACGGCTCGACCGCCTACTCTTCTCAGCAGAAGAATCTGAGCTTCTGCACCGCCATGGGCTATCATACCGACTACGGCATCGCCGCCGTCAGCCATAAAAACCCGGGCGCCGTGAGGATGGGCTCGTGGATATACGTCGTCGACGCCAGGACGGGCTTTGAATACGGCTACACCTACGTCTGCGACACCTCGGGAAGCTCCAACCCGACCTGGATCGACCTCCATTTCGACACCGTCGCCGAGGCGCGCGCGTGGGGACGCCGCAGGGTGAAGATCTATATTCTCTCGGGCCGTCCCTCCTTCGTCGACCCGCCCGAAAGATACAAAAAGAAATAATAAGACCGCGAGGTCTTATTTTCTTTTTCGCCGATGTGTATTTATTCAAATATTGCTCATCACCTCTTGACAACACTACTTCATTATAGTATAATTTTTAAGGTAAAAACAAAGAGTCGCGCTTTTCATCGGTCTTTACCCTTGAAAAGCGCCTTTTTGAGAGCAAAAACGGAGGAATACCAATGTTAACTGCCATTGTCGGTATAAACTGGGGCGACGAGGGAAAGGGCCGCATGGTCGACCTGCTTTCCGAGGAACAGGATATCGTTATCCGCTATCAGGGCGGCAACAACGCGGGTCACACCGTCGTCAACCACCTGGGAAAATTCATCCTGAACCTTCTCCCCTCGGGCATACTTCGCCCCGAGGTCGTAAACGTCATGGGCAACGGCATGGTCATTGACATCGAGCACCTCAACAAAGAGATGGGACGCCTCAGGGACGCCGGCGTCTCCATAACCCCCGAAAACCTCAAAATAAGCGACAAAGCCGTTATCTGCATGCCCTACCACGTCATGCAGGACTGCATCGAGGAAGAGCGGCTGGGGGACGCGAAATTCGGCTCCACCCGCCGCGGCATCGCCTACGTCTACGGCGACAAATATATGAAAAAGGCCGTCAGAATGGGGGACCTCCTACACCCCGACTACCTTAAAAAGATAGTCCCCGGCATAGTCGAGTGGAAAAATCTCACGATAGAAAAGGGCTACGGCAAGGAGCCCGTCTCGGTCGAAAAAACGCTCGAGTGGCTCAAAACCTTCGGCGACCCCTTAAAGCCCTTCATCACCGATACGGGCATATTCCTCGGCAAAGCCGTCAAAGAGGGCAAGAGAATAATGTTCGAGGCGCAACTCGGCGCCCTTCGCGACATCGATTTCGGCATCTACCCCTACACCTCGTCCTCGTCGACCATCGCGGCCTACGGCCCGATAGGCGCGGGCATCCCCGGCGTCAGACTTGATAAGACCATCGGCATCGTCAAGGCTTACTCGTCCTGCGTGGGCGAGGGCCCCTTCACCGCCGAAATGTTCGGGGAAGAGGCGAAGATCCTTCGCGACGCGGGCGGCGAATACGGCGCCGCCACAGGAAGACCCCGCCGCGTCGGCGGCTTCGACGCCGTCGCCACCGCCTACGGCGTGAGAGTGCAGGGAGCCGACGAAATAGCCCTTACCAAAATGGACGTCCTCTCCTATATGAAAGAGATCCCCGTCGTCACCGCCTACGATTGCGGCGGCGAGATAACCAAAGAGTTCCCCTTCGGCGACAAGCTCAATAACGCAAAGCCCGTAATAGAATACAAAAAGGGCTGGAACTGCGATATTTCGCATTGCCGCAAGATGAGCGACCTGCCGAAAGAGGCCGTCGATTATATTGATTTCATCGAAAAATCGATAGGCGTCCGCATAAAATACATTTCGGTCGGCGCCGAACGTGAGGAATATATCACAAACGTATAAACCGCGGGGTCAAGAGTCCTACTCTTGACCCCTTTTGAAAAAAGCTTTACGGAGGAAGAGTTATGCCGCTCAACAAAGACATCAAAAAGGTAGTAGTCATAGGGTCGGGCCCCATAGTTATCGGGCAGGCGGCCGAGTTCGACTACGCGGGCACGCAGGCCTGCCGCGCTTTACGCGAGGACGGCGTCGAGGTCGTGCTCATCAACTCCAATCCCGCGACCATTATGACCGACGAGAAAATGGCGGCAAAGGTCTACATCGAGCCGCTCACCCTTACCGTCGTCAAAAGGATAATTGAAAAAGAGAAGCCCGACTCCATCCTCTCGACGCTGGGCGGCCAGACGGGCCTCACCCTCTCGATGCAGCTCGCGAAAGACGGCTTTCTCGATAAGCACGGCGTAAGACTTCTCGGCGCCCGCCCCGACACCATAGACCGCGCCGAAGACCGCCAGCGTTTCAAGGACACCATGGAGGAGATAGGTCAGCCCTGCATCCCCTCCAAAGTCGTGAACACCCTGAAAGACGGTCTCGATTACGTCCATAACGAGATAGGCTACCCCGTCATAATCCGTCCCGCCTTCACCCTCGGCGGCACGGGCGGCGGTATATGCAATAACGACGACGAAATGAACGAGATATGCCGCGGCGGACTTGAGCTCTCGCCGATACATCAGGTGCTCGTCGAAAAGTGCATAAGCGGCTGGAAAGAGATAGAGTTCGAGGTCGTCCGCGACAGCGCGGGCAACAAAATAACCGTCTGCAGCATGGAAAACGTCGACCCCGTCGGCATCCACACGGGAGACTCCATCGTCGTCGCCCCCGCGCTCACCCTTTCCGATAAGGAATACGAGATGCTCCGCACCGCGGCGCTCGACATCGTCGAGGCCCTCAAGGTCGAGGGCGGCTGCAACGTCCAGTTCGCGCTCGATCCGAACAGCTTCGAATACGCCGTCATAGAGGTCAACCCCCGCGTCTCCCGCTCGTCGGCGCTCGCCTCCAAGGCGACGGGCTACCCGATAGCCCGCGTCGCCACCAAAATCGCCGTAGGCTACACCCTCGACGAGATAACCAACAAGATAACCAATAAAACGGCCGCCTGCTTCGAGCCGACGATAGACTATATCGTCGTCAAGTTCCCCAAGTGGCCCTTCGATAAGTTCGTCTATGCCTCAAGGAAGCTCGGCACGCAGATGAAGGCGACGGGCGAGGTCATGGCGATAGCGCCCTCCTTCGAGGCGGCCATGATGAAAGCCGTCCGCGGCGCCGAAATAAAGCACCCCTCGATGAACACCCCCGCCTACGCCGCTTTGAAGGACGGCGAACTTCTCGATAAAATCGCCGAATGCACCGACGAGCGCATATTCCTCGTATGGGAGGCCTTAAAGCGCGGCGTCTCTGTCGACAAGCTCTATGAGATAACCAAAATCGACCGCTGGTTCCTAAACAAATTCCTCTCGATGATAGCCCTCGAACGCCGCCTCGCCTCGGCGCCCGCCCTCACAGACGGGCTTTATCTCGAGGCCAAAAAGGCGGGCTACCCCGACGCCGTCATAGAAGAGATTTCAGGCAAAAAAATAGCCAATAAACGCCGCGCCGTCTTCAAGATGGTCGACACCTGCGCCGCCGAGTTCTCGGCCGACACCCCCTATTTCTACTCCACCTTCGACGAAGAAAACGAGGCAGCCGAGTTTTTGGCAAACCGCAAGACCGACAAAAAGACGGTCATCGTCTTCGGCTCGGGCCCCATCAGGATAGGGCAGGGCATAGAGTTCGACTACGCCTCGGTTCACTGCGTCTGGGCGCTCAAGGAGGCGGGCTACGACGTCGTCATAGTCAACAATAACCCCGAGACCGTCTCGACCGACTTCGACACGGCAGACAGGCTCTATTTCGAGCCCCTCACTCCCGAGGACGTCGAAAGCATCCTCGAGGTCGAGAAGCCGTGGGGCGTCGTCGTCGCCTTCGGCGGACAGACGGCCATTAAACTTACGAAATTCCTCTCCGAAAAGGGCGAACGGATACTCGGCACCCCCGCCGATTCCATCGACGCCGCCGAAGACCGCGAGCGTTTCGACGCGCTTTTGGAGCACTATAACATCCGCCGTCCCGCGGGACACACCGTCATGACCGAAAAAGAGGCGCTGGCGGCGGCCGCCGACCTCGGCTACCCCGTGCTCATGCGCCCCTCCTACGTCCTCGGCGGACAGAATATGATTATCGCCTTCTCTGAGGCCGACATCCGCGAGTATATGAAAATAATACTCGCCCAAAACATAGAAAACCCCGTCCTCATCGATAAATACTTGGGCGGCACCGAGCTCGAGGTCGACGCGATATGCGACGGCGAGGACATCCTGATCCCCGGCATAATGGAGCATATCGAGCGCGCGGGCATCCACTCGGGCGACAGCATAGCGGTTTACCCCGCGTGGAACGTCTCGGACGAGATGAGGAAAAAGATAGTCGAATGCACCAAAAATCTCGCGGTCGACTTAAAGACCATGGGACTTATAAATATCCAGTATCTCATCTACGAGGGCGAGCTTTACGTCATCGAGGTCAACCCGCGCTCCTCGCGCACCGTGCCTTACATAAGCAAAGTCACGAAAATACCGATGGTCGACCTCGCGACGCGCGCGATGCTCGGCGAAAAGATAAAGGATATGGGCTACGGCACGGGACTTTACAAGGTCTCGCCCTACGTCGCCGTCAAGGTGCCTATTTTCTCCTTTGAAAAACTGCAAAACCTCGATACGCACCTCGGCCCCGAGATGAAATCGACGGGCGAGGTCTTAGGCATCGCCGCGACGATGGACGAGGCGCTTTACAAAGGTCTCGCGGCGGCGGGCTACTCGCTCAAGAAAGAGGGCGGCGTATTCATAACCGTCCGCGACAGCGACAAGCCCGAGATAGCCGAAATAGCGAAGCAGTTTTACGACCTCGGATTTACCGTCTACGCCACGGCCGGCACCGCCGCCGTCCTCAAAAAGGCGGGCATCGACGCCGAGGTGGTCGGTAAGATACACGAAAGCGACAACAACGCCATTTCGCTCATCGAGAGCGGCAGAATAAGCTACGTCGTCTCGACCTCGACCAAGGGACGTATGCCCGAACGCGACAGCGTCAAGATACGCCGCAAGGCGGTCGAGCGCGCCGTCCCCTGCCTCACCTCGCTCGACACGGCGGGCGCCGTCGCCTCCTGCATAAAGAGCCGCTATTCGCAAAAGTCGATAGAGCTCGTAAACATAAACGATATGCGCCACGAGCGCCAGAAGCTCCGCTTCGTCAAAATACAGACGGCGGGCAACGACTACATCTATTTCGACTGCTTCGACCAGAAGATAAACAACCCCGAGGGACTTGCCGTCAGGCTTTCCGACAGGCATTTCGGCGTCGGCGGCGACGGCGTCGTCATGATGTATCCTTCGGACAAGGCCGACGCGCGGATGAAAATGTATAACACCGACGGCTCCGAGGGCCTGATGGCCGGAAACGCCATCAGGGGCATGGCGAAATACCTCTACGACGCGGGCCGCACCGACAAGACCTCCATGACGATAGAGACCGCGAGCGGCATAAGAAAGATAACGCTTTACAAGATGTACGGAGTGGTGAACGCCGCCTCGGTCGACATGGGCGCGCTCGAGCTCAAGCCCGAAAAGATACCGACGACCCTGAAGGGCGACCGCATAGTCTCGGCGCCGCTCGAGGTGGACGGCGTCACCTACCTCGTCACCTGCCTCTCGGTCGGAAATCCGCACTGCGTCGTCTTCTGCGACGAGGTCGAGACCCTCGACATCGCCTCGGTAGGCCCCTATTTCGAGCATAATCCCGTCTTCCCCGAGGGCGTCAACACCGAGTTCGTGAAGGTGCAGGGCAGAAACAACCTCAAAATGAGGGTATGGGAGCGCGGCAGCGGCGAGACGTGGTCGTGCGGCACGGGCGCCACCGCGGCGGCCATAGCGGCCGTCCTTAACGGCTACGCCGACAAGGGCGCCGACATAAAAGTAAAGCTCTTAGGCGGCGAGCTTACCGTCAACTACACCGACGACCTTATAACCCTCCGCGGCAACGCCGAAAAGATCTACGAGGGCATCGTGGAGCTGTAAGAGAATAAAAAAAGCAGACTGATTTTTCAGCCTGCTTTTTTGTTTTTTACGGCGTCAGTTTCGCCAAGTGCCGACAGCGGTGGCGACCGCCGCGGTATGAATGTCCGAGAGTTGCCGCGTCTGAAACTGCTGCTCGGCCAGAATGGCCTCTTGGGTGTTTTCCATTTTCCAGCGGTGAAGCTGTTCGTCATATTTGTTCAAAGCCTCGTTAAGGGTTTGCACCCTGCCCGAATAGACGATATTTGCCATATAGTTTATGGCTATCGGATAGCGGTAATTCTCGGGCAAAAATTCAAGAAGGGAAGGGTTAAAAATCTTTTTCCAATGCTCCGACCACTCGTCGGCCTTCGCTCTCGCGTCGGCGATTTTCTTTTTATAAACCGCTTTCAGAATAAAGTGCATTGCCAACGGCAAAGCGACGCAAACGGCGGCCGAAATAAGAAAAGTTGTTAAAACCATCGCTCCGGCGTCTTTTTTAGTCAACGCCGCGAAGAAAACGACAATATTCACGATAATGGCGGCAATGACGCAAATCCATAAGACGGCATTGCGACCCTTGGCGATTTTGCGGTTATATTTGTCGGCTTCCTTTTTCCACAATTCAAAATTCGTTCTGCTTTCTTCAAGCTTATTCGACATATCGTTCGCGGCGTATAACTGCGAATACAAAGCTGTGTTCATATTGACCCTCCCGTTGTTTTCACAATTATTATAGAGGAAAAGTCGTAAATTGTAAAGTATAATTATTTGCAAATGCAACCCCCGCCTCTGTGGCGGGGGATTTTTTTGCTCTGAAAAATATTTTTTTCAAAAAAATAAAAAAATTCTTGTAAGATTTTTCGTTTTCATACGACTATATTGGTAAAAGAAAAAGCGGTTGAAAAAAGCCTGAAATATGATATAATGATTATATAAGAAAAACCGCTTTAGAACAGAAATGGGGTTGATAGTATGAAAAAAACAGTAGTTTTATGTATTGCCGTTTTGCTGCTTACGGCGACGCTCGCGGGATGCGCAGGAAAATATGCAAATGACGACGCTCTTGCGTTTAAACAGCTAAAGCAAATAGTTTATCACATGAGTTATGATGAGGTAGTCGCTTTATTGGGCGAACAGATTCCGTCCGAAGCATCAGGGATGATTAAGACCGAGTGGAGGCTTGCCAACGGAAGCAAAATCTGGATATGGTTTACAAATTCTGACGAATCGGAAGAGCCGCTTGTCACGGGCTATTTTGTAGAATAAGGCAAAACCCACGCCCCGCCTCATTCTATTATTAGGAGAAGCTTTATGAACAACCGAGGTCTTGCCCTTCATTTCAGCACGATAATAAACGGTGAAATGATAAATATTGAATTATCAGAAACCGACGTTCACACTTTTTCCGCATTCGCCTATTCAAACGGAAATGAAGTGAGCATCCCGCCCGTATTGGCTTTTGAATACCCGATTTCCTGCTTTATTATCGCGCGAGAATGCTATATCGTGTTAAGTCCGAAGAGCCCCGCGAAAGCCTATGACCGAAAAGGAAACATCTTATGGTGCGTAAACGATATCATTTGTCGGAACGACCTCGATATTATGGACGGCGCGATAGTGACGACCGAATATATCAAAGACGCGAATCGCAGTTACTATCCCGAGCTCGATAAGACCCTTCTTTCAGACGAGCACGAATATGCCAACCTTTATTCGCCGTCCGGCCATTGGTTCCTTTTGGATATCACGGAAAAGCGTCTGCTCACAAAAGGCGTTTCAAGATAAAACCCCCGCCCCCGCGCCATCGGCGCGGGGATTTTTTTGCTCTGAAAAAAATTTTTTGTAAGATTTTCCTTTTTCAAACGACTATATTGGTAAAAGAAACAGGCGACTTGACAAAACGCCGAACATTGTTATAATAAGAAAGGAAGTGAAGTTAATATGGCAAAAAAACGGGGCTTTACCTTTGTGCGAATAGTTGCCGCGGCTTGTTTGATATTGTATTCTGCTATATTTGGCTTTTGGCTTATAATAGTATCTTTAGATGATATTATTTTTAATCAATATCCTTTCAATATTGAAATTATCTTTTTCACTGTTCACTATTTGGCCATAACAGCTATTGCAATTTCAATGATTGTTCCGAATAATGTAATAACCTCGATCGGTGCGGCAGCTTGTTGCCCGTTTGCGGTCGTAAGATTGATCGCTTTGATAAGCGAATATCAACACGGTATAATACGCTTATCGGACCCGATTGCGTCTGCGCTTTACTTGGCAATGTGGGTTGCTTTGGCTTTTTTCGGAATTCCAAGAATAAAAAAAGCAGCCGGCATTATTGCCGCAATACTGTCTGTAGCATGGTTTGCCGTCACTATGATCGGAACCCTTGAAAGCGTGGATTTTTCCCCTTTATTGCCTTTTTATGAGAGTTTCCTCAAAAGATTATTGTTGCCGATAGGGATAATCTTTATTGCATTATCGGCAAGGGAGAAGTCTGTGAAGAGGGATAACAAGTTATAAACCGTTTGTAACATTGGCGGTTTTTGAGCATACTGTATGTGGAGGCATAGTATGAGAGACGATAGATCCGACAATATCGCATTAAAAGTGTGGTTGAAAGTCGCCGCGGTCGTTTTGTTTCTTGTCGGCGGCTCCGTGGGGTTTGTTCTTATCGGAAACGCTTTCTTACAGGCGTCGAGACAAATAGCTTACGCCCGTTTTGAAAAATACGCCGTCGAATTCGAAACGGTCAAAAACTGTCTTTCAGAATATCCGAGCGGCTCGGATTTTCGCTATCGTTATGATAAGGAAACGGATAAGTGTTATCTGACCGTCGGCGGCGCCGACGCCGCCGTGCCCGACGCCGTTAACGAAGCGCTTGGCAAAATTATTTCGGGCAAAGGCTTTCCGGAAGGCCTTGACGTAATTCAAATAAAAGAAAACAAAATATTATTCCGTTGTTTGAATTATACTTATTATCTGGTTTGGACAAAGGGCGGAACCCCGTCGCTGACAGAAGGCAACGAATATATTGATAAAATTAACGATGAATGGTATCATGTTGTAATCGACTGAACACAATCGAATCAAAACCCACGCCCCCGCGCCAATGGCGCGGGGGCGTTCTCTTTTTTTCTCTTATTTCCCGAAATACTTTTTATAAAGGCCTAAGAAGCCCTTGCCGTGACGGGCCTCGTCCTTGCACATCTCGTGGACGGTGTCGTGAACGGCGTCGTATCCGAGCTGTTTCGCCTTGACGGCGAGCTTCTTCTTGCCGTCGCAGGCGCCGTATTCGGCCTCGTAGCGCATTTTGAGGTTCTTTTCGGTCGAGTCGGTGAGCACTTCGCCGAGCAGCTCCGCGAATCTCGCGGCGTGATCGGCCTCCTCGAAGGCGTAGCGGCGGAAGGCCTCGGCGACGTCGGGATAGCCGTCCCTGTCGGCCTGGCGCGACATGGCAAGATACATGCCTACCTCGCAGCACTCGCCGTTGAAGTTGGAGCGAAGACCTTCGACGACCTCGGCGTCAAGACCCTGTGCCGAGCCGACCTTGTGCTCGTCGGCCCAGGCCATTTCGTCGTCCATCTTCTCGAATTTTTCCGCGGGAGCCTTGCAGACGGGGCATTTCTCGGGGGGAACGTCGCCCTCGTAGACGTAGCCGCAGACTTTACATACCCATTTTGCCATTTTTATATCTTCCTTTCGGTGTTATTTTTTCGCCTGATTTAATTATAAAGTATGCCGCGCCTTCCGTCAAGACTTTTTCAAGATAATAATATTGTTATTGACTATTCACTCAATATAATTTATAATATAAAATGTTCCATTATATGCGGAAATCTTTCCGTGAAAGGATGATAACATGAAACACGCAAGACGGATTTTCGGCGTCCTCGTCGCCGCGGTCACGCTGTTTGCCACGCTTTCTTTCGGCGGTATGACGGCAACTGCGGCGGGAACGCTCTCGTCGAACTGGGAGTATCTGCCTCTCACCGACGCGAGGGGTCAGAACGCCCCCGCGAGCGGCAGATCGTTTCCCATGAACGGCACCTTCAGCGTCGGGGACGACGGCACTTTCTTCATAGGTTCGCCGACGTGGACGGGCAACGGCGTCACCACGACCAAAAAGCTCGCCTTCGAAAACGGCGCGACCATTTCGACGGTCATTATCCCCGGCGAAATGACCTACGAGTCGACGGCGGGCCACGGCGGCGCCGAGCCCTATCAGAACGTCGCCGTCTCCATCTCGACCGACAAGCCGCAAAGTTCGGCCTGGGGATATACCAGCAAGCTGTTTTACGATAACGGCATTTCGGTAAAAATGATAGTCAATTCCTCGAACGTCATCGACTATTACGTCGCTCAGAACGGCGCGGCGGTCGGCTCGTCGCCGACGGGCTTTACCACCGCCAAAAACTCCGAAGTGACCATAACCTTCGAGCGCGTCGGCGCGACGATAAGGGTCAAGGCCTCAGAAAACGGCGGCGCGGCCGTCGTGCTTGCGACTGTCACCTCCAACGTCGGCCTCTTCAACGACGGCTGCTACCTCGCCTTCTCGACCGACTCCTACGGCAGCGCCTACGTCCCGGGCATGACCGTTCTTTCGGTCAACGGCACGGCCCCGAACGCCTTTAACGGCTTCGTCTCCGCGCCCGAGGTCGACGGCCTCACGCCGGTAAACGTCGATAACGTCGCGAACGCGGGCAGAGTTTACTCGACGAGCAACAGCGTCGTCATCGACAACAACGTCAGCGCGTGGTGGCCGATGGCGGGCTTCGCCATGCCCGAAAAAGTGACCCTCGACGGACTTTCGGTCAAAATGAAGGTCACCAAGGGCGGCTACGAAACGCCAAACGAATACGTCGGCGTCTTCGTGAGCGCCGATAAGCCTACGGCTATGTCGACAAACTTCTTCGTCCGCACCTACGGCCCCGATATTTCCGCCGCAAGCGGCTTCGGCGTAACCTTCTACGGCACGGGCAAGTTCTTAAATATCATAACGGGCGGCGTGACCGAGCTGACCACGGTCGACACCGTCCTTGAGAACAGCTCCTTCACCCTCTCCTACAGGAAAAACGGCGACCTTTATAACGTCCTTATCGACGGCGCGGTCCTCACCGACGAAGCGAGCGGCCAGCCCGTCGCGATCGATATGTCTGACGTCGTCGATTCCGACGGCAAAGTGTATCTTTCCTTCGCGGGCTGCGGCTACGGCTCTGCGGCGGGCGCCGTCGGCACCGTATCCGAAATTAACGGCTTCACGATGGATAAGGTCTCCGCCTCCCGTCAGGGACGCGTCGTCGGCGCGCAGATACGCACCGAGGGCGTGCAGGGCCTTCGCTTCCTTTGCGAGGTCTACAGAGACGAAAACTACTCCCTGATAACCGAATACGGCTTCCTTATCCTCCCCCGCGACCTTCTCGACAAGCCCGAGGATCTCGTCATAACCCCAAACGGCAAGATAGTCTCCGCCGCCGCCCCCGACGGCGTCGACTATCTCCGCATAGTCGGGCAGAAGCTTTACAGAGTATTCAGCGACCGCATACAGTTCACGGGCGTCATAATAGGGATCCCGCAAAACCGCCTCGGCCGCGCCTTCACCGCAGTCGGCTACGTCACCTATCAGAACGGCGAAACGGTCTATACCAACGCCATATCGCGGAGCGTCAACTATATTGAGACCGCCGTTTCGGGAGCGCCCACGGCCGTAGCCGTCGCCACCGAAGAGAGCGTCGGAAGTATAGTCACCGCCGAGAGCATAGGCGTAAAGACCACCAATTCCGGCGCGGCGAACTCGACGGCCATAAGGTCTTATTTCAACTCCTCCGTCCCGTCGACGGGCGTCGCTCTCCTCTTCGGAGAGGGCGGCGATTACACCTTCACGGGCAACGCCGCGATAACCTTCCCCGCCAACGTGTCTCTCATATTCGAAAACGGCTCCAAACTCAACTTTTCCGATATGAACACCGACGTCCTCTTCCACACGAAGAACATCGTCGTCGATAAGAACACCCAAATAATAAGCTGCGGCAGCGCGGCCGACTTCAATGTGTTCTTCGACGGCATCGGCACCGTCGACGCCGCGTGGTTCGGCGCTTTGACGGGCGACACCGTCGACGACTCCGAGGCGATCATGGCCGCCTACAAGTTCGGCGGCGGCGCCGTGAGATTCGAGTCGGGCGACTACTACGTCAAATCGGGCGTCGTTATAGATACCGACAGCCTCGACAGCGGCGTCAAGCCCGCCGTCTTCATGGGCGAGAGCGGAACGAGATTCGTCCGTCCCTCGGATGCCACCGCGTCGGTCATGTTTACGATAAACGACGCGGCAAGCGGCGGCCTCAACGCCTACTTCAGCGATATAATCTTCTATTCCGAGGCGCTTAAAGTCGGGACCGCCGTAAGCTACAAGGGCAAGCATAACGCCTTCAGCCGTCTCGACTGCGTCAACTGCGAATTCCATGACTTCGAGACCGGCACCTATTTCGATTACAGCGGCGGCTGCACGTTTGTAAACTGCGGTTATTACTACTGCGATATCGGCGCCGACAACGGCGAGTATTCGATGTTCATTTACTACGACGGCTGCTACGGTGAAAACTGCGAGACCTTCATAAACTGCATAGTCGGCCCGTCGGGCGGCGTTTCCAACGGCATAATGGTCACCGGTTGCAGGAGCGAAGACTGCTCACGGTCGGTCTATATATGCGAAAACCAGGCCGTCTACGTCGAAAACTGCGTTTTCGAAGGCTGTCGTTCCACGGCAGTCACGCTTTACAAGTGCTGCGACTCCAGAGTCGACGGCAACACGATATCGACAAGCGCCCCGACCGGCTCGTTCTACGGCGTCTTTATGCAGAACAGCTACGGCCGCGAATCGGTCACCAACAATAATATAAGCGGCTTCTATCAGGGCATACGCATAACGATGAGCAGCAACACCCTCGTAGTCATGGGCAATACCGTAACGGGCTACAGGAACTGCGGCGTCTACGCCTCGGGCTCCGACGTCAAGATATTCAGAAACACCGTGACGGGCGCGGCCTCGCAGAGCGCGAGACCCATAGGAAGCGCCTCGCGAACAAACACTCTTATCTGCCAGAACGTCTTCGACTGCGGCTACTACAACATATCCGGAAGCGGTATTATAGGAAATAATACCTTCGCCGACGGAGTGCATTAAACGGAGGAGGAAATAAAAATGAAAAAACTTATTAAACTGACCTCTGTTTTGACCGTATTTGCGCTGCTCGCGTTTGCCTTTGCGGGATGCGCTCCCAAAGACGGCTCTTCCGCCGCCGAGGTATCGCTTAACGATTTCCCCTATGGCACCGCCGAGATAAAGGAGCTTGCGGCGACCATTGATAACTACGCGGCGGCTCCCGCGGCGCAGTTCGAGCCCGCCGTCGTGACCGAGGGCGCGGGCGTCTTCTCCGACAAGACCGTCTTCGCCAAGGGCGACGGCTCGTCGGACGACACCGACGCCATAAAAGAAGGCCTCGCGCAGGCCGCGAGCTCGGGCTATTTCCTCATCACGAGACCCGTTTTCATCGGCGAGAGCATTCTCTTGCCCGACGGTATGACCCTGGCCTTCACGGGAGGCGGCAGGATCATTCTTGCGGCGGGCGCCACGCTCTATCTCGGAAACAACTGTAAGATAGCCGCCGGACGTCAGAGAATATTCGACGGAAGCGGCAAGGTGGCGGGCGGCGACTACGACCTTTACGCCCTGCCCGAATGGTTCGGCGCGTCGATAGGTTCGGGCGCCGACGCGAGTCCCGCCATAGAGGCGGCCGCGGCGATAGCCTCCACCGTCTATCTCGACGCGGGCACTTACAACTTGAGCGCCGTCGTGAGCCTTCCTGTCGACCACGACGTCACCGTTGCGGGAAGCGGTCTCAAATCGACCTTCCTCATCACCCACGGCCAGAAGATATTTGAAAGAGTTTCGGCCGACACCTGCGTCACCGTGCGCGACCTCCGCGCCGACGAGATAGGCCACGGCAGATCCGCCACTCTCATAAAGGTCACGGGCGGCGAATTTACGCTCACGGGATGCTATTTATACGGCTACGCGAACGTGATGGATTTAAACTCCTGCGAACGCGTATCGGTTTCGATGGGCTACGCCAACGACAATCTCACCGTCTTCAGACTTAACGGCTGTGAAAACGTCGAAATGCGCTCCTTTTTAGGACTCACCAACCAGCATCTCATAGTCGCTTCAGACTGTGAGAATATCGTCCTCAACACCGCCTCCGAGGTATGGGGCTTCGGTACCGACGTCGAGTTTACCGACTGCACCGGAATAACCGTCTCGCTCGGCGGCTTCGACCTCGGCTATACCGCCCTGAGCGGAAGCTCCAAGCCCTACGGCGAGAATCCCGCGGCGATCAAAATGACCGACTGCGAAGGCGTCGTCATAAGAGATATGTGGGTCGCCACCAACGGCGGCGTCTCCTATACGGCCAACGCCACCGTCGGCGTTCCCGCCGACAGAGTGGGCATCGACCTTGACGGATGCACCGACGTCGCCATAGAGTTCTGCACCATAACCAACCACTCGAAGGGCCTTCGCATAAGCAACGCGCCTGCCTCGAGCAAGAGGATAACCGTCACGGGCAACCAGTTCGTCGGCAACGAGGACTATAACGCCGTGCTGCAAAACTCCAGCGCGATAACCTTTATGGTAAACTGCTTCACGCAGGACATGACAAGCAGCACCGCGGCCGACATCACCGGAAATGGCTGCAGCGACGTCCTCTTCGCGGGCGACACCTTCAGAAAGCAGACGAGCATCTCGTCGCTCCAGAACAGCTTCACGAACAGCACCAACATAGTTTTCGACAGCCCGATATTCTTCTAAACCCCCGCCCCGACAAAATCCCCTGCTCGTTTTCGAGCAGGGGATTTTCAATTCCGCCGCGTATCTGTCGGCGCGGCTTGTAATATCGGAAAAAGCGGCCGCGGCGGATCCGCCGCGCTTCGCGCGGCCGTCGAGGCGGGGGCGTTCTTTCGTTATTATTTACACTCCCAGCTCCCTGAGCGCCTTTATGACCTTCCTTGCCATCCTGTAAAAGCCGAGGTCGTTCGGATGACAGCCGTCGACGGTGCAGTCGAGCTTGCGCGGGCCGTCCATGATATACTTGCCGTCCACGAACGCCACGCGGTCGCCCCGCGCCTTCGCCTTTTCGTAGGTCGCTATGACTACCTGGCGGCGAAGCTCGTCGTCGGGCGCGTAATCGTGGTAGTCGGGCTTCGAGAGGATGACGATGGGCAGGTCCTTGTGATGCTCGCGGACTCTCTCGTAGCAGGCGAGGTGGGTATCTTTGAGAAACTGCACGTCGGGGGTGTTGTGGTCGTAATCGTAGACGTAGGCCGAAAGCTCGAGCGTGTTGATATAATCGGCCATCAGAAGCTCGCCCTTGCAGCTGCCCGAAAAGCCGAGATTAATGACCTCGGCGTCTAGCGTCCTGCCGACGACGGCGGTGTAGGTGTTGCCCGAATGGGAGGCGCATCCGCCCTGTGTTATAGACGAGCCGTAAAAGCAAATGGGATGAGGGACCCTGAAAGGCTTCGGCGCGGCGACGCGGCACCCCTCTTTGACGCCGACGCTTATCTCGTTAATGCCCGCGTAATGGGGAAGATTTATCGTTATCTCCTTAAAGCCCTCGTCGACGTTTATCGTCCTTACCGCCGTCTCGCCGTTTTCGGCGGGGAGCATGCTCGCGCGGTATTTTTTCGAGGCGCCCGACCCGATGTAGAGGTCTAAACCCGCGGCGCCGATCAGGCACATATTGGGGTGGGTGTAAAGCTCGGGCTGGGTGTATTTGACGGCGACGACGGGCGAATCGGTCCGGAATCTTATCATGCCGCCCGCGGTGCAGGACGCAAGCGCCCTGACGCCGTGGAATAGCTTTTCGTCTTGCTGAAGCTCCTTCGTAAGACGGGAAAGATTGCCGTTACGCTTCCACTCGGGGAGCCCGTCGATTTCAAACGGCGCCTCGAAGGGCGAGTAGTAGGCTATGCCGTCCTCGCAGGCGACGGGCGTGGCAAAGTTTTTGTCGATGTCGGAGATTTTCATTTTTTACTCATCCTTTGTAAAATCAAATTCATAGGCGCCTATGTCGGCGTCAAGTGTTACGGTGAGGACGTAGCGGTTTTCGCCGTTTGCGATTTTCGCGGCGCCGCCGTTGTCTTTAACGGTGACCGTGACCTTGTAGACCGCCTTTTCGGCGGTGACCGAGACCTCCTCGGAGGTTATTTTTTCAATGGTCGGCTTGCTCCAGTCGCCGTAGGTGTCGACGGGCACGCCGCCCATCGTCTCCATTTTGACGACGTTTTGCTGCCTTATGGCGTCTATGAAGGTCGCCGCCATCTCTTTTATCTCGGTGACGTCTTCGGCGGGCGCCGACGGCGTGACGGACGAGGTCTCCCCTCCGCCCGCGCAGGCGGCAAGCAGAGCGAGGGCCGAAAGGGCCGCCGCGGTGAGAAGCAGTATTTTAGTCGATTTTTTCATTTTCATTCTCCTTTTCGGTAAGCAGTTTTTCCAAAATATCGGCGGCGTCCCTTACGCACGAAAGGCAGGGGCGCGACCTGTAAAACTCCTCGTTCCGTTCGGCGGGGAAGGGGCCGCCCGAGGTTTTCACCCCCGCCATTATCTCGCGGCAGACGACAGAGCCGTGTTTTTCCTTGAAACGGTCGGCAAACTCCCTCGTTTCGGCGTAAACGCGGGCGCGCTCCGCGCGGTCGGGAGTGGGGGAGCCGCGTAAAAGTCCCAGCACCGCGGCCGCGCCGCTGACGGCGCCGCAGACCTCGCGCATCCGTCCGAGTCCGCCGCCGAAGGGCGACGCGAGCGAGGCGAGAGTCTCTTCCGAAAGCCCCGTTTCGTCCGTAAAGGCGAGGACGACCGACTGCGCGCAGCCGTAGCCCTCTCTGAAAAAGGCCTCGGCCTTTTCGCCGCGGGTCAAGCCTCTTCCTCCGACGTCTTTTCCGTCACGGCGTTCATAAAGGCGAAATAGACTTTTTCGGGGTCTTCCTTAAAGGACTTGCAGAGGGCGTTCGCCTGACCTATGGACGGCATATAAAGCGTCGTCTCGAATATTCTCATGCTCTCGTCGTTTAAGGTCAGCGTCACCATATACCCCATCGGCACCTCTTTTATTTCCGTCCCGACGGCCTCCTTGCGGATTATGGAGGCGAGCGTCTTGGTCGACGCGAGATTTGCCTTGTCTCTCACCGACTTCGGGATGTAATGCTCGAGCTCCGAGAGGGTCGAAAAGCCCTTCGCGGTCGGACTGTAATAATAGTCGCCGTCTATTTCGGTGCGGTCGACGAGCCCGCCCCTTACAAGCTCCTTCAAGCACCCCGCCATATCGAAATAGTTGCAAAGCTCGTCGTAGCGGACGGCGTCGGTCAGCTCCGTCTCGGTCATGGGACGGCGGACGGCTATGAAGATATAGAGCAGTAAAAGCTTTATCTGCTCGGGATCGGAAAGAGTGTCGTTCGCGGCGTCATACTTTTTCATAAAAATCACCTCGCGGTCTTGATTTTACCGTTGCGATATGCTATAATACGCATACTAATATAATACATTATTTGACGGTTTTTGTAAATAGAAAAGGTGATAAAAATGTCTCTTAAAAGAAGCAGTTCCGTCAGACTCAAAAAATTCGTCCTCGCCTCGGTGCTCGCGGCGGTCATATTGCTCATGTGGCTCGTGCCCTTTATCGGCTATATCAAGATCGGAGTTATCGAAATAACCCTTCTCATGATACCCGTCGTCGTCGGCGCCATTACCTTAGGGCCGATGTACGGCGCGATATTAGGCGGCGTATTCGGACTGACGAGCGTCCTCATGGCCTTTCTCGGCGTGCCGTCGCCGTCGGACTTCGGCATCGCCCTCGTCGCCATCAACCCGTGGTTCGCCGTGATCCTCTTTATGATACCGCGTATCCTCATGGGCTGGCTCTGCGGCCTCATTTTCAAGCTTCTCGCAAAGATAGACAAGACGAGGATCGTCTCCTACATAGTCGCGAGCCTCGCGGGCGCGCTCCTCAACACCGTCCTCTTCATGACCGCCCTCGTCCTCCTTTTCGGCACCACCTACCTCGCCGATAAATTCGGCGACGCCGTAGTGATAGCCGCCATGACCGTGGTCAGCCTCAACGTCGTCCTCGAAGCCGCGGCCTGCACCGTGATAGGCACGGCGGTCGCCAAGGCGCTCTCAAAAATAAAATATTAAAAACTCGAAGAACCGATTTTATTGCAGACGCCGCTTTTTGCGGTATCTGCAATATTTTTTGCCCGTATTGCAATTTACACCGCGGCAATAACGGTGTATAATACTAACGACGGATAAAGCCGCGGCGTCCGTTATCGCAAAAAACGCCGTCGCCGCGCGGCAGGGTGACGTTATGACGTCGAAAGAAGTAATCAAACGCCTTATAAGACACGATAATCCGCCCCGCTTCGGCTTCGATTTCATAGGCGGCCCTTCCGACTTCGCGATGGTCTGGTCGCGCCGCTATATAAACCTCGAACCCAACCCCTACGAAAACTGGGGCGACTACCCCGAACTCAAGGAGCTCTCTGGCTTCAAGGGCGAGGTGCGCCGCGATATTTTCGGCAATATCTACGGCCGTTTCAACGGAAAGACCAACGGCGAGTGCGTGAGGGGCGTGATTCAGGACTGGGACGACTACACCTTCAAAATGCCCGAATTCGACCCGAACTACCGTGAGGAATTCCTTAAGCACGATTTCGCCCACTCCGAGAAATTCGTAGTCGCCGTCGGCCGTCAGGTCTTCTCGACCCTTCGTGACGCCCGCCTGATGACAAACGCTCTGATGGATATGATTATAGAGCCCGAGCACGTCGCCGAGTTTATGGATATGGTCTCCGACCACGAAGCGCAGATAATCAAAAGCATCGCGGGATGCGGCTTCGACGCGTGGTTTCTGGGCGACGACCTCGGCACGCAGGAAAGCACCTTCGTCTCCCGACACCTTCAGAGAGCTTATAAAACCCTACTACCGCAAGATAGCCGACGCCGCCCACGAAGCGGGTATGGCGACCTTCATGCACTCCTGCGGCAAAAATTACGTCCTTATGAAAGACCTCATCGACGCGGGCATCGACGTCTTTCAGTTCGACCAGCCCGACGTCTATCCGACCGAGGTGCTTGCCTCCGAGTTTGCCGACAGGGTTGTTTTCTACTCACCCGTAGACATACAGAAGGTTCTTCCCACGGGCGACAAAGAGTTCATAGAATCCCGCGCCCTCGAGATGTGCAAACTCTTCAGAGCGGCCGGCGGCGGCTGGATAGCCAAGGACTACGGCGGCGGCTACGACAACATCGGCGTAAAGCCCGAATGGGCCGAGTGGGCGAAGAAAGTCATACTCGAAAACAGCGCCGTTTAATTCATAAAGATTAAAAAACGGAGGATTTTCCTCCGTTTTTTTACGTCCGAAAACCGCTTTTTTGATCCCCTCTCACAGAGTGAAGCGGGGCTGAAAATCGGCTGAAAAAAAGTGATTTGTGGTAAAAATAACGGGTAAGCGCCATTACGATTTCAATAATATTATCTTTCGTTTTGCTTACAATAAAATTAAATAAAAGTTAAAAATCGAAAAAACCGCCGAAAACGGCCGCCGACGCCGTTTTCGCGCCGCGCGGGACGCCGTCAAAACGTTGACAAATCAAGCGATTTGTATATAATTATAGATACTGAAACAGTAACTTTCAGTGTCTATCATTTTCCCGGAAAGGATTGAAGCAGATGCAAACAAGCAGAAAGCTCGCAAGGCTTCTGTCGGTCGTGCTGACGGTGTTCCTCATAATGCCGTCGGTCTGCGGTCTGTTCGCAAGCGCCGCGCAATTCACCTACGGCGTCGAAGACCCCTACACCGACGAGCTTATCGCCGAGCTGATGGACGTGCCTTTCTACACCAGGCTCTACGAGAGCTATCTCAAGGCGGGCTATACCGCCCCCGCGGACGTGGAAAGCAACACCGTCGTCATCACGCCCGAAACCGTCAGGAAAGAGGACGGCAGCGCCGTCGAGACGGGACTTTACGGGCCCGAGGGCGACAAGAGGACGGGTTCCCTCTGGACCTATGAGGACGGAACGCTGACCTGGACCTTCACCGTTGCCGAAGCGGGACTTTACGAGTTCTCGCTCGACTATTTCATCCCCGCGGGCAACGGCGCCGACCCCGTCCGTAAGCTCCTCTTCGACGGAGAGAAGCTCTACTACGAGGCCGACAACCACATGTTCTACCGCTATTTCACCGACGAAAACGGCGCCGTCCGTGTAAAGAACACCGACGGCGACGAGATGAGGCCCCGCGCGGTGGAGATCGAGGAGTGGCGCGAGTCCGGCTTTATGGATTACTACGGCTTCTACGCGATGCCGATAGCCATCTATTTCGAGGCGGGCGAGCATACCGTCTCGATGGTCTACTATTCGGGCGACATGGTATTCGGCGACCTCACCGTCAAGCCGCAGAAACAGCTTATGACCTACGCCGAATATACCGCGGCCTTAAAGAAGGACGGCCTTGACAAGCAGGCCGCCACGTCTGAGCCTATAGAGTTCGAGGCCGAGTTCCCGATAGAGCGCAACGGCAGCGCCATCCGCCGCGAGGCCGACGGCGACCCCGGTTGCTCTCCCTATCAGTGGGATAAGAAGATCCTCAACATAATAGGCAGCGGCACCTGGGTCAAGGCGGGCAAGGCGCTCACCTGGAGCTTCGAGGTCAAAAAGGCGGGCACCTATAAGATAGCCTTCCGCGAATGGCAGGCCTATAACGACAGCATATCCGTCTACCGTAAGATAGAGATAGACGGCGAGGTGCCTTTCTCCGAGTTCGTCGAATACGAGTTCAGATATCTCGAAAGAAAAGACTGGATGAACTACACCCTCGAGGTGGACGGCGCGCCCGTTTACTACTATTTCGACGAGGGCGTCCACACCATCACGATGACCGTCGTCATGGGCGACTACACCCCGCTCATCCAGTCGATCTACTACGATATGGAGCTTATGAACGGCTTCATGAGCGACATACGCACCATAACCGGCTCGAAGCCCGACTATAACTACGACTACGGCTTCTACGACGGCAACGACAAGAGGGGCTTCCGGAAAAAGTTCCAGATAATGAGCGACAGCATGGCCTGGAAATACGATTTCCTCGTCGACATCGCCGCGAACGGCAGAATACCCTCGATGGCCAACAGCTTCAAATATCTGAAGACCGCCTTCGACACCGCCGTGAAATACGAATACCGCGTCGCGAGACTTTACGACACCGACTTCCTAAGCGCGCAGACGAGTCTCTCGACTTACTATTCCTCGCTTCAATCACAACCTCTTGCGATAGACATTTTTACCGTATATACCGACGAATACAAGCTCCCGTCCCGCGTCGCGTCCTTCTGGGACAAGTTTTCGTCTTCCGTTAAGAACTTCTTCCTCTCCTTCGTCAAGGACTACGACAGCATAAAGGGCGTCGAGGGAGCGAAGATACCCGAAAAGGTGCTCAAGGTATGGATCGCCCGAGGCATCGACTGGGCCGAGCTCTTCAAGGAACTCGCCGACAACACCTTCACTCCCGAGAAAGACATAGGCGTTCAGCTCGCCATAATGCCCGCCGGTCAGCTTTCCGCGGGCGCGACCAACGCGCTGATGCTCGCCATTGCGTCCGGCGTCAACGTCCCCGACGTCTGCGTCTCGGCCGACAGCGGCTCGCCCGCCGAGTTCGCCGTCAGACACGCGACGCTCGACCTCAGTAAGTACGACGACTTCGAGGAAGTCAAAGAGTGGTTCCTCCCCGTCATCTTCAACCCCCTGACTTACAACGGCGGCATCTACGGTCTTCCCGAGACGATGGACTTCAGAGCCTTCTTCTACCGCACCGACATCTTCGAGCAGTTAGGCCTTGAGGTCCCCCAGTCCAGACAGGATATTTACAATTACGTTCTGCCCGTCCTCTACGCCAGAGAAATGACGATAGCGCTCGGCCGTGACGAGACCTCCTACCTTCTCCAATACGGCGGCAGCGTCTACACCGAAGACCTTCTCTATTCGGGTCTCGACACCGCCGAAGCCTATATGGCGATGAAGGAACAGACCGACCTCTTCACCAAATACGCAGTCCCCGTCGCGCAGGACTTCTATAACAGATTCCGCACGGGCGAGACTCCCTGCGGCATGGGCAGCTTCGCCACTTACATCCAGCTGAAGGCCGCCGCGCCCGAGCTCAACGGCCGCTGGGCCATAGCCCTTATGCCCGGCCTTGAGGTCGAGAACGAAGACGGCACCAAATCGGTCAACAGAACGCACAGCGGCTCGGTCGGCACCTCCTCCTTCGTCATGAGCGGGACCGAAATGCCCGACGAATGCTGGGAGCTCCTCAAATGGTGGATGAGCGAAGAGACCCAGACCGAATACGGCGTCAGCATCGAGGGCATCGTCGGCGAGGCCGCCAGATGGAACTCCGCCAACCTTAACGCCTTCGACAAGATGAACTGGAGCGTCGAAGACCTGAACGTCATCCGCGAGACGAGAAAGTGGGTCTACGAATATCCCTACGTCCTCGGCGGATACTTCACCGCAAGACACCTCACCAACGCGTGGACCAAGGTCGTTATGAACGGTCTCAACCTGAGAGACGCTCTTGAGGAAGCGGTCATAGCAATAAACCGCGAGCTCAAGATGAAGCACGAGGAATACGGCTTCGGTTATCTTTACGAAAAGGAGGGAGCATAATTGGACGCTGTTAACGCGGCGGTGGAATCCCCGCTTATTGCCAAGAAGAGAAAGCCCAAAAAGCTTACGAAAAACTGGGTCGGACTGCTCTTTTTCCTCCCGTTCTTCATCCTCTTCATAGTCTTCACCATCACCCCGGTCATAGTCGCGATGGGCCTCAGCCTTACCAATTATAATATGATAGAGGCGCCGACCTTCGCGGGTATCACCAACTACAGACTCCTTTTCCTGGATGACGATATATTCATCCTCTCCCTTAAAAACACCTTCACCTTCGCGATAATCACCGGTCCCGTGGGTTATCTGATGTCCTTCGTTTCGGCGTGGGTCATAAACAACCTCAAATTCAAGACCGGTTTCGCCCTCGCCTTCTATATCCCCTCCATCACCTCGGGCGTCGCGATGTCGGTTATCTGGATGGTCGTCTTCTCGAGCGATAAATACGGCTATCTGAATAACTTCCTACTCAATATCGGACTTATCTCCGAGCCCATCGCGTGGACCTTGAACCCCGCCTATATTATGACGGTCATAATCATAATCCAGATATGGATGAGTATGGGCGGCGGCTTCCTCGTCTTCCTCGCCGGTATTCAGAACCTCAACCGCGAGCTTCTCGAATCGGGCAGGATAGACGGCATCAAGACCAAGTTCCAGGAGCTTCAGTATATAATCCTCCCCTCGATGAAGCCTCAGCTCCTCTACGGCGCCATCACCTCGGTAACGGGCGCCCTCGCGGTCTTCGACATAGCGGTCAACGTCGCGGGCTTCCCCTCGCCCAACTACGCGGCACACACGATAGTCGCCCACCTTTACGACTACGCCTTCGTCCGCTTCCAGATGGGCTACGCCTCGGCCATAGCCGTCGTGCTCTTCCTCATGACCTTTATAATAGGTAAAATAATAATGCGGATCCTCAGATCCACCGACGAATGAGAAAGGAGGAGAAGTAAGTGAATTACGAATCGACAAAAGTAATAGCGAAAGAACCCTTCAAAAAGAGATTTATCGAAAAGATGAAGGATATCCGCCGCGGCTTCCGTCACATAACGGTCGGTTGGGTATTGCTCTATATCTTTATGATACTTCTCGCCGTCTTCTGCCTCCTTCCGATAGTCTATATGATTTCAAGCTCCTTGAAACCCTACGACGAGCTTTTCTACTATCCTCCGAGGTTTTTCGTCGAAAAGCCGACGCTCGATAACTTCACCAACCTCTTTACGGCTCTTTCGAACTCGACCGTGCCCTTTACCCGTTATCTTTTCAACAGTATAGTGCTTACGGTCAGCATAGTGGCGGGCACCTGCCTGGTCTGCTCGATGGGCGCCTACGGTCTTTCCAAGTTCAACATCCCCGGAAAGAACATAATATTCAGCGTCGTCATAGCGACCCTCATGTTCTCGCCCTACGTCACGAGAATACCCTCCTTCCTCGTCGTTTCAAACCTGCACCTGCTCGACTCCTACGTCGGCATCATAATAGTTTCCGTCGGCGCGTCGGGCAACTTCTTCCTCATGAAACAGTTTATAGACCAATACCCCTACGAGCTTATAGAGGCCGCGCGAATCGACGGCGCGGGAGAGTTCAGGATATTCTGGAAGATTGTCATGCCCGCCCAGAAGCCCGCTCTCTCCGCCCTCATAGTCTTCTCCTTCGTCGGATCGTGGAACGACTATTTCACGCCCCTCATATTCATCTCCAAGCAGTCGATGAGAACGCTTCCTCTTGCGCTCCAGAGCCTTGCGGGCGGCGCCGGCGCGGCGACCCTTGCCACGGCCGGCATAGTCGCGGCGGCCAGTCTTCTCATGACTCTCCCGACAATAGTCATATTCGTCATAATGCAGCGTAAGGTTATCGAGACCATGACCTACGCGGGCATCAAGGGTTAAGGAGGCGACGCGCATGAAAACGGTAAAGCGTATCTTAAGCGTGACCCTCGCGGCCCTCGTCCTCGTCGGACTTCTCTGCATAGGCGCGGGCGCCGAAAGCGATAACTACATCCCTCACGGCATCGACGGCAGGACGGCCATACCCACCACCTACAACGTCGAAACGGTCATAATGGAGATCGAGGCTTTCTCCGAGTTCACCTACTGGAGAGCCACGGGCAACAAAAAGACCGTCGTCGACGCCGAAGGCTACGCCGTCGAAACGGCGGAATACGAAGAGGTCAAGGTCGACGTGGGCGATAAAATAGAGCTCACCTCGCCCGAAGACATCTTCATCGACGTTTACGACAACATCTACGTGGCCGACACCAAGAACAACCGTATCGTCAAGTTCAACAGAAATCAGGAGCTCTTGGGTATCTGGGGCGGCTACTTTGCGGAGACCGTCAAGACGGGCGAAAAGCAGGGCGTCGAACAGTATACCGAAACGGTTGACGGCGAAGAGGTCGTCAAGGAGAGGGAAGTGACCCTCACCAAAGAGATTACCGTAAACGAGTTCTCCTCCTTCTCGAGTCCCCGCGGCGTATTCATCGCCGACTTTGAGAACGACAACATCTACGTCGCCGACACCGAGAACAAACGCATCGTCACGATAGCGCAGGACGGCTCCCTCGTCAGAGTTTACGGTATCCCGACCTCCGACCTCATCACCGACGAAGAGATATCCACCAACTACGCCCCCGCGAAGATAATCAAGACCAAGACCGGTTATCTTTACGTCGTCGTCAAGGAGTCGGTCATGACTCTCGACGACAACAACGAATTCAAGGGCTACTTCGGACAGGCTTCGGTCGCCTTCGACCTCGAGCTCGCGATATACAGAGCTTTGGGCCTCAGCGAATACGTCAAGAGCAAGACCAAGACCTACGCCAAGTTCTATCTTAACATCACCCTCGGTAAAGACGCCCTCGTCTACGCCGTCACGCAGGACACCCTGGGCGGCGAGATAAAGAGGCTCAACTCCGTCGGCGACAACATATATAAGAACTACGGCGGCGGCGGCACCGGAAGCATTTACGATTCCTTGGTCGCGAGCTTCTTCTCGAGCGACACCAACCCCCTCGCTCTCTTCTTCGCTAAGGCGAGCCTGCTCGGCGAGACCTTCTGGTTTGGCGAGCGCGTCAACGAGAGAGGCCTCTATCAGTTCCCGGTCTTCGCCGATATATGCGTCGACGATACGGGCATCGTGACCGTTCTCGAGAGAAACAACGGCAAGCTCTATCAATACGACCAGGAGGGCAACTGCCTCACCGTCTTCGGCGGTCTGGGCGACTCGAAGGGCACCTTCGAATATCCCGAATCGCTCGCAGTCGACAGCCAGGGCAGCATCTACGTCCTCGATAAAAACCTCAATTCCATTCAGATATTCAAACCCACGGCCTTCATAACCAAAGTCCACGAAGCCGTCAACTACTACTCCGAAGGCAAATACGACGCCGCCTCCGAGACGTGGAAGGAAGTCCTCGCGATGACCTCCACCTACGACATGGCTCACGTCGGCCTCGCCAAGACCGAGTTCAAGGACGGCAACTACGCAAAGGCCATGGACCTCTACTATCTCGCGCAGGACCGCGCAGGCTACTCGCAGGCCTTCGGCGAATGGCGCCGCGAGACCTTCCGCCAGTATTTCTTCCTTATAGTAGTGGTTGCCGTCGCGATAGGCTTCGGCGTCTTCTTCCTCTTCAAGGGAATAGCCAAGACGGCCGACCTCGCGCTTTCCTTCTCGTCCGAAGAGGGCAGAAAGAAATGGTCGGTCAAGAAAAACGCTCAGATATTCGTCGGCACGCTCCGGTCGCCCTTCAAACTGTTTGACCGTATAAAAGGCTCGGCCGACAAACTGATGTGGTGGCCGCCGATAGTGGTCTTCGTGCTGGTCGTAGTCGTAAGACTCGCCTTCATCTTCCTCGTCCACTATCCTCTCGCCGACCTCGAACCGAGAAACGCGAACATAGCGCTCGAAATCATCAAGATGCTCCTGCCGCCCATAACGTGGGCCGCCGCGAGCATCGCGATAACGTCGATATGGGACGGCGAATCGAAGTTCAAGGAGATATTCTACGCCACGGCGATGGCCGAGATACCCTACATCTTCATGACGCTGATCCTCATCCCCTTAAGCCACGTCCTTTGCCAGTCCGAGTTCGATATCTGGAGCTCACTTTTACAGATATCCTCCGTCTGGGTATTCTTCCTGATGATAGGCGGGCTTAAGACGCTGAACGACTACAGCGTCGGCAAGACGATAAGAGTCGGCATAGTCGTAGGCCTTATGATGATTCTCATCTGGATGGTCAGCATCCTCGGCATAACGCTCATCGGCCAGGTCATCAACTTCGTCGAGAGCATAATAACCGAAATTCGCATGATACTGTTGTAAAGGAGGCGGAAAGATATGAAATTAAAAAGATTTATAGCGATCCTCATAGCGATAGCCCTTACGGCGCCGGCCCTTTCCTTCATAGTCTCCGCCGATACCAAGGCCGAACGGCAGACCTATGAGTTCCCCGCCGAAAGCCTTGCCGAAATGGAGATAGATTTCGCGTCGCCCATAGCGACGAGCGGAAACCTCAAACTCTATTTCGTCCGTTACAGCGGATGCTTAAAGGAAAGCGTCTTCACCGCCGACAAGGTGGTCGCCGACCGCCTTACCGGCATGCTCGAAGCCAAACTCACCCACGAGGTCGACGAGGTCAGACCCTCCGGCCTCATAATCGGCGGATTTGCCTCGCCCGCGAACGGCATGACTCCCGACATGGTCGACAAAGGCCTCGAGGCGGGCGCTCTCATCACCGCCGTCGACGACGTTCCGCTCGACTCCGTCAGCGACTACGTCAACGTCATGGCGAACAAAAAGCTCGGCGACGCCGTCAAAATAAGCTACGCCAAGCAGAGCAGCGCCGCCAAGAAGACGACGAGCGAGGAGATCAAAGACGTCAAGGAAAAGAACGATAGCGGCGAAGAGGTCGTCGTGGGAGCCACCGCGGCCGAGAAAGCCCTCTTCTTCTTCGACTACGTCACCGAAAACGCATGGAACACCGAGCTCGGCGTGACGACGGGTCTCCGCAAGAAGCCCGCCGACATGGAAGAGGCCGACTTCAAAAAGATATTTGAAGTCCCCGACAGTCCTCTCTACAGCAAAATCAACTACTCCATCGAAATAAAGAAGGGCACGGGCGAAACCATTATAGACCCCGCCACCGGTGAAAAGCCCGAAAACACCAAGGTTACGGTGAACGACTACGCCATAGAGACCGTAAACGATTTCAAAGAGTTAAAGAAGCAGTTCTTGGCGGACTATGAATACTTCACCGGCCTTCGTAAGGAAGGCAACGCGGTCACCGTCAAAGTAGACTGCTACTACACCGTCTACGGCACCGAAACCGTCACCGTCACCACCGGTCTCCAGTGCAACTCGATATTCGTCCTCGACAGCCAGAACCCCGATAAGCCTTACCTCTGGCGCGCCGGCGTCGACGAAACCGAATACGACATCGCCGATCCCGACCTCATCCCGCGCTGGAAGAACCTCATGCGCTCCCTCGTAGTCCTCTACGCCGACCAGCTCCGTTCCGAATCCGCGACGGGCACCAAGGTCGCCTACGCCTCGGCGTCGTCGGCCGACTGCAAGGTCGACTACAGGATCTCGGGAAGCAAGCTGATAATGTCCTTCGACTTCACCAAAGCCAAAATATCCTTCGACGTCGAGTTCGGCCTCGTTGACGGCACCCTCTACGCCAAGATACTCAACGACTCCATAAAGGAGAAGGGCTCCGGCGACACCGCGAGAAAGATAGTCGACATCGAGATTCTCCCCTTCCTCGGCGCCTGCAACAGCAGGAAAGACGGCTACACCATCATCCCCGACGGCTCGGGCATGATGATAAACTTCAACGAAAACGTCAACAGCATCTACGCCAAGGAATACGCCTTCTCGGTAGGCGGCACCGACGTTCTCGATATGGACAAATACCGCAGGAACGAGACCCGCATAGAGAGCACCAACCTCCCCGTGTTCGGCATGGTCAACGAAACCGATAAGGTCGCCGTCGTCGGCTACTCCGCTGGCGCCGACGCCGAAGCTTCGGTCGTCACCTCGCCCGCGGGCTACGCGGTCGACCTCTACCGCTCGTCGCTCCGTTTCCGCTATCGCTACACCACCGAAATACTTGCCACCAACATAACGGTCGGCAGCTACGGCAACACGATAGGCAGCATCAACGTCAAGAAGATAGCGGGCAAGAAATACAGCGAGAAACCCGTCTCCGATATTTCTCACGAAGTGAGATACGCCTTCCTTTCGGGCGACGACGCCAACTACAGCGGCCTCGCGAACGCCTACCGCGCCTACCTCATAAAGAACGGCGACCTCAAGGATAACATCACCTCGGTCAACACCAAGATCCCGATAGTCCTCGACTTCTTTATGTCGACGTGGGAGAGCCAGATACTCTTCACCAAGATAGTCAAGATGACCTCCTTCCAGGACGCCAAGACGATAACCGAAGACCTCTATAAAGCGGGAGTCGACAACATAGTCGCGAAATTCGTCGGCTACGCGAGAGGCGGCTTCGGGAAATATCCGACGACGTGGCCCGTCGAATCGGCCGTCGGCGGCGCCTCGGGAGCGAGGAGCTACGCCGAATACGCCAAGTCGATAGGCGCGAAGACGCTCCTCGAGGTCGAGCCCATAAAGGCCAACATCGATAACGGCGGCTTCTCGACCAAGAACGACATAATCAACTACGGCAACTCGATAGCCGTCACCGACTTCACCGGCAAAAACTACTTCTTAAACTACGTCGCGGTCGAGAGAAACATGAAGTCGCTCGCAAGGAACGTCAAATCCATAAACTTCAGCGGCGTCGCGGCGAACACCGTCGGCAACATCCTCTTCCAGAACTATAACGGAAGCACCCTTATCCACACGAGGACGGATACGCTGAACGGTTGGGACAGAACGATGGCCGACCTCGCCGAGAACACCGATCTGCTCGCGGTCGAAGGAGCCTCGCTCTACACCCTCAAATACGCCAATATGATAACGGGCATGCCCGAAAAATCGTCCGAGTATCATATAACCTATAAATCGGTGCCTTTCGTCCAGATGGTCATCCACGGCTACGTCGGCTATATCGACGAGCCCATAAACCTCTTCTACGACCAGACGGTCCAGAGGCTGAGACTTGTGGAATACGGCAGCATACCTTATTATAAGATAACCAAGGAACCCACCGAAAACCTCAAGCTCTCCGATTACAACAAGCTCTTCTCCTCTGAATACGGGCAGTGGAAAGAAGATATCGTCAGCTTCTACACCGAGTGCAGCGAAAAGCTTTCCGACGTGTGGGATCAGCCGATGATATATCACGAAAACAACGGAAACTCGGCGATAGTGAGATACGAGAACGGCAAAACGCTCTATATCAACTATACCGGCTCCGCCATGCAAATCGAAGGCGTCACGGTCGGCGCTTACGATTTCGAGATCAGATGAAACGGGGTGAGAAGCATTGAAAAAGAAAGATAACGAAAACCTCGCGGAAGTCGCCGAAGAAATAAAAACCGAAGCCGAAGCGGCCGAAGCCGTCGCCGAAGAGGTAAAAACCGAGGCGGCAGAGACCGCGGAGGCGGCAGAGGCAATCGCCCCCGTCACCGAAAAGGTCGCGGAGGAGAAGGCGCCGAAGAAGCGCATGACCCGCGCCGAAAGGCACGCCGCAAAGAGCGCGAAGAACCCCTCGAAGTTCAGAGTCTGGCTTAACAGATTTATAAACCTCGAAAGGCGCGCGGCGCTCGAAGGCTACTTCTTCACTCTCCCCCTCACGATCGGTCTGCTTGCCTTCTTCGCCTTCCCCCTTATCCTGTCGATAGTCTTAAGCTTCTCCAAGCTCGATATGATAGTCGGCCTCAAGATGTCCTTTATAGGCTTCGACAACTATATCGACGTCGTCATAAACGACGTGCGATTTACCAGAGCCCTGACCGACATCCTTTCGGGCACCTTCGTCAAGATACCCCTCATAATAATCTTCTCGCTGCTGCTTGCGATAATCATAAGCAGGAACATAAAGTTCAAGGGCTTCTTCCGAGTGGTCTTCTTCCTCCCCTTCATACTCGGCACGGGCTACGTTCTCGAACAGCTTTATTCCCTCGGCGCCGTCACCAACGCGCTCTCGATAAACAGTTCGTCGCTTATCCCGCCCTCGGTAATAGCCTATCTCGGCGGAGACTTCACCAAGATGGTGAACGACTTCTTAAGCATCATAGTTTCGGTTTTGTGGTCGTGTTCGGTTCAGATACTCATGTTCCTCTCGGGCCTCCAGTCGATATCGCCTTCGCTTTACGAGTCGGCGGGCGTCGACGGAGCGACGGAGTGGGAAAAGTTCTGGAAGATCACGCTGCCCATGATAATGCCGATGATGGTCGTCAACATTATCTACTCCATAGCGGACTCCTTCGTCTCGGTCGATAACGACGTTCTGCAGCTCATAAAGGATATGTCCCTCGCTCAGAACCAGTTCGACAAAGCGGCGGCGGTCTCGTGGATATACACCCTGATCATACTGGTATTCGTCGGGCTTGTCTTCCTCTTCATCGGAAGAAGCTACGGATCCGATACTACGAAAGGAGCTGATGAACGTGCGATGCGCAAAGCGAAAAAACGCCGCTACAACTGGTAACGACGTGATAAACGAAAAACCCGAAAAGCAGAAGAAACAGCGCCGCTCGGCCAAAGAGCTCTGGGAGCTGTTCCTCCGTAAGGCGAAGCAGCCCCGCTTCTGGGGAAGCACCGCTTTGAGGATCGGAATGTATATCCTTCTCATAGGCATCGCCTTCATCTTCCTCTATCCCTTTATTTTCATGGCGGTCACCTCTCTGAAGACAAACTCCGACCTTATGGATCCCACTATAGGATGGATACCGAGAAACCTGCGTTTCGCCAACTACTCGATGGCCTTTACCCTCATGCAGTTCAAGACTTACATCTGGAACTCGCTCCTCATAACCGCCGTCTGCACGGTAGGTCACCTCGTCTCCTGCACCTTCGTCGGCTACGGCCTCGCGCGTTATAAGTTCAGGCTTCGCGGATTTCTCTTCCTCATGGTCATACTGACCATAATCATCCCGCTTCAGACCACCCTTATCCCGAGCTACATCCTCTTCGCGAACATCAAGTGGACGGATACCTTCTTACCCAGCTTCGTCCCCTCCTTCCTCGGCCTCGGCCTCAAAGGCGGACTGTTTATCTTCCTTGCCCGCCAGACGCTTATCAGTATGCCTAAGGAAATGGAGGAGGCGGCGCGAATTGACGGATGCGGCTTCCTCGGGACCTTCTTCAGAATAGTCGTCCCGATGGCAAGACCTCTGCTTCTTGTCATCCTCGTCTTGTCGATAGTCTGGCACTGGAACGACTACTACGAGCCCTCCATCTACTTCAAGCAGAATATGCAGCCCCTATCCTCGGGCATCAAGACCCTTATCACGCTGTCCCTCCGCACGAGAGACGAGCTCGAGCAGCTGCTCGGACGTCCCGTCACCGACGACGATATAGTCAATACGGCGACGGTCATGGCGGGAAGCGTTATGACCCTCACTCCGCTCATGGTCATGTTTATCTTCTTGCAGAAGAAATTCGTCCAGGGCATTGAGAGAAGCGGTCTCGTCGAATAATCACCGTTTGTCCTTCCGCGGCTCCTGCCGCGGAAGGACAAAAAATAAAGCTATTTCAAAGGACAGGTGTCATAAATGATAATAGATACGCATACCCATATAGGCGAGATAATAGATTTTCTTTGCTTCGACCACAGCCTCGAAACGCTCCTTAAGCGTATGGACGAGCTTAAGATCGACGCCATAATCCAGGCCTCCAACAAGGGCTTAAACCTCACCGAATACGAGAAATGCGCCGACGAAAGCCTTTATTACTATGAGAAGTCGGGCCACAGGATATTTAACTATTTCCTCTTCGACCCGCGTTACAGCGAAAGGTGCCTCGCGGTCATGGAAAAATACCACGACCACCCCGCTTTCGTCGCGATAAAGATACATCCGACCGAGCATCACGTCTTCGGAAACGACCCCGGATACCGCGCCGCGTGGGAAGCCGCGAGAAAATACGGCCTTCCCATAATGTCGCACACCTGGGCGCTTTCGTCTTATAACCCCAATCAGCGCTACGCGGTGCCCGAGCTCTTCGAGGAGTATATAAAAGAGTATCCCGACGTCAAATTCGTCTTCGGTCACTCGGGCGGCCGCACCGACGGCGTCCGCGCCGCGGCGGCTTTGGCCAAGAAATACGATAACGCCTACCTCGACATCGCGGGCGACCCCTTCGAATACGGCGTCGTCGAATACCTCGCAAATCACGCGGGAAGTCATAAGATGGTCTTCGGCTCCGATATGTTCTGGTTCGACCCCTCGGCGCAGCTGGGCCTTGTGCTTGGCGCCGACCTCACCGACGAGGACAAGGAAAACATCTTCTATAAGACCGCTCTGAAGGTCTTCCCGAGAGTAAAAATCTGAATAAAATCATAAACGCCGTTCCGAACGGGACGGCGTTTATATTTGACTTTATTCTCCGCTTAATGTATAATTATTACGGTAGCCGAATACGAACGGGGGTAAGAAAATGAAATTAAAGAAGATTCTTTGCGCGATTATTTCGGTTTGCATGCTGATGCCAGCGGTCGCGGCCTTGACGGTTCACGCGGAGCCGATCAGGGAAATCCTGATAGAGTCTTTAAGCAATGACAAAATGGTGTATAACGGAGAAGAGCAGACGTATCCCGTATATAGAGTCAAATATAACAATCATTTTTTAGCGCCCCAAGACGAGGCGGGGACCGTGTTCAAAATACCCGAAACGGGCGACAAACTGACAATAACCTGCGCCGCGGGCGTCACCCACGTAGCCGAAGGCATAATACTAAACGATTTCACCTTCACGTTGGAACACCAGGGGCGTTACGACTTAACTCTCGCTCACGGGACGATCGGCGTCGTTCCCTGTCCCGTGACGTTGATGACCACAAGCGCCAGCAAGGTTTACGACGGAACGCCGCTGACGAAACAGGATATTGTAGGCCTTGACGATTTTGTTGGTTCGGATATATGCGGCATAATCTTTAATTTTACGGGTTCGGTCACCTACGTTTCGGATAACGTTGACTGCAATAATACGATTGCGGTAGAATTTGACGAAGTAACCGCGTTTT
>JAEEGL011369184.1_pt1 | contig 50285 bp, 43 predicted proteins | sample 9134231 | NCBI WGS metagenome assembly JAEEGL01 (sample SAMN16246548, study PRJNA631951) | gut metagenome | biome: gut microbiome; feature: rumen; material: fiber-attached | host: Bos | place: Iran: Karaj | collected 2018-10 | reverse complement strand
TTCGACGAAGTCGGAATTGTCAACAGAAAAGAGATACTCGGTAAAGTCTGGTTAAGATTTTTTCCGTTTACAAAGATCGGGGTTATCAAATAAGCTTATGACAGCAAAAGAGTTAAAAGAACAAAAGCGACTTGAAAAATATCAAAAAGAAGTTGAAAGAATCGAAAAACTTAAAGAGTTTGAAAGACAGTACGAATATCTGGGTTATGTTTGCGGGATAGACGAAGTCGGAAGAGGTCCTTTGGCGGGACCCGTTGTGGCCGGAGCGGTAATACTTCCCAAAGACAGCAAGATACTGTATCTTAATGATTCAAAAAAAATATCGGAGAAAAAACGCGAGGAATTATACTCGGTCATCTATGAAAATGCAGTCTCGGTGGGAATCGGCTTTGCCGGGCCCGAAAGAATAGATGAGATAAACATCTTAAATGCCACATATGAAGCAATGCGTATGGCAATAAGCAAATTATCGGTCACTCCCGATGTTCTTTTAAACGATGCGGTTACGATCCCGGAAGTAATGATAAAACAGGTCCCTATCATTAAAGGAGATGCCAAAAGCGTAAGCATCGCAGCCGCAAGCATTGTCGCAAAAGTCACAAGAGACAGGCTTATGGTCGAATACGACAAACTGTATCCCGAATACGGATTTTCAAAAAATAAAGGATACGGTACGGCAGAGCATATAGAAGCTCTTAAAAAATACGGTAAATGTGAGATCCACAGAGACAGCTTTATCAAAAATTTTGTTTAGATCAGAGGTAGGATATGCCGCTTATTAACACTGATTTTTTGGCTTCGCATGTAAATACCGAAGTTACTTCAAATCAATCCGTCGAAGTTACCCAGGCCGTATCTGAAGCCAATAAAGAGGCTGTACTTAATATGATAGATAACCTTACTGCAGGTGATACGATCCTCGGTAAGGTTTTGTCGCAGTCCGGCAAAAACCTTTCGATCCTTACAAATAACGGTGTCACGATAAATGCAAAGAACTCTGCACAGATTGTATTTGAGAAGGGCTCAAATATTTTATTTGAAGTTCAAAAGCGTTCGGGGAACGATCTTGCGATCAGGCCTTTATATCAGAATACAAGCATTCAAAAGACTGCCGAAGTTGCATTAAGACAGGCAGGTCTTCCGATCAACGAAAGAAGTCTTGAAATGACCGGTCGAAATATGGAATACGGAAATCCGATAGACCGTCAGTCGTTGATCGAATCATACAAAGATGTGGCTTTATATCCCAATGAAAGCGTTAAAAGTATTATCGATCTTCAAAAGATGGGGATAACGGTCACAAATGATTCCCTTAATCAGTATAAGGCATATGTCAGCATGGAAAATTCGGTCGCAGCGGCTTTTGATACCATAACCGACGATCTTTTAAGCGGAATGACCGACAGATTAAAGTCTTTGGATCCCGCTTCTTTAAACGGTACATTTCCCGCCGATATCTTGGGTGAACTTTCCGATATCACGGAAAGCCTTTCTGCAGGCGGAAATCCCGCAAACGTGTTCTTAGGCGAAGAAGAGCTCGCTTCGCTTATAAGTGATGCTCATGAAGCGGGCATTGCACTTCCTTCATTTGAAGGCAATGCGGAGATCGCACATATGAATCCCGCCGAAGCTTTTAAACTTTTGTTAAATGACTTAAGCGATCCCAAAGCTTATATAAGCGAAGAATTAAGACCGGCCGATACCGCAGACCGTCCCGTTGATCTTTTAAACGCAGGTCAGTCGGATGCCCGATCGTTAAATATTCAGACCGCAGAACCGGCTCAGGCTGCTGCTTTTGATCCGTTTGCATCGGTGACAGATCTTATGTCCAAAGAATCGGTCAAAGATGCATTTAAAAAGGTTCTCGGTTCGCAATGGTCGGTTGAAAGCGAAAAACTGTCGGACAAGACAGAGATTAAAAATCTGTACGACAGATTATACGATCAGACAAAAAACATACTTGATATATTGAATTCAAATTCCGATAAGAATCCCGCAAAGGACAGTATAAACAATTTAAGACAAAATCTTGAGTTTATGAACGATCTCAATAATTATGTCCCTTATGTGCAGATCCCTTTCCATACAGAAAACGGTTATAACAATTCGGAATTATACGTATACACCAATAAAAAGAATCTCGCCGCAAAAGACGGAGAAGTGAGCGCATTCATACATCTCGACATGGACCATCTTGGGCCTACGGATGTTTATGTAAAAATGAGCGATCTTCATGTATCAACAAATTTTACCGTAAAGGATGAGGATACACTTATCTTTCTTGAACATCATCTTGATTTTCTTGAAAAAAGACTCGAAAAAAAGGGTTATTCATTTAAGGCCGAATTAAGCGCCGATAAGGATAAAGTATCGCCCATAGAACAGGTACTCAGTGCAAACGAACAGCATCTTTATCTTCAGGACACTTCATTTGACGCGAGGGTTTGAGCATGGCTGATGAGATCAAGAAAAACAATTCAAAACAGGCTATCGCACTTCAGTATGATCCTGATGATATAGCCCCCAGAGTTCTTGCAACCGGACAGGGACTGGTTGCGGAAAAAATACTTGAAACGGCCAAGGATAACGATGTGCCCATTCACAAGGACGAACAGCTTGCGAAGACTTTATCGAAACTTGAAGTCGGAGATGCGATCCCGCCCGAACTTTATGAAGTTGTCGCAGAGATCCTTGTATTTGTGGACGCGATGGATAAGATCAAAGGAAAAATGGACAGCAGGTAATATATGAACACCAAAATACCGGGTAAAGAAGGCGAAGATTTGGCCTGTATGTATATAAAAGATATAGGAGGGAAGATCCTTTCAAGAAACTATTCGATAAGGGATGCCGAGATCGATATTATCTTTGAAGAACCCGTTAAGGACAATCCGTTTGATATAAGATCTTACATTGTGTTTGCCGAAGTTAAGTTAAGAAATTCCGGTTTAAGCGGAAGCCCCTATGAATCCGTTACAAAGGCAAAGATGAAAAAGATAGCAAAAGCCGCAAAACAATATCTTTATGTAAACCATTTTCCCGAATCCACCGCGATCAGATTCGACGTGATCTCGATCGAAAACGGTGCGATTTCTCATTACAGAGATGCGTTTGAGCCCTAATTTAAAAAAATTTTAAGGATTTGTATTATCCAGGTTAAGACTTTGTTGTTATGTTAAATAAGGTATGTAGAATTTAACGGAGGAAAACTATGGCCAAAATACTTGTTTGCGATGACGATCATGAGATCGTTGACGCCATTGAGATCTATCTTCTTCAGGAAGGGTATGAAGTGATCAAAGCCTATGACGGAATAGAGGCGATAGAAGCTCTTAAAAACAATGATATACAGCTTTTGATCATCGATGTCATGATGCCCAGAATGGACGGTATACATGCGATACTTAAGATAAGGGAAACTTCAAGCATTCCGATCATCATTCTTTCTGCCAAGACAGAAGATCCCGATAAGATTTTGGGCCTTAATATCGGTGCAGACGATTATCTTCCGAAACCGTTCAATCCTTTGGAACTTGTTGCAAGAGTTAAAAGTCAGTTAAGACGCTACACGAAGCTTGGCAACCTGATAAAAGACTCTGAGGAGATATATCAGGTCGGTGGTCTTGTCATACACGACGACACAAAAGAAGTGTTTGTGGATGACGAACCTGTCAAACTTACCCCCATCGAATACAATATCCTCCTTTTACTTGTTAAAAACCAGGGGAGAGTATTCTCGATAGATCAGATATACGAGAAGATATGGAACGAACAGGCTATCGGTGCCGATAACACCGTTGCTGTCCATATAAGACATATCAGAGAGAAGATTGAGATCAATCCCAGAGAGCCCCGTTATCTTAAGGTTGTCTGGGGTGTCGGCTATAAGGTTGACAAAGGCTGATGATTAAAGACGGAACTTTAAAACGATATACATTGATCTTATTACAGGCATTATCTGCGGTTTTGGTTAGTGCCTGTATTTGTATTTATTCTTTTTATGCACACATTCTTGTAAGAAGCGGTTCGGGCGAGATATCCGACACCCTTTCTTTGATCGATTTTCGTTCGGATTATTACGATTCCGAATCATATACGACAAATCTTGATGCTTCGGTAAGAGATATCGCAAGATTTGCCGTCATAAAATCCCAGCTCGAAACAAACGGTGAATACAATCCCAACAAACGCATCAAGATCGGTGAGTTTGCACACAGATCGGATCTTACGAAGTACACGGGACCCGAGGCGGAATATTTTTTAAAGGATCTTATCGCCTGGGGACAGTTCGGTATATCAACAAACGGTATATCCCATTCATATAAGGTGTTTGACAAATGGGAAGATCTTGATGCGTTTTTCGGACAGAGCAAAAATACCAAAGACGATTATGAACATGAAACGACCTATGTAATAACAGGAATCGACGATGTAAACGATTCAAAAAACGAAAAGACCGAAACCGAAGAAGCAGGTAAAGAAGATTACGATACGTATACAAATGGGACTTTGACCGTTATCGTAGCGGATGACTACGGCCTTGCTTCCGTTACAAACGATGTCAATGATTCAACCGTTCCGATGCTTGATGTTATTTCCAACAGATATCTTTCGTGTCAGGGTAAAAATCTTGAATTTTATGCGGCCGATTCCGAAGAATACGCAGAACTTGTGTCAAATCTTGAGAAGTCCGCGCTTGAACTTTATACGAATTACATAGATTATCTCATGTTTGAGGAAAGATACGATCCGGACAACACAAATCTTCGTTTTTACGTGTCGACCGGCAGCAAGGAAACCGATATCTACACCAATCTTTTGAATTTCAGACTTATGGATCCGCAAAAGCTTTCGGAAACATTTAAAGCTTTGGGCGAATATATATATGCATGTCCGAAAAATATAGATTATCTTACAAATACGCCGCTTATCTATGACAATGTCAAACAGGCGTTTATGGATTACGGATATTTTTATCCCGACGATACCGTCATATGGGTCGGTCTTGATACCACATATCCCGTAACCGATATCTTTTCGCAGAATTACAACAATCAGAAGCAATCACTTAAAAATGTTCCGTGGGTCATTTCTTTTGCGGCTGTCGGTCTTGTTTCTTTTGTGGGACTTATGGTCATCATCTGCATAAACGGAAGAAAAAGATTTGCGTGTGAAGATGCCGAAAAGAAGCTTAAATTATTTGACAGAATGCCGATAGAGACGGAAATGATCATCTGTGCTCTTATTTATCTCATCATTCATTTTTTGAGGATATTTATATGCGGTGAAACCGTATGGACGCCTTACTTAACACTTAACGATGTCCTGCTTCCCAATATCGTGTCATCGTTTTTCTATTCCGTGATCGGACTTTTGATCTTATACAGTATCATCAGAAGAGCTTATCTTAAGGTATTGTTCAAATCGAGTATCATAGTGGCTTTCTTTAAATGGTTCGGTAAGAGATTTTCTTTTGTTAAAAGAATCTTCTGGAGAGTATACGATTCACTCGGCCTTGCGATAAGAGTGTGGTCTGCTTACCTTTTGTTTTTGATATTCAACACATTCTGGGCCTGCATGCTGTTTTTCTCAAACTGGACAATAGTTTCGTTTCTCGTACTGTTTTTGTTTGACGGTCTGGTGGGCATACTTTTGTTTAACAGAAGTCTTGAGAGAAAGAAGATATTCGACGCCATCGATCGGATAAACAGCGGAGATTTTAATTATAAACTCGATGTTTCAAAACTTCACGGCGATAACCGTACTTTCGCTCTTATAGTAAATGATGTCGGCGATTCCATCCAAAAAGCCGTCGAGACAAGTTCAAAGGACGAAAAATTAAAAGCCGATCTTATTACGAATGTCTCACATGATATAAAAACACCGCTTACAAGCATTATCAATTATGTGGATCTTATAAAACGTGAAAACATTGATAATGACAGAGTCAAAAATTATATAAGGATCTTAGACGAAAAATCGCAAAGGCTAAAGCAGCTTACCGTTGATCTTGTGGAGGCATCGAAGATCACTTCGGGCAACATCACTTTAGAGATCACGCGAATGAATGTCACAGAGCTTATCAATCAGGCTCAGGGCGAATTTGAAGAAAAGTTCAATGAAAAAGGGCTTTCATTGATAACATCGCTTCCGCAAGGCGCTGTTGTGATCGAAGCGGATCCGAGATATATATGGAGAATAGTGGAAAATCTTCTTCAGAATGCTTATAAATATGCAATGCCCGACACAAGGGTATATCTTGATGTTGAAAGAGACGAGATAAACAAAAATCTTGTAATGTCGTTTAAAAACATTTCCGCTCAGCAGTTAAACATTAAAGCTTCGGAACTTACGGAGAGATTTATAAGAGGAGATGTGGCGAGAAGTTCGGAAGGAAGCGGGCTCGGCCTTTCGATAGTCAAGTCGCTCGTAAAGGCTCATAACGGTAATTTTGAAGTATATCTTGACGGAGATCTGTTTAAAGCGACCGTTACACTTCCTTTGGTTAATGAAAGTTCAGTAAATAATAATACCGATTAAGAAAAACTCCGACGAAAATATTTCGCCGGAGTTTAATTTATTCGTTTATCTCATAGCTTACACGGTTATTGTATTTATCGAGAACTTCGTGTATCTTTTCCGTTGATGTCATAACATTTGCAACCGATATATCGTGATTCATAAAATCGATTATCTGAGCTATGAATTTTGAAACATCTGCCTCGATATAATAAGGCTTTTGCTTTATTTCGGGCGGAGTATAGATAAGATTTGTGGTTATTATCTTATCAAAGATACAGTTTTCATATGCTTTGTCGAAAGCGTCGGTGCCATTGTTGAACTGACCGAATGTAGCAAGGATAAATATTCGTTTTGCATTCATCTTCTTAAGCTGATTGGCCGTATCGAGCATGCTTTCGCCGGAAGAGATTATATCATCTATTATGATCACATCTTTACCGTCAATGTTTTCACCTAAAAATTCATGAGCAACTATAGGGTTCTTTCCGTTTACGATCGTGGAGTAGTCTCGACGTTTATAGAACATACCCGCATCAACGCCCAAAACATTGGCAAAATATATTGCCCTGTCGAGCGCTCCTTCATCGGGAGATATTACAACGGTGTGTTCTTTGTCGATGATCATATCGTCTTCTCCGGAAAGAAGAGCTTTTAAGAACTGGTAATATGCACTGAAATTATCAAAACCGCATAAAGGAGTGGCATTCTGTACTCTCGGATCATGAGCATCGAAGGTTACGATATTCGATACGCCCATCGAAGTAAGCTCTTCAAGTGCGTAAGCACAGTCAAGGGATTCTCTTGTGTTTCTTTTGTGCTGTCTTCCTTCATAAAGATAAGGCATTATGACGTTGATCCTTCGAGCCTTTCCTGTAGCTGCGGAGATTATTCTCTTAAGATCCTGATAGTGATCGTCGGGAGACATATGATTGACATAACCGTTCATTTTATAGGTTATGGAATTGTTGCATACATCAACAAGGATAAAAAGATCTTTTCCTCTGACAGATTCGTTGAATACGGCTTTAGCTTCACCGGTACCGAATCTCGGACAGTCCACATCCATTAAAAATGTAGGGCTTAAATAGTCGTGAAAAGCGGGATCGTTCTTTAATGCGGTGTCCATTCTTTTACGAAAATCAACAAGATAGTGATCGACGCTCTTACCGATCTTCATAGCGGAGTTCATGGCTACGATCTTAAGCGGAGCCACGGGCAGTGCATTTTCAAGTTCTCTTAAATTCGGCATCACAATCCTCCTTTTGGTTACACATCTATTTTTAACATTACGTTAGTGACACGTCAAGGAAATTCGTTTAATATATAGTTATGTAAAATATAGGTATAAAGAGTGTAATAAATGGAACATAAAAGTGTTAAGACACATAAGATAAGATCGGTTGAAAAAGGTTCCGTTGCCGAAAAGGCAGGGCTTAAAGTCGGTGATGTTATCCTTACCGTCAACGGAGAAGAAATAGAGGATATTTTCGATTACAGGTATGATATATTGTCGTCCCATTTAAAGATAGGTTTTTTAAGAGACGAAGAGCCTGCGGAAATTACCATAGATAAGCCCGAAGACGACGATCTCGGCCTTGAATTCGACGAAGGGCTTATGGACGATTACAGAAGCTGTCGAAACGGCTGTATATTCTGCTTTATCGATCAGATGCCGCCGGGGCTTCGCAAAACGCTCTATTTTAAAGATGACGATCAACGGCTTTCGTTTCTTCAGGGAAATTATGTCACGCTTACAAATCTTTCCGAACATGATGTCGATCGTATCATAAAATTCAGGATGGAGCCCATCAATATCTCATTTCAGACCACCAATCCCGAACTTCGCTGTCAGATGTTAAGAAACAGATTCGCGGGCGACTGTCTTAAGATAGTGGACAGGCTTTATGAGAACGGCATTACGATGAACGGCCAGATCGTTCTTTGTAAAGGCTACAACGATAAGGCCGAGCTTAAAAGGTCGATCGAAGATCTTTCGAAGTATATACCTTATCTTGAAAGTGTATCGGTCGTGCCCGTCGGCCTTACCAAGTATCGTGAAAAGCTTACAAAGCTTGAACCGTTCACAAAGGAAGACGCCTGCGAAGTCATAGATATGATCGAAGCATATCAGAAAAAATTCTATGAAGAAAGCGGCACACATTTTATTCATGCAAGCGACGAATGGTACATAAATGCCGGAAGAGAACTGCCCGAAGAGGACAGATACGACGGGTATCTGCAGCTTGCAAACGGAGTTGGAATGACAAGGCTTTTGATAAATGAATTTTATGAGGCTTTGGCATCCACCAAGTACAAAGGCATTAAAAAACTTTTTATGAAACGCTCGGAATGTACACTTGTGACCGGAAAACTTGTGTATCCCGTCATGAAAGAATTTGCGGATAAGGTAAACAAAACTTTTCCGAAAGCGGATGTAGACGTGGTCGCAGTAAGAAATGACTTCTTCGGCGAGACGATCACCGTTGCGGGTTTACTTACCGGCGGCGATATAGTTAAGCAGTTAAAAGAACACGGATACAAGAAGCGCGTTCTTTTGCCTCAAAGCGTACTTAAAGCCGACGAAGATATATTCCTTGATGATATGACTCTTGACGAATTCAAGGATTCTTTACAAGTTAAAGTTGATATTGTAAAATCAAGCGGACGCGATTTACTGGATTGTTTACTGGATGTAAGCCGCTAAACTAAAAACTTACCCGATAAACGGTCAATATATGAAAGAACGGTGTTAAATGGAAACTAAGAAACGTAAGCCCATAGTTGCGGTTGTCGGAAGGCCGAATGTAGGCAAATCGACTCTTTTCAATGCACTTGCGGGAGAAAAAATATCAATCGTCAAAGATACTCCGGGTATAACAAGAGACAGGATATACGCGGATGTTTCATGGCTAAATTATAATTTTACATTGATCGATACGGGCGGTATAGAACCCGACAGCAGCGACGTGATCTTAAAACAGATGCGTGAACAGGCAGAAATTGCCATAAATACCGCAGATGTGATTCTTTTTATGGTTGATGTCAAGCAGGGACTTGTCGATTCGGATTCCAAAGTATGCGATATTTTAAGGCGTTCGCATAAACCTGTTTTGCTCGTGGTCAATAAGGTTGATGATTTTAACAAATATATGACCGATGTATATGAGTTTTATAATCTGGGCATAGGAGATCCGTATCCCATTTCTTCGGTCAATAAGCTGGGCTTCGGCGATCTTCTTGATGAAGTCGTCAAGTATTTTGATGATCTTGATATCGAAGAAGGCGAGGACGACAGGATTAAGGTTGCCGTCGTAGGTAAGCCCAATGTCGGCAAAAGTTCGCTCATCAACAAGATAATCGGTGAGGACAGACTTATCGTATCCGATATAGCCGGTACCACAAGGGATGCGGTTGACACAGATGTGGTGTATAATAATAAAGAATACGTGTTTATAGATACCGCGGGAGTGCGACGCAAAAGCCGTATCCATGAAGATCTTGAACACTATATGATCATAAGAACAGTCGGTGCGGTCGAACGTGCCGATGTTGTAGTGCTTATGATAGATGCCGAGGAAGGTGTAACCGAACAGGACGCCAAGATCGCCGGTATAGCACACGACAGAGGCAAGGCTATAATAATCGCGGTAAATAAGTGGGATGCCGTTGAAAAGGACGATAAGACCATCTATAAGTTCACTGACGAGGTCAGGCAGGTACTGTCGTTCATGCCCTATGCGGAGATCATATTTATCTCTGCCAAGACAGGACAGCGTATCAATAAGCTTTTTGAAACGATCGATGCGGTTTATGAAAATCACGCTTTAAGAGTCGGTACCGGTGTACTTAACGAGATCATGACAAGAGCGGTCTCAATGCAGCAGCCTCCTACAGACAAAGGCAAGAGGCTTAAACTGTTTTATATTACGCAGGCATCGGTCAAACCGCCCACATTTGTAATTTTTGTAAACGATAAGGAAATGATGCATTTTTCTTATACGCGATATATAGAGAATCAGATAAGAGAAGCGTTCGGCTTTAAGGGTACGCCTTTAAAGTTCATTATACGCGAGAGAAAGGATGACGACAACAAATGATCCGTCTAATATGTGCATTGATAGGCTATGCGTTCGGCAGCATTCAGACCGCATATATTCTGGGAAAGATTAAGGGTATTGATATTCGCGAACACGGAAGCGGCAATGCCGGCACCACCAATACGTTGAGAGTTCTGGGTACCAAAGCGGGACTTATCGTATTTGCCGGTGATATGTTAAAGTCCATAATTGCGGTTTTACTGTGTAAAGCACTTTTCTTAAAGGCAAATACGGATATCGCTCCTTTGATAACGATCTATACGGGTCTTGGCTGTGTACTCGGCCATAATTTTCCTTTCTATTTAAGATTCAAAGGCGGAAAAGGTATTGCCACAACGGGCGGCATTATGATCGCTTTTCACTGGTATTATATACCTGTGGGATTACTTCTTTTCTTCGGAAACTTCTTTATAACTCATATAGTTTCAATAGGTTCGATGCTTTTATACACAGGTTTCTTTGTACAGACGATCATCATGGGGCAGCATGGTGTATTTAATGTTGCTCAGCCTGTTCTGAACGAACTTTACATTGTGCTTGCATTTATGACTGTACTTGCTTTTTATATGCACAGGACAAATATAAGAAGACTTCTTACGGGTAATGAACGCAAGACATATCTTATCAAAAAGAACAAAATGGATATCGAGACAAACAACGATGCCAGAAATTATAAAGGCGAAGGCAGGGATATGGAATGAAAGTAGGTGTTATCGGAGCCGGATCATGGGGCATTGCCCTTACTAAATTATTAAGGACCAACGGCCATGACGTTACAGTATGGTCGATCATTAAAGAAGAAGTGGATATGCTTTCAAAAGAAAGAGAGCATAAGACCAAGCTTCCGGGCGTTATTCTTGACGAAGAAGTTAAATTTACCACGGATCTAAAACTTACCTGCAAGTCAAACGACATACTTGTTCTTGCGGTTCCTTCTCCGTTTGTAAGATCCACATCAAGATCGATGAAGGATTATGTAAGAGAAGGACAGATTATAGTCAACGTTGCAAAGGGTATTGAAGAAAATACATTAATGACGCTTTCTTCCATAATTGAAGAAGAGATCCCTCAGGCAAAGGTAGCCGTTATGTGCGGTCCTTCTCATGCGGAGGAAGTCGGCAAAGAGATCCCCACATCAATAGTAGTGGGAGCCAAAGAAAGAAAAACAGCGGAATTATTGCAGAATGTATTTATGAACATTAATTTCCGTGTGTATACATCACCCGATGTACTCGGTATGGAAATAGGTTCGGCACTTAAAAATGTGGTTGCTCTCGCAGCCGGAATAGCAGACGGTTTAGGCTACGGCGACAATACAAAGGCCGCTCTTATTACAAGAGGTATAGCCGAGATCACAAGACTGGGTGTTAAAATGGGCGGTAAAGCCGAAACATTTGCAGGTCTTACCGGTATAGGCGATCTAATCGTCACATGCGCTTCAATGCATTCAAGAAACAGAAGGGCCGGAATACTGATCGGTCAGGGAAAGACAATGCAGGAAGCCATGGATGAAGTCAAGATGGTGGTTGAAGGTGTATATTCCGCCAAAGCCGCTATCGGACTTGCAAAGAAATATGATGTTGAGCTTCCGATCATTGAAGAAGTCAATAAAGTTTTGTTTGAAAACGAACCGGCTGCCGAAGCCGTAAAGAATCTTATGATCAGAGACAAAAAGATCGAGATAGGAGAAGACTTTGGAGAATAATTTTACTTCTACAGGCGAATATATCGCGTCAAACGAACTCATGATGAGCGTAAACATTGCCATCGCTTTGGAAAAACCTTTACTTATAAAGGGTGAACCGGGAACCGGCAAGACCATGCTTGCAAAAGCCGTAAGCGAAGCTTTGGGCAAAAATCTCATAGTATGGAACATCAAGTCCACCACGAAGGCGCAGGAAGGTCTCTATACATATGATACGATACAGAGGCTTTATGATTCCCAGTTTAAAAACGAGGGCGTCGACAATATTGCCAATTATATAAAATTGGGTAAGCTCGGCGAGGCATTTGAATCGGATGAGCAGGTTGTTCTTTTGATCGATGAGATCGATAAGGCAGATCTTGAATTCCCCAATGACCTTTTGTGGGAGCTCGATCGTATGGAGTTTTATATATATGAGACAAAGCGTACGGTGAAGGCAAAGAAACGTCCTATTGTCATCATAACATCCAATGCTGAGAAGGAACTTCCCGATGCGTTTTTAAGAAGATGTATATTCCATTATATTGATTTCCCCGATGCACCTTTGATGGAAGAGATCGTTAAAAGCCACATCCCGGATATTGACGAAATCTTACTTAAGAATGCAATGGATACATTTTATGAGATCCGTACTTATTCGCAGCTTCGAAAGAAACCTGCAACAAGTGAACTTATCGACTGGCTCAATGCGCTTATTATTGCCGGCATTAACCCCGATATCATCAGAAAGGAACTTCCTTTTGCAGGCGTTCTTATCAAAAAGGATGAAGATCTTGAGGTATTAAGAAGAAGGGTAATCTGATTTGTTTACAACATTCTTTTTCACGCTTAAAGCGAAAGGGCTTGAAGTTTCGCTTACCGAATGGATCGCACTTTTCAATGCCCTTAAACAGAATCTTAATAACTCCTCCTTGACCGGATTTTACTATATGGCCAGAGCGATACTTGTCAAAAACGAGACCGATTTTGACAAATTCGATATGGCTTTTGAAGAGTGCTTTAAAGGCATAAAAAGTGAAGATGCCATTACGGAGAGAATGCTTAGATGGCTCGATAAATCCGACATCACGGAATTAACCCATGAAGAAGAAAAATACTGGCTTAATCAGCAGGAAGAGCTTCAGATCGACAGGGATGACGTTGAACAGAAGTTTAAACAGCGTTTAAAAGACCAGGACAGTGAGCATAACGGAGGCTCATACTGGATCGGCACAATGGGTAAGACGAGTTTCGGTAATATGGGCGGAAATATCGGCGGCGTCAGAGTCGGCGGCACGACCGGCTATCAGTCCGCTTTCAGTGTTGTGGGTGCCAGAAAATACAAAGACTTTCGAAATGACAAAATGCTTGATAACAGGCAGTTTCAGATGGCTTTTCGCAGACTTCGCCAGTTTTCTTCAAAGCTTGATATACCAAAGACAGAACTTGATATCCCCGGTACTATCGATGAGACATGCAAAAACGGAGGATATTTAAGGATCGAAATGGAAAAACCGCGTAAGAATTCGGTAAAGCTTCTTTTGCTCATGGATTCGGGCGGTACGATGATCCCGTTTACAAATCTTTTAAATGAGTTATTTCAGGCAATACATAAATCCAATCATTACAAAGACGTTAAATCCTATTATTTTCATAATTGTATCTATTCCAAACTTTATAAAACACCCGAATGCGAAAACGGTGACTGGATAGACACAGAGTGGATGTTTAAAAATGTTGACAGCGATTATAAAGTCATAATAGTCGGAGATGCCGCAATGGCTCCGGAAGAACTGTACTCCGATACGGGTAATTACAGAGGCCCGAACGGAGGGTTAAGCGGTGAGCAATGGCTTCTTTTGCTTAAATCGCATTATAAAAAGATCGTATGGTTAAATCCCAAAATGGCTCCCGGAGATGCTCCGTGGAGAGAGGCGGAGACAAGGATAAAAGGTATATTTCCGATGTACAAGCTTACGATTGACGGTCTGAACGAAGCTCTTACAAAATTGATGCAAAAATAGTATAATAAAATATACGTTTATTTGGTTGTTATCATTATATTTATTATCATTACCGGGGGTCTTATGGAAAAAATAATGATAGTCGATGATAATATGGCAAACCTCATTCTTGCAAGAAAGGTTCTTGAAGATATATATGAGGTCATTCCGGTTTCTTCGGGCATTTCCGCTCTTGAATGTTTAAGAGATATGCCCGAACTTCCCGTTCTTGTGCTTCTTGACATTGACATGCCTAATGTAAACGGTTTTCAGGTCATATCCGAGATGAAGAACAGCAAGCGTCTTATGGATATACCGATCATTTTTCTGACTGCCCAGGATGATGATATAACGGAGCTTGAAAGTTACAATCTCGGAGCTTCGGATTATATCAAAAAGCCTTTTACGGCAAACCTTCTTAAAAAGCGTGTCGATATACAGATACAGCTTATTTCCCAAAGAAAGAAATTAAAAGAATTTACCGAAGATCTTGCCGCATCCGTTCAGGAAAAGGTCAAAAGATTTGTGGAACTTCAGTATTCCGTTGTCGAGATGTTCGTCGATATGCTCGAAAAGCGTAACAGTGCTGCGGGTGTTCATGCAAAACGCGTGGAAAAGGACATGGATACATTCTTAAGTTATCTTGTAAGGAGCAAAGATTATGATTTTTCCGCCGACGAATGTGAAACGATAAGCTTTGCTTCAAAGATCCATGATATAGGGAAACTATGCATTAAAGATAAATATTTTGATATTAAGCCGGTCGATGATAAAGGAAAGACGCACGACAGTGATATGGTCAAGATTCATACGATCTTGGGTGCCGAGACCATTTCAAAGATCACACAGCTTACAAGCAATGATTCAAACTTCATGAGATATGCCATGAATATGTGCAAGTATCATCACGAAAACTGGGACGGTTCGGGTTATCCCGAAAGGCTTCAGGGTGAGAGTATACCTCTTGAGGCGAGGATACTTGCCATCGTTAATATGTACGACAATCTTCGTTATTCTCAGGGTGAGGAAAAAAATCTGACTCATCAGGAAGCAATGATGAAGATCAAATTTCTTAAATTTACAATGTTCGATCCTAAACTTACGGATGCATTTATTTCCTGCGGACGAGAGATTTCCAAAATAAATCCCTAGGGGAGGGGACGTTTTATGGATAAACTGTTTAGCAGAATCTTTAAAGAGAATATATCCGTTAAAGAAAGACTGTTTTATTTCAGTCTGTTGTTTTGCAGTTTCCTAAGTCTTCTTTTTGCTTTTCTCTGTACTGTTTTTAAGATGGATTACGATACGATCATAATCGGTTATCTTTTGACCGGTGTGTTTGCTCTTTTTATCGTATTTGAATATTTTTCCCAAAAAACCGACAGACTTGTTAATATTTTTCTTATCCTTATCGACTTTGTGTTTTTCCCGTTGTTCTTTATATTTTCAAAGAAAAACAGCGCCGAAATGCTTATTTATCTTGCAATAGGTTTTCTTTTGATCCTTATCTTTTTAAGAGGCCCCAAAAGGATAGTTTATCTGTCGATCTTAGGCGCGATCGATCTTTTCTCCATAATATATACTTTCTGGCTCGGTCCCAATGCTTTAAGCCATTATATGGGGCTTAACTTTAACGATTACATACGTCTTATATTTGCGGTCATCGCTACATCCGGATACGGAGTTTTTATTCTTACGTTACGAAGAAAATACGCATTGATCGAGCTTAAAGAACATGCAAACGAAGGGCTTAAGGTTGAACAGGTAAATTTCGCAAAAGACATGTTCATGGTCAATGTTTCTCATGAGATCAGGACTCCGTTAAACGCGATAATCGGAACATCCGATTATCTTCTTGATTCGGATGTTTCGCCCGATATCAAGGAAATGGTGAGCAGCATATCCAATTCAAGCCATGCACTGTTATCGATCACTTCGGATCTTTTGGATTTTTCCAGAGTCAATTCGGAACTGTCACTTGAAGTCGAACGATATGACATTGTCGAAATGCTTGAAGATATCATTAATCAGTTCAATGTAAGGCTTCTTGATTCTTTTGTAAATTTTTATGTTGATATAAACCCCAAATTACCCACGACCATATACGGCGACAAAGATAAGATAAGGCAGGTTCTTGTCACGCTTTTATCAAATGCCGTAAAAAATACCAAGGAAGATCATATCAATCTTAAGGTCGATTTTGAAAACATTAATGAAGATAAGATCTACCTTACTTTTGAAGTTGAAGATACCGGGAAAAGACTTGATGAGGAGAAGATCAACAGGGTATTTTATCCGAGAGAATTTTCCGACGACGACCATGAATACGTGCCCGATGACGATATAAGCATCAATCTTTTGTATTGTCTTAAGATTACAGGTCTTTTAAAGGGCAGGCTTATACCGAAAGAAAAGACAAACGATGTCGAAGGTTCATCGTTCCTATTTGAAGTCGAACAGGATCTTGACAGGCCATACAGGGGCATATATTGCGGCACATTATTTAACGATCCCGGGAGGGTGCTCATCTATACAGATGACAATAAGGATTATTTTATAATTTCAAAACTTTTCGATCAGATGAAGATTTCTTATGTTGCCGCAGAATCGGATGAAGATTTTTTAACACTTTCGGGTCTTAATACTTATGAATTCGTCATCATAGGAAATGTTCGTTATAACGAGATAAAAGATAAGATGAACGATTCCGGCATCAATTGGAACAAGGTTGTTGTGATCGGATACGCGAACCCCGCATATACGGGTGAACCATTTAAATATTCACTGTTAAAACCGATAACCTGTCTAAATGTAGCGGCACTTTTCAACAAGAGACTTAATAATTCGGTCAAGAAAGCTTTTTATAAGGGCACGATCACGATACCGGGAGCTTCTATACTTATCATTGACGATAACCGTACAAATCTTGATGTTGCGGAAAATCTGATGTCCAGATACAAGGCAAAGATCTATAAAGCGGCTTCGGGTAAAGAAGGACTTATATGTCTTTCCAGAGAAAAGATCGATATCGTATTTTTGGATTATATGATGCCCGATATGGACGGTATAGATACGCTTAAGGAAATCCGAAAGATAAACGATGCAAGGATCGCTTCGCTTCCCGTTATCGCACTTACGGCCAATGTCGTGAGCGGCGCAAGGGAAATGTTCATGGATGCGGGATTCGATGCATTTCTTTCAAAGCCCATTGAAATAGACAAGCTTGAAAGACTCCTTATTGAGTATGCACCCGTTGACTGTCTTAAGTATGATTTTGATGTTTGAGGTATGTAAATGAAGATCAATCTGTTCTCAAAATTTCATAAAAATCGTTATGATTACAGATGGATCATGGTCTTTCTGATCATTTGGGATGCGATCATCGTGATAAGATGCTTTAAAGACAGGGAAAGATATTTAAATGTATCCGATCCCGGACATTTCACCCTTGAGATCGTAGCTGCTTTTGTGTTTACTGTTTTGGTGCTCTGTTTTCTTGTTTTTTTGCAGGAGAAAGGGTTTAAATCCGTAAAGGAGAAGATAAAAACCGACAGTTACAACGACGAAAAGACCGGAATGGCCAAGCAGCGTTTCCTTTCCAATATGACTCATGACATAAGAACACCCATGAACTCTATCATAGGTGTGTCTGAACTTATGCTTAAAAATGATATGCCCGAAAGTACCAGACAGGAGATATTAACGATCAAGTCACAGGCATACGATCTTTTGGGCATTATCGACGACGTTCTTATGTATTCAAAGCTTGATGAGGGCAAATTAAAGCTTACAAAAGAGAATTTCGACCTTTCTGATTTCATTAAAAGATATGTTGATTCAGTTTCTTTCCAGATCGCGGAAAAGAAACTGAAAATGCGTGTCAAGATCGACAGAAATATGCCGAAGATCGTTTCCGGTGACAGTGCGATAATCCTTCAGGTCTTCACGCGATTAATGTTTATCTCTCTTTCGCTTACCGATAACGGAAGGATCATGTTTGATATAAGCTCGGAATCCTTAAATGACGGCAGAGCAAGGTTTAACTTAAGCTTTTCGGATACCGGACGCGGTCTTTCGGAAGCCGATCTTGATGCGATCTACGGTGCATACGAGACATACGACTCAAGACAGAATCCCAATCTTAAAGGTGTTGGGCTTAAGTTTTCCGTGTGCAGGGAGCTTCTTAAACTTATGGACGGTAATCTTGAGATCAAAAGCATAGAAGGTGTGGGCCTTGAGTCAAGATTGTCCTTTGTGCTTGATGTTGTGGATCCTTCCCCCATGACTAAAGTTGAAAGCGATAAGATATTCAATGTGCTTATATATATAACCGATGACCGCGAACTTTCGGTATGGAAAGATATAATGGAAAGTTTTGAGATCATACCGGATTACGCTTATTCAGTATTTGCGTTTGACAATTCCATCACCAATAAAAAATATGATTTTATCTTTGTGCCTTCAGAACTTTACGAAAATGTCTCTTCGATCATCATTAAATACGGTATTGAAGATTCCACGTATGTAGTTTCGGATGTAATGGAATCATACGGAGATTTTGACAAATGCAGGATCATCAAGCAGCCTGTATCCTCAATAGGCGTTGCGGATGTACTCAATAAGCAGTGGAATCCCGAAAACTTCCGGTCAAGGATCGAAAAGGCCGAATATGACGGTTCAAAGGCCAGGATACTCGTTGTCGATGACAATATGGTCAACTTAAAGGTTGCGCAGGGTATATTCAAACACTACAAGATAGATGTCGACATAGCCGTATCCGGCCAGGAATGTCTTACAAAGATGGCGAGAGTCAACTATCATCTTGTTCTTATGGATATGATCATGCCCGAAATGAGCGGACTAGAAACGCTTCTTAAGATTCGCGAGTCAGACGACGAAAACATAAAGAATGTTCCGGTTGTCGCCCTTACAGCCAATAAGGGAAGCAACATAAGAGATGAGATAATCGCTCAGGGATTTGTTGAATACATAGCAAAACCGATCAAGCAGAAGTATCTTTTAAAGATCCTTTCGGATATTTTGCCCGCGAGTGTCTTTAAAATGGTCAAGACCGATAAGGAAAAAGACAAAGATAAGGTCGATCTTTTATCCGAAGAAAATATACTTGATGTCAACAAGGGGCTTTCGGCCCTTGAATATAACGAAAAATCCTATAACGTGATCTTAAATACCTACTACAGCGAAGGTATGCGTAAGTTAAAAGAATTGGACGACATTCTGGAAGCCGGCGATCTTGCGATGTTTACAACGGATGTGCACGGTATCAAATCTTCAAGTGCGAGTGTCGGTGCGATGACGGTATCCAAGATGTTCAAAGAACTTGAATCTTTCGGAAAAGAAGGAAACACCGCACTTATAAAAGAACACTACGCTCCTTATATTGAAGCGTTTAAGAAGATCCTTGAAGATGTAAAAGCATATCTTGAAAGCAATAATGCATTCAATTATGTTGAAGAACGATCCGTAGAAGAACTGAGTACGCTTCCGCTTGAAGAACTTACAAAAGATGTCGTTAGCGATCTTAAAAATAAGATCGATGCTATGGTCTTACGGGACAGCGACAAGGCAATTAAAGCCCTGAAGGGTCGCAATTTCGGTGAAGAATTGAATGAGATCTTAAGCAAACTGTTTGAAGCTTATTCAATGTATGACTTCCATACCGTAAAGGAAGAAATAAATGTTCTTCTTGAAAAACTTTAAATTATTGTTGACTTAAAATAAATCGGGCTATATAATTCAAACTAATTTAATACAAATTTGTTTTAAAGGCATTGACAGGAACAAGTACCCTTTAAATATCATCTACAGAGAGTTGCCGGAAGGTGAGAGGCGAAGAATGAGTTTTTGGGGGAATACATCTTTGAGCCGTGCACCGAATATATCGATTATGAGTAGGCTGCAACGGGAGACGACCGTTATATCGTCAGGGTATAGTACTGTACCCGGTGAGGTCTTATATGTGAGTATAAGATAAAACAAGGTGGTAACACGATCAATTCGTCCTTCGGTATTTGAAGGACGTTTTTTATTTTTTTAGGAGGTAAAAATGAAAATCTATGAAGAACTGGTAAGACGCGGACTTATTGCGCAGGTTACCGACGAAGAAGAGATCAAAAATCTGATCAATGCGGGAAAAGCCACTTTTTATATAGGTTTTGACTGCACAGCCGACAGTCTGACCGCAGGTCATTTTATGGCACTTACTCTTATGAAGAGGCTGCAGATGGCCGGAAACAAGCCTATTGCCCTTATCGGAGGAGGCACCACAATGATAGGCGACCCCACCGGAAGAAGCGATATGCGTAAAATGCTTACGATCGAAGACATTAATCACAATGCCGAATGCTTTAAAAAGCAGATGGAAAAGTTTATCGAATTCGGTGAGGGAAAAGCCATGATGCTCAATAATGCGGACTGGCTTTTAAACCTCAACTATATAGATGTTTTAAGAGAAGTCGGTGCATGCTTTTCCGTAAATAACATGCTCCGTGCCGAGTGTTACAAACAGCGTATGGAAAAAGGCCTTTCTTTCCTTGAATTCAACTACATGATAATGCAGTCGTACGATTTTTATCATCTTTTTAAGAATTACAACTGTAACCTTGAGTTCGGCGGTGACGATCAGTGGTCCAACATGCTCGGCGGTACGGAACTTATCCGTAAGAAACTGGGTAAAGACGCGCATGCTATGACCATAACACTTCTTACCGATTCCCAGGGAAATAAGATGGGTAAGACAGCAGGAAACGCCGTATGGCTCGATCCGAACAAGACTTCACCGTTTGAATTCTTCCAGTACTGGAGAAATGTGGGCGACGCAGACGTTATCAAATGTCTTAAGATGCTTACTTTCCTTCCGATCGAAGAGATCGAAGCAATGGAAAAATGGGAAGGAAGCGAGCTTAACAAAGCAAAAGAGATCCTTGGTTTTGAACTTACAAAGCTTGTGCACGGCGAAGAAGAAGCCAATAAAGCTTTGGAAGCCGCAAGAGGATTCTTTGCGGGCGGCAATACAGAGAATATCCCTACGACCGAGATCACTGACGAGGATTTCTTAAACGGTAAGATCGATGCTATTCAGATTCTGGTAAAAGCAGAACTTGTGGCAACCAGAAGCGAAGGAAGACGCGCCATTGAACAGGGCGGTGTAACCGTTAACGATGTAAAGGTCACGGATGTCAAAACATCTTACACAAAGGAAGAGATCAACAAAGAAGACTTTGTGATAAAACGAGGCAAGAAAAACTTCCGAAAGATTGTTGCAAAGTAATATTTCGTATATAATTGTGGAGACGGGTTTTTCCGTCTCCATTTATTATTTTACGAGGTGAGCATGGAATCAAAAGAACTTGTAAAAGAAGCATTTAAGGCAAGAGAAAATTCTTATTCTCCGTATTCCGGTTTCAGTGTAGGAGCCGCACTTTTATGTAAAAACGGCAAGATATACAGAGGCTGCAATATGGAAAATGCCGCCTATTCCCCGGGAATCTGTGCGGAAAGAGCCGCTATATACAAAGCTGTTTCGGAAGGTGACAAAGAGTTTTCGAAGATTGCCATCGTCGGCGGTCCGACCGGCGGCAAAATAGAAAAATATGCTTTCCCCTGCGGCGTATGCAGACAGGTCATGATGGAGTTTGTAAATCCCGATAACTTTATCATCGTTGTTGCAATAAGTGAGAATGAGTATAAAGAATATACATTAAAGGAGTTATTGCCCGAAGGATTCGGACCGGACAATCTGTAATTATGGAGTATTTATTGTTTTTTGCCGTTTTGGCGGGTATTTTTCTGTTACTGTTTATCAAGGGTTATTTTGACGAGAAAAGAGCGCTCAGAAGATTAAGGGAAAAATATATAGCCGAAGCGGGTACAAAGCCCACAAGACAGTATTCTCTCGATGAGATCGAGAATATCAAAAAAGAATTCGAAAGATATAAGGATGAACACTGTATAGATGATATCACTTCAGAAGATATCTCGTTAAACGATATCTTTAAAAGGGTCAATTATTCAAAAAGTTCTGCGGGAGACACGCATTTATATGCTATGCTCCGAAATCCCGATCTTATATCCGACAGGGATTCCTTTGAAAAGAAGGTTTCGTTTTTTACGGATAATCCAAAAGCCAGAGCCGATTACGAACTGTATTTCAATAAGATCGGACGTATGTTAAAGGTCAGTTTTTTTGACTGTCTTGATTATTTTGATACGGTAAACAGAAAAAGCCTTATTCCCGATGTACTTTCAACGGTATTTCTTATTGCGGGCATTGCTCTTATATTTGTGTATCCGACGGTCGGTATTCTTGCAACAGTGGGAGCGCTTGTATTCAACATACTTACATATTATTCGGAAAGAGGCGTAATAGAGCCTTATATCATCACATTTTCTTATATTTACCGTTTTATTAAAGAAGCTTCTTTGCTTGCGAACTTTAAAAACGAAGTTTTAAACGACGAAAACAAAAAGATCAAGGAATGTGTTGATGTTTTAAAGCCTTTTATGAAAAATGCCGCAATCGTAACGTCGGGAAAGGGTACGTCCACCGGTGTGGGCAATCCGTTTGAGATGATCGGCGATTATTTTATGATGACTCTTCATCTTGATATCATTAAGTTTTATAAAATGCTCGATATTGTAAAGAACAACAAAGAAACGATCGAAAAACTGTATATCATCCTGGGTGAGATCGAAGGCTATATAAACGTTTCTTTGTTAAGAGACAGTTTAAACGGACAATGGTGCATACCTAAGAAAGGAGAAAACCTTTTTGTTAAAGAAGGTTACCATCCTTTGATAGAGGATCCCGTTAAAAATTCGATCAGGGCCGAAAAGGGCGTTCTTATAACGGGTTCAAACGCTTCCGGTAAATCGACATTTTTAAAGACCGTTCTCATCAATGTTATCTTTGCCCAAAATTTGAATACCGCATTTGCCTCGGAATATGAAGCACCTTCTTTTTCCGTTTTTTCATCGATGTCATTAAGAGACGATCTTGGCGGAAAAGACAGTTATTTTATGGTTGAGATCAAAGCCGTTAAAAGGATAATCGATTATGCTTCCAATAATCCCGACAAACGGATATTATGCTTTGTGGATGAGGTCTTAAGAGGCACAAACACTGTTGAACGTATAGCGGCAAGCACCGAGATATTAAGATATCTCGCCAACATCAACTGTGTTACGTTCGCAGCGACCCATGACGGAGAATTGACGTTCTTACTCGAGGATATGTTTGATAACTATCATTTTGAAGAAGAGATAAAAGAAAACGATGTTTTATTTAATTACAGATTAAACGAAGGAAGAGCAACTTCCAGAAATGCGATCAAATTATTGTCCGTAATGGGCTTTAATTCATCCATAGTTGATTCGGCAAGTAAAAGAGCCGCTAAATTCCTTGAAGGAGGCACTTGGGAAGTATGAATGTGACCATATATTCGGATGGTTCTTCAAAAGGAAATCCCGGTCCCGGCGGATACGGAACGATACTTCATTATATTGACGGCAAAGGTGAACTTCACGAGCTTACGCTTTCGGAAGGCTACAGGCTTACCACCAATAACAGGATGGAGTTAATGGGGGCAATAAAAGGCCTTGAAGCATTGACCAAGCCTTGTAAAGTCACGGTCATATCCGATTCCAAATATTTAACGGATGCCTTTAACTTACACTGGATCGAAGGCTGGGCAAAAAAGAACTGGAAAAGAAAACAGAATGAAGATGTTTTGAATAAGGATCTTTGGTTAAGGCTTTTAAAGGCAATGGAAGAGCATGTTGTTACTTTTGAATGGATCAAGGGCCACAACGGACATGATGAAAACGAACGTTGCGACAAAATGGCCGTAAACAGCGCAGAATCAGATAACCTTCTCACAGATGAAGGATATGAAAATAAGGATCGATAATGCCAAAATCACTAAAGCAAAAAGAAAAACTTTTAAGGATACTGGATATACTTGAAAGAAAGACCGATGAGGATCATTATATCTCCACCAAGGATCTGATAGAAGAACTTTCAAAGTATGATATTGAGGCAGAACGTAAAAGCATATACGACGATATCGATGTTCTTAAAAATATGGGCTACGACATAAGACTTTCCAAGGCCAAAGACAAAAGCGGTTACACCCTTTTGTCCAGAAGGCTTGATAAAAGTGAGATCATGCCGCTTGTGGATGCGGTGGCGTGTTCAAGATTCATTACCGAGAAAAAATCAAGGAAGCTCATAAAAAAACTCGAAGGGTTTTTAAGCGTATATGAAGCAGGAGCTTTAAACAGGGATGTTCTTGTAACAGATCGTATAAAATCCGAAAACGAAAGCATATTTTATGTGACGGACGCGGTTTCCACGGCTATAGCAAAAAAAGTATATGTTACTTTTAAATATTGCGAATATAACGTGGACAAAAAACTTGTCGAAAGAAACAAAGGTAAGATCTATAAAGTATATCCGCTCACTTTATCCTGGAACGATGAAAGATATTACATTATCGGCATAGACTTTGAACGTAACGAGATAAGGCATTATCGCTGCGATAAGATAAAAGAAATTAATGTCACATCCGAATCGTTAAAAGACAGATCGTTGATCGAAGGTTTTAATATCGTAAATTATGAAAACATGACCTTCGGTATGTACGGAGGCGATAAAGAAGCCGTGACTCTTTCTTTTCCCGAAAAACTGTGCGGAGTGATCATAGACCGTTTCGGCAAAGAACCGACTTTCAGAAAACTTGATGACGGCATCATTTCCGCAAGAGTAAATATAAATGTAAGCCCGCAGTTTTTCGGCTGGCTGTTGGGACTCGGCCCCGAAGTGAAGATCTTGGGTCCGGACAATGTGAAAGAAAATTTTAAGAAATATTTAAAAAATGTCTATGACTTATATTGACGCAAAGAATTGTTTTGCATATACTTAAAGAGGCACAACATATTGTGTCTCTTATTTAATTGCTCACTATATTTTGCTGAATGTGAGCGGGAGGAGTGTTATGAAAGACAGCACAGAATGCAAAGACATTGATTATGGGGAAAAGTTCAAACCGGATCGGGAAATCTGGGTGATCAAGAAGGACGGAAGCAAAGAAGCTTTCAATGTTCAGAAGGTTGTTAATGCAGTCGCTAAAAGTGCTTACAGAGCCCTTACCAAATTCACAAACGAGGATAACGAGAAGATATGCCGTTCGGTACTCGAACACATAAACTCAATGGATGTAAACGAGATACCGATTCCCGTGATGCACAATATCGTTGAAAGTGCACTCGAAGATGTTAAGCCCATCGTTGCTAAATCCTACAGGGATTACAGAAATTACAAGCAGGATTTTGTCAGGATGCTTGACGATGTATACAAGAAGAGCCAGTCCATCATGTACATAGGCGATAAAGAAAACGCCAATACCGATTCGGCCCTTGTATCCACAAAAAGAAGTCTTATATTCAATCAGTTAAATAAGGAACTTTATCAGAAATTCTTTATGACGACGGAAGAAATTCAGGCCTGTCGTGACGGATATATCTATGTACACGATATGTCCGCAAGACGAGATACCATGAACTGTTGTCTTTTTGATGTGCAGTCCGTTCTTTCGGGCGGTTTTGAAATGGGTAACATCTGGTACAACGAGCCTAAGACCCTTGATACGGCATTCGACGTCATAGGTGATATAGTTCTTTCGGCAGCAAGCCAGCAGTACGGCGGATTTACGGTTCCGAGTGTTGACCTCATCCTTGAACCTTATGCCGAAAAATCTTACGCAAAATATGTTGATAAATACAAGAACTTAGGTGTTGCGGAAGAAAGAGCCGAAGAAGAGGCCTTAAAAGATGTGACCCGTGATTTTGAACAGGGCTTCCAGGGTTGGGAATATAAGTTCAATACCGTTGCATCATCCAGAGGAGATTATCCTTTTATCACCGTGACAGCCGGAACAGGTACCGGAAGATTCGCAAAACTCGGTACTATCCAGATGTTAAACGTCAGACGTAAAGGTCAGGGTAAAAAAGAATGCAAAAAGCCTGTTCTTTTCCCTAAGATCGTATTTTTGTACGATGAAAATCTTCACGGTCCCGGAAAAGAACTTGAAGATGTATTTGAAGCAGGCGTTTTATGTTCAGCAAAGACAATGTATCCCGACTGGCTTTCATTAACGGGTAAAGGATACGTTGCTTCAATGTATAAACAGTACGGAAAGATCATTTCCCCTATGGGCTGCAGGGCATTTTTATCGCCCTGGTACGAAAGAGGCGGAATGCATCCCGCAGATGACAAAGATGTGCCCATATTTGTGGGAAGGTTCAATATCGGAGCGGTTTCTTTGCATCTTCCGATGATCCTTGCAAAATCAAGAAAAGAAAGCAGAGACTTTTATGAAGTTCTGGATTACTATCTTGAGCTTATAAGACAGCTTCATATAAGAACCTATGCATATCTCGGCGAGATGCGTGCATCCACGAATCCTCTTGCTTATTGTGAAGGCGGTTTTCTCGGCGGTCATCTTAAACTTACGGATAAGATCAAGCCTTTACTTAAGTCTGCAACCGCAAGTTTCGGAATTACCGCATTAAACGAACTTCAGGAGCTTTATAACGGTAAGTCTCTTGTTGAAGACGGACAGTTTGCCGTTGAAGTAATGGAACATATCAATAAAAAGGTTGCCGAATTTAAAGAAGAAGACGGAAACCTTTATGCGATCTACGGAACCCCCGCTGAAAATCTTTGCGGTCTCCAGATACAGCAGTTCCGTAAAAAATACGGTATCGTGGAAGGCGTAAGCGACAGGGAATATGTATCGAATTCATTCCATTGTCATGTAACCGAAGATATCACACCCATTCAGAAGCAGGATCTTGAAAACAGATTCTGGGATCTTTCAAACGGCGGAAAGATACAGTATGTAAAATATCCCATAGATTACAATATCGAAGCCGTAAAAACTCTTATTCACAGAGCGATGGATATGGGATTCTACGAAGGCGTAAATCTTTCGCTTGCATATTGCGACGATTGCGGTCATCAGGAACTTGAGATGGATGTATGTCCCAAATGCGGAAGCAGGAACCTTACAAAGATCGACCGTATGAACGGTTATCTAAGCTATTCGAGAGTACATGGAGATACCAGACTCAATGACGCCAAGATGGCAGAAATTGCAGAAAGGAAGTCCATGTAATATGCGATATCACAATATAACTAAGGATGACATGAAGAACGGTGACGGTCTTCGTGTCGTTCTGTGGGTAGCGGGCTGCAATCATTGCTGTAAAGGCTGCCAGAATCCATGTACATGGGATCCCGACGGCGGCCTTCCTTTTGATGAAGCTGCAGAAGCCGAAATATATGAACAACTGGATAAGAGTTATATTCAAGGTATAACTTTCTCGGGTGGAGATCCGCTTTTTCCCGGCAATAAGGCCGATGTTGCAGATCTTATAAACAGGATAAAAGAAAAATACCCGAATAAGACTGTCTGGCTTTATACCGGAGATTTGTGGGAAAACATCTATAACTATCCGATGATGAAAAATATAGATGTGGTCGTGGACGGCGAATTTATGATCGATAAGCTTGATGTCACACTCATGTGGAAGGGAAGCTCCAATCAACGTGTTGTTGATGTAAGGGCTACTCTCAACAGCGACGATCCTTCGGTTCCGGTCCTTTATTGTGACGATTATTATAAGTAGGTGGGTTATGGAAAGAATTGCAAAATTTGAGAAGGTATCCGAGAACAGATTTTTAACCGATTTTAAGGATACCTTCGGTGAATATACCGATGAGGAAGTCTTAAACATATATAACGATATAAAACTTCCCAAAAGAGCCACGGCCAAAAGTGCGGGTTATGACATTTATATGCCTGTTTCTTTTACCTTAAAGCCGGGTGAGACCGTTAAGATTCCCACGGGTATAAGAGTGTACATGGAGCCACAATATGTATTTATGATATATCCGAGATCGGGTCTCGGATTTAAGTACAGACTCCAGCTTAACAACACTGTCGGCGTTATCGATGCCGATTATTACGAGTCGGACAATGAAGGCCATATTTTCATCAAGATCACCAATGATTCAAACGAAGGAAAGACCGTGGAACTTGAAAAGGGCAACGGATTTGCCCAGGGAATATTCATGCAGTACGCAATTACCGTAGACGATGATGTTACGGAAAAAAGAAACGGCGGATTTGGTTCGACGACAGGGAAGTAGTTTTTAAAACTACTTTCTTTAGTTTTTGAAACAATTTATATTGCAATTTCTTTTTACTGATGATATTATGTCTAAGATATTTTTTGATAAGGAGGACAGGGGTATGTTCCCGTACATAATTTGCACAGATTCCGGTTCCGATCTTCCCGAAGATTACATTGCACAACAGGAAATAGGTTTTTTCCCTCTTACTTATATGATCAACGGTAAAACTTACGGATCCAACGGTGAAAATCTTCCGTTTGATGAGTTTTACGGTTATATGAGAGAAGGAAACGTTCCGAAAACTTCCCAGGTCAATCCCGAAGAAGCAAAAGAAGGATTAAAGAAGCTTTTGGAAAAGAACAAAAATATTCTTGTTCTTGCACTTTCTTCCGGTATAAGCGGTACGTATAACAGTTTCAGGATTGCTGCCGAAGAATTGAATGAAGAAGAACCCGATTCAAATATCATTGTTATCGATTCACTTGCTGCTTCATTGGGTGAAGGTTTATATGTATATTTTGCCTGTCTTAACAGAGAAAAAGGCATGTCTATCGAGGAAAATGCAAAGTGGCTTGAAGAAAACAAGCTTAAATTCACTCATGTATTTACTGTCGACGATCTGAATCACCTTTACAGAGGCGGAAGAGTTTCGAGAGGTACAGCCATCATAGGTACCGTATTAAGCATAAAGCCCGTTCTTCACGTTGATGACGAGGGTAAGCTTATTCCTCTTAAGAATGTCAGAAGCCGTAAGAAAGCATTGCTTACTCTGGTGGATCTTATGGAAGAGAAGATGGGGTCATACAAAGGTAAAAGCGATGTCTTCTTTATAAGCCACGGCGATTGTGAAGCGGAAGCTAATATTGTTAAAGAAGAAATTAATAGACGTTTCGGTATGAAAACGTGTATAATAAATCACATAGGACCATTGATCGGTGCTCATGCGGGCCCGGGAACCGTTGCTCTGTTCTTTTTAGGCGACGAAAGGTAATACGTAAAGTCTAAGGGGTTTTTATTATGTACGGTTATCAGAAGACAGTCAGACTGGTACTTCTAGAGTATCTTTTAGTTTTGTTGCTTCATGTAGTTTATGCTTATTCATGCTTCAGCATACATGAAGGATTGTTTGTTCTGATAACTTCGTGCGTAATGATAACCCTTTCTTATTTGATAACTCTTTTATTTAAAAATCAGTCATTTGTCGTCAATTCATTTTCCATATCTATAATCATCTCCACAACGATTATAGGATATGTGCTTCATACAACCGCTTTTTCAATATTGATCTATCTTGCGATGACAGCGGGATTTACCATTTTTATGGAGAGAAAGAACATTATATTCTGTGTGATCTCTTCACTTGTCGCCCTTATTCTTTATGCGATATTTATTCCCAATGAGATTCTGCTCAAATTAGATTCGCTAATGATATATTTCTTCTATTGCTTTGTGTATTTCGTGGCTTCGATAAACCTGTATATCATCGTTAAATATGCCCGTGACTACATGAAAGGTATGGAAGATAAGGCGGAAGAAGCCGAGAGAGCCAATAATTCCAAGATGCTCTTTCTTGCGAATATGTCTCATGAGATAAGAACGCCCATGAACGCCATCTGCGGTATGGCTGAGCTTAACTTGAGAGAAGATCTTTCCCCTCAGGTCAGAGAGAACACGCAGAGTATTCAAAATTCAGGCAAGATTCTTCTTTCCATAGTCAATGATATCCTTGATTATTCAAAAATGGAAAGCGGCAAGATGGTGATCGTTCCCGTCAATTATTCGATCTCTCACCTTATCAAGGAAACCGTCGATATAATGCAGATCCGTCTTTCCGATAAGAATGTACAGATGCGATACGAAATAGCCGATACCGTTCCCGATGTACTTATCGGAGATGAGATAAGGATAAGGCAGATACTGTTCAATCTTCTTACCAATGCCATTAAATATACGGATAACGGCTATATCTCCATCGACGTGGGCGGTGATATTCTCGAAAACGACGAGATAAGATTAAAGATAGCCGTTACGGATTCCGGTATAGGTATCAAAAAGGACGATCTTCAAAAGATATTTACAAGTTTTCAGCAGCTTGATTCACACAGATCCAATTCACGTGAGGGAACCGGCTTAGGCCTTGCCATATGTAAAGAACTGGTAGGCTTGATGGGCGGCGAGATCTACGTTGAATCGTCTTATGGTGTCGGCAGCAAGTTTTCTTTTACCATTATTCAGAAGATATCGGATAAACAGGAATCGTTCATCTATTCCGACAATAAGGTCGAAGAACCAGAGAATAAGCTTACCGCAGTTTCTGCCCGTGTTTTGGTCGTTGATGATAATGCGGTCAACTTAAAGGTTGCACAGGGTCTTCTTCGTACGTTCGGTCTTACCGTCGATACATGTAAGAGCGGAAGAGAATGTCTTGATATATTAAGGAACAGTAAGATCTATGACATCATATTCATGGATCATATGATGCCCGAGCTTGACGGTATCGAGACGCTTAATCTTATAAGGTCCGACCCCGATGAATATATGCAGAATGTTCCTGTTGTAGCGCTTACGGCAAATGTCATGAGCGGTGTCAGGGAAATGTTCATATCGGAAGGTTTCAATGACTATGTTCCGAAACCCATAGATATGACATGGGTCAACACCATCCTGAGAAAATATCTGCCGAGAGATAAGCAGAAATAATTTTTCTTAATATCTTTATCTTTATATATTTTGTGCTATAATCTTCTAAGTTTATTCACAATGATAATTGGAGGTTTTATTTCCATGGAGAAAATTAGAACAAGATATGCTCCTTCACCCACCGGCAAGATGCATGTGGGCAATTTAAGGACAGCTCTTTATGAATTTCTTGTTGCCAAGCATGCGAACGGTGATTTTATGTTAAGGATCGAGGATACCGATCAGGAACGTTTCGTTGACGGCGCAATAGATATTATCAATGATACGCTTGAGCAGGCAGGCCTTTATCACGATGAAGGTCCCGATAAGGATGGCGGTTACGGCCCCTATGTACAGTCCGAAAGGATGAAGACGGGCATATATATGAAGTATGCAAAAGAGCTTGTGGAAAAGGGCGAGGCATATTATTGCTTTTGTACCAAGGAAAGACTTGCCACGCTTAAAACCGTTGTTTCGGAAGACGGAAAATCAATAACCGTATATGATAAACACTGCCTTGGTCTTTCGAAAGAAGAAGTTGATAAGAACCTTGCGGAAGGTAAGCCTTTTGTCATAAGGCAGAACATTCCGAACGAAGGCACGACCACATTCCATGATGAACTTTACGGCGATATAACCGTGGATAATTCGGAACTTGATGATATGATCTTAATAAAATCCGACGGTTATCCCACATATAATTTTGCCAATGTTGTAGACGACCATACGATGAACATCACACATGTGGTAAGAGGCAATGAGTATATTTCGTCGTCTCCCAAATATCAAAGACTTTACGATGCTTTCGGATGGAAGAGTCCTCAATATATCCATCTTCCTCTTATCACGGACGAGAATCACAAAAAGCTTTCAAAGAGATGCGGACATGCTTCTTTCGAAGATCTCATCGAGCAGGGCTTTTTACCGGATGCTGTTGTCAATTACATAGCACTTCTCGGATGGTCGCCCGAAGATAACAGAGAGATATTCTCCCTTGATGAGCTTATCAAAGAATTTGATTATCATCGTATAAACAAATCGCCTTCAGTTTTTGATATTCAGAAATTGAGATGGATGAACGGAGAATACATAAAGGCCATGGACGAAGAAAGCTATCTTAAGAAGGCCCTTCCGATCGTTGATGAGGTTATCACCAAGGATCTTGACAAGAAAAAGATAGCCCTTATGTGTAAGACAAGGATCGAAGTTTTCCCCGATATCAAAGGACACATCGATTTCTTTGAAGCACTTCCCGAATATGATATAGCGATGTATGAACATAAAAAAATGAAATCAACACTTGAATCAAGCCTTACGGTGTTAAAAGAAACACTTCCTTTGCTTGAAGCATTTGATGATTACACAAACGATTCTCTTTACGCAATGCTTTCCGATTATGTGGCAAAGAAAGAGGTTAAAACAGGCTTTGTAATGTGGCCTTTAAGAACCGCACTTTCAGGCAAGGAGATGACTCCCGCAGGCGCCACCGAGATATTGGAAGTACTCGGTAAAGAAGAGTCTTTAAAAAGAATTAAAAAGGGTATAGAACTTCTTGAAAGATCTCAAGGCTGATGAATATCAGCTTAAAGCAATAACTTACGGAAACGGCCCCGTCTGTGTTCTGGCGGGGCCGGGTTCCGGTAAGACTTTCGTGATCACACATCGCATCTTATATCTGATAAACACTCTCAAGATTCCGCAAAACAAGATCCTGGTAATAACATTTACAAGAAACGCCGCCCATTCCATGCGGTCAAGATATTTAAGAATATCCGGTATGAATGATTCTTTCGTTACTTTCGGAACTTTTCACTCTGTCTATCTAAGATTCCTAAAATTTTTCGGAAATGATATCAATCTTCAAAATGAAAACACATATTTGAACGGTCTTATCGATGAACCCGAATTTGACTTCGATAAGATACTTACCGACTGTTACGATATGTTTAACGCTCATCCCGAAAGAGCGGAATATATCGCTTCTTTGTTCCCTTATATATTGGTCGATGAATTTCAGGATATTAATCCGCTTGAAGCTTCAATACTAAAACTCATTATCAATAAAAACAGCAATCTTTTTATCGTGGGAGATGACGACCAGTCCATTTACGGCTTCAGAGGCGCTGACGGTCTTATAATGAAAAGATTCATAAACGAATTCAAAATGGAAGTCATAGGGCTTAAATACAATTACAGAAACCCGTACAGGATAATAGACTCATCCCAGAAAGTGATCTCACTTAATCGGGAAAGACTGAAAAGTTTTAAACCGGTTTCATTTGCCCGCAAAAACGGGATATTTTTTGTGAAGTTATTTGAAGATGAGCTGTCCGAGAATAGATACATAAAAGAGATATTAAAGAACACAAAAGAAAATGAAAAGACAGCGATCCTGCTTAGGACCAACAGAGAAGTGACTCATTATAAAAGGCTTCTTTCGGATAACGGATCAAATAAGGAAGATCTCAACGGAAAAATAAGTAATGATATCCGTGCATATATATCTTTTTCTTTGGATCATGACAGAAAAAGTCTTATAAGGATACTTAAAAACGAAGAGATAAATATACCGCACACGGTTCTGACCGACAGTGACATAAAACTTGAAGACCTGGCTTTTAAATATGTGGGTAAACCCTTCGGAAATAAGTTATATTCACTTAACAAGAATATGAATGCTCTTAAAGATCTAAGCCCCTATGCGGCGGTTTTGTATATTTTGAAGGTGATCGGATACGAACGTTTTCTTATAAAGACATATATAAAAGATGAATTGAATGAAAGCCTGCCAATAATAAAGAACATAACTGAAAGCTCAAAAGAATGCACTTCGTTAAAGGATCTTTTGAATAGGCTGTATGTTTCGGAAGAAGATGAAAAGAAGAACAGTCCCAATATATGTATCCTTACTTATCATGCATCAAAAGGGCTTGAATTCGATAATGTGATCCTGCCGGATGTCAATGAAGGAAAAGTGCCTCAGATAAACATTGATAACGACAAAAACTTTGAAGAAGAGAGGAGACTTTTCTATGTTGCAATGACCAGAACCGTAAAGAATCTATATATTACGGCAATAAAAAATGAAGGAAACAGGATACTGCTCCCTTCAAGATTTATAAAACCTTTCATTTGATCTTAAGGCATGTTGTCAAAATCTATATTATCAAGATATTCGTCAAATTTATCCGCAACCTTTTCAAGCTCATCGTCGTCTTCGATATAGATAAGTTCGGGCTCTTCATTGACATTATCGGGATTTTCCTTATATCCGTAGAACCACACATCCTCACCGGGATTGCCTTCTTCATCAAGAGGCAGAAGTGCGATATAATCTTTATCTGCAACCGTAAGAATGGTAATAACGGAGCATTCGACGGTACCTTCATCGGTCATAATCTCAACGGTCATTTCGTCATCGGGAATATCATCAAAATCTTCGGGTCTTAAATCGCTCATGTTTTTATCCTTTCAACAAGATACAGTGTTCTTTTTCTTTATTATATTTATCATACTTTATGTATGCAATAGGTCATTGAAAATGAATTTTGAAACCATTATACTGTTAACATGAGCGTGAAAATTAAGAGAGCTCCTTTTATGGGGTTTGGTAATAAAAAAACATCCGAAGGCATATATTTTTCCTGTATACTGGATTTCGTCCGTGAAGGCGGAATTGTATTCTACGAAAAATCCTCACTCAAAGAAAAACTTAAGATATCTTTCGAACCCGATTACGGATACGGAAATGTTTTTTGCGTATATGTAAACGGGATCAATTCGGACACTGTATACAGATATTATACGGAAAGCAGTGAATTCAACGATAAATACGCTTCGGTATATTTTAAGAATACGGAATACGGACTTGCACGCAGCGAATCCGACTATTACTCCGCGATAGAAGAAGATATATCGATAGAAGGCTTTGAAAACGATAAATTTCCCCTTATCCCTTATTGTGACAGCACATTTTATCTTGCGCATGTAAGAGGTCTTACCATGCTTGATAAAAGTGTTAAACATAAAGGCACTTTTTTGGGGCTTCAGGAAAAAATAGAATATTTTAAAGAGCTGAACATAACAGGTTTGATACTCATGCCATGTTATGAGTTTAATGAATGTTCAAAGACCGACAGCAATAATCTTGCGGATGCGCTGTTAAATTACAAGCAGGACCTTAACGAGAAGCCTCCCGTAGATTTCTGGGGATTTAGAAAAGGTTTTTATTTTTCGTTGAAATCCGCTTATTCTTTTTCAGATAAACCTAATCTTGAATTTAAGAATACGGTTTACAAATTCCATCAGAACAACATAGAGATAATCCTTACGATGTTCTTCCCTAAAGATACCGGCGAAGAGCTTATAAGGGCCGTATTGAGACACTATGTGATGAATTATCATGTGGACGGTTTCAGGATACTCGGCAATGATATCAATAAGGATCTTATCGTCAACGATCCTTTTATGCAGAATACCAAATTGCTTCTTGAAGATGATAATCTTTCAAGATTTTATAAGGAAAAGCCTTTAAAATACAAAAATCTCGCTCTTTACAATCCTTATTCGAGAGATAAGTTAAGAAGCTTCATCAAAGGCGATGAGGATAACGTTTCTGCAGTAAGCTACTTTATAAGAGAAAACAACAAAACTTATGAACCGTTAAGATACATAACGGATTATTACGGTTTTACGCTTCGAGATATTTATACCTATAACTTTAAGCATAACGAAGCAAACAAAGAATCAAATACAGACGGAAACAATTATAATTTCAGCTGGAATTGTGGTACGGAAGGAGAGACCAAGAAGTCCGCGATCATGAAATTAAGGCTTAAAATGCAAAAAAACGCGCTTCTTTCAATGCTATTATGCCAGGGAGCACCTGTTATATCCGGCGGAGACGAGTGGCTCAACACCAATAACGGCAACAATAACCCCTGGTGTCAGGATAACGAGGAAGGCTGGGTAATATATTCAAAGACAAAAAACTCAAAAGAGTTCTTTAAATTTACCAAAGATCTTATTTCATTCAGGAAAAGACATATAGTCCTTCATCAGCCCAAGGAACTCAGGCTTCTTGATTATATGTCATGTAAACTTCCGGATGTTTCTTTCCATTCTGACCTTGCTTTTAAAATGAATCAGGATCCCGTGTCGCGTTCTTTCGCTGTATTGTTTGCGGGCGATTATGCCAAGCAATATAACGGCAGGCCCGAGGATTCCGTGTTTATAGTGTTTAACATGTATTGGGAGAGTGTTGATTTTGTGCTTCCGATGAAAGATAAAAATTATACATGGTATAAGCTTTTCTGTTCGGACGGGTCCACTTTGCAGGATCTTATTGAAAAGAATGCGGTTAAATACGATGAAGATCATTATAAAGCTCCCGAAAGGTCCGTATCGATATTTTTATTGAGAAAACATGAAAGTGATTAATGTATTTAAACATCTTAAAACGGTAAACGAACACAGAAGACTTGTAAGACGTTATTGTTTTAAAATAGGTCTTTATGCTCAGGGGCTCACTCACGATCTGTCAAAGTATTCACCTGCCGAATTCTTTGTCGGAGTAAAATATTATCAGGGAGTAAGGAGCCCGAATGTTGCCGAGAGAAAAGATATAGGAATGTCTACTGCCTGGATGCATCATAAAGGCAGGAACAAACACCATTACGAATACTGGGTGGATTTTAATGAATCAACGGGAAATTACGAGCCGATGCCCATGCCGAGAAATTATTTTGCCGAAATGGTAATGGACAGGATCGCCGCATGCAGGGTCTATAAGAAGAGCGCATACAAAGACAGCGATGCACTTGACTATTTTCTGGAAAAAGACAAAAAAGAATATATTCACGAAGATACATACAACGATCTTTTAAGGATACTTACAATGCTTAAAGACGAAGGTGAACCGAAAACCCTCGATTATATAAAGAACGTATATCTCAAAGGCAGATAAAGGTCGTTGATTCTTTGCGTTTTACGTAGTATTATGTTAAAAGATTGCCAAAAGGCAATATTCAGGAGGATATTCCAATGATAGACGGAAAGAAAGTTTTGTTCAGCGGTATGCAGGCTACGGGTAGCCTTACCCTTGGAAATTATATAGGAGCTCTTAAAAACTGGCTTGAACTTCAGGACGAGTATGAGACATTCTATTCGGTAGTGGATCTTCATTCGATAACAGTAAGACAGGATCCCGCAGAATTAAGAAGCCGGGCAAGAAAGCTTCTTACTCTTTATATTGCGGCAGGTCTCGATCCCGAAAAGAACTGTATATATTATCAGTCTCACGTCAGCGGCCATGCCGAGCTCGGCTGGATACTTGATTGTTTTACATACATGGGCGAATTAAACCGTATGACGCAGTTTAAAGATAAGTCCGCCAAACATGCGGATAATATCAATGCGGGTCTTTATACTTATCCCGTTCTTATGGCTGCGGACATCCTTCTTTATCAGACAGATGTCGTGCCCGTCGGTAAGGATCAGCTTCAGCATCTTGAGATCACAAGAGATATAGCTCAAAGATTCAATGCGATCTACGGTGATGTATTTACGATTCCCGAACCTTACATCGGAAAGACCGGTGCAAAGATAATGTCCCTTCAGGATCCCGAGAAGAAAATGTCAAAATCAGACGAGAACTTAAACGCAAGTATTTATTTAATGGATGATAAAGACACGATAATCAGAAAGTTTAAGCGTGCGGTAACCGATTCGGAGGCCCGTATCGCATACAACGAAGAGCAGAAGGGTATTCATAATCTCATCGATATCTACTGTGCATGCACAAAGAAGACTCCCGATGAAGTTGTAAAAGAATTTGACGGTAAAGGTTACGGCGACTTCAAACTTGCCGTAGGAGAAAGCGTTGCCGATCTTTTAAGTCCTTTACAGGAAAGATTCTATCAGATGGAAAAAGAAAAATCCTATATAGACTCGATCATCAAAAACAATGCGGAAAAAGCCAATTATTATGCTCAGAAAACACTTCGCAAAGTTCAGAAGAAAGTTGGCTTCCCCGAAAGGATCCGTTAAGACAAGCATTAAACAGCGCCGGAAATCAAGATTTCCGGCGCTGTTTTTTTATTCCGCACTTTTTATTTCTTTGTAGAGGTTATTGTAGAGTTCATCGCCATCGGGGCCTAAATAACTGAAGGTCTCAAGCTGATACTTTGAAAGATCGGGGAAAGCGATGTTTGAATTCCTGATATCATCGTCTTCGATGAGTTCTTTGGCGGCATCGTTGGGAGTTGAATAAGTGATGTAGTCAAAGTTCATGAGCGCTATATCGGGGCGGCACATAAAATCGATGAATTTCTCGGCGTTTTCGGGATTCTCGGCATTCTTGGGTATTACCCAGTTGTCGATCCAGACATTTGTCCCTTCCTTGGGGATCACATATTCAAGATCGGGATTTTCTCTTTGAGTAAAGATCGCCTCACCTGAATAGATAACTCCGAGTGCAGCTTCGTTTCCGATCATTTTGTCTCTTACTTCATCAATGACATATGCCTGTACAAGAGGCTTTTGTGCGATAAGATCGTTCTTTGCGACGTTAAGTTCTTCTTCGTTAAGAGAGTTCATTGAATAGCCGTTTTTCCTTAAAGCAACCATAAAGATATCTCTTACCGAATCCTGCATAAGTATCTGACCCGAATATTTCTCGTCCCAGAGAATGTTCCATGAATCAACGGGTTCATCTACCATGGTCTTGTTGTATAGGATTCCTACGGTACCCCAGCAATAAGGAACGGAATACTTGTTTTCGGGATCGAACTGTCTGGACTGTTCCCAGTACTGTGCACCGATATTAGTCTTTGCATTGGGAACGTTGTTAAAATCTATTTCTCTTAACAGATCTTCTTTGATCATCTTTTCGACCATGTAGTCCGAAGGGCAGATAACGTCATATTTTGTAGCGCCTGCAGCTACCTTGGGATACATAAGTTCGTTGGTTTCATATTCGTCATAGATCACACGTATGCCTGTTTCTTCTTCAAACATTTCGAGTGTTTCGGGATCGATGTATTCACCCCAGTTGTAAACGGCAACGGTGCCGCCTTCATTTGACTTGCCACAGGCTGTTAATGCCAAAACGGATACAGCCGCAACAAGAAAGATCATAAATTTCTTTTTCATAATGTACCTCCATATATAAGACCGCTCACGCGGATCTTTGTTTAATTAGACAGTCTTTGCTTCATCGACCTTTTTGGGCGTTCTGTTCACCAAAAAGAGCAGGACTAAGATCGTTATAAAGATTATTGTCGATAAAGCATAGATTTCAGGTTTGATACCCTTTCTGACTTCCGAATAGATCTTGGTGGAAAGAGTATCGACTCCGGCGCCTTTTGTAAAGTGTGTAATGACAAAATCATCAATAGACATTGTGAATGCCATTAAAAAACCGGAGATCACGCCCGGCATGATGTCGGGCAAAACCACTTTAAAAAACGCATAAGAATTACTTGCACCAAGATCCAAAGCAGCTTCATAAGTGGACGGGTTCAATGTTTTCATCCTGGGCATAACGCTTAATATTACATAAGGTATATTGAAGGTTATATGAGCGACAAGGATCGTCATGAAACCGAATTTAACACCGAGTATTATAAAGATGAGCATTAAAGATATACCTGTAACGATCTCTGCATTAAGCATCGGTATATTTGTTATACCCATCCAGATCGTACGGCCTTTTTTCTTCATCGCATTGATCGCAAGACATGCGGCCGTACCGATCACGGTCGAAATGATCGCAGAGAGCAGTGCGATAAGAAGAGTATTTCTCAATGCCGCCATTATCGATGCATTGTCGAAGAGGTTTATATACCATTTAAATGTAAATCCGCCCCATTTTGCGCGCGATTTGCTCGAATTAAAGCTTAATACCACCAATGTTACGATCGGTGCATACATAAATATAACGATAAGTGCTATATATATCTTTCTTAATATCTTTCCCGTCATAGCAATGAGCCCTCCCCATCTTTATCAAAAATAGCGGAGATTATCATGCTTATGACGATAAATATCATAAGTACGAGCGAAAGACCGCTGCCCAGATGCCAGTTGTTCGTCTGAGAAAATTCCTGTTCGATAACATTACCGATCAGCAATATCTTTGCTCCGCCGAGCAAATTGGAAATGACAAAGGTCGTAAGCGCGGGTACGAACACCATCGTGATACCGGACATGATACCGGGTATCGTGAGCGGAAGAGTGATCTTAAAAAATGTCTGTACGTTGTTTGCACCGAGATCCCTTGCCGCATTGATAACGTTTTCATCGATCTTTGCAAGCGAATTATACAAAGGAAGCACCATAAACGGTAAAAAGTTATAAACCATACCGAATACGATGGCTCCGGGAGTATTGATGATGTGTATGAGCGGTAATCTCAAAAATTTAAGTATCGCATTGATGACACCGTTATTTTCAAGCAAAGTCTGCCATGCCATTGTACGAAGAAGAAAATTCATCCACATGGGAAGTATAAATAGCATGACAAGAACACTCGATCTGCCTTTACCGTATTTTACGAGTATCATTGCCAAAGGATAGGCCATCAGGAAGCAGATAACGGTACTTACTATCGAAAGTTCTATTGCAAGCCACAAGGATTTTATATGTTCCGGCTTGGCGATCGAAGCTATGTTATTAAAAGTTAGGGCTCCGTTTTTATCCGTGATCCCGTAATAAACGACCATAAAAAGCGGAAGGATCACGAAAGCCGCAGACCAGAAATAATACGGAAGTCCCAGCATGAGTTTTGTTTTATTCTTCGACATGAACTGCCTCCTCATCTTCGGATGCGGGTTTATTCATGATCTGGATATTGAAAGGTTTTACCGTTATGCCGACCTCGATACCGACAGGGAAACAGGTTGTTGAATGTACAAGCCATTCATAGCCGTTGGGAGTGGTTACTTCCATCTCATAATGCACGCCTTTGAAAATAAGGTGTGTAACGGTTCCCGTAAGCTGGCCCTTATCAGGATCCACAAGTTCGACGTCCTCGGGCCTTATGACAACATCCACGGGCTTATTGTTTCCGAATCCCTTATCAACACAGGCAAATCTTGTACCGAATATTTCCACAAGTTCATCCTGGATCATAAGACCGTCAACTATATTCGAATCACCGATGAAATCGGCAACAAAAGCATTCTCAGGCTCGTTGTATATCTTTTCGGGCGAACCTATCTGCTGGATATAACCCTGATTCATGACCACAATGGTATCGGACATTGTAAGGGCTTCTTCCTGATCGTGGGTCACATATACAAAAGTAATGCCAAGCTCATTCTTAAGCCTGATAAGTTCGTATTGCATGTCCTGTCTCAATTTAAGATCCAAAGCTCCGAGGGGCTCGTCAAGAAGAAGAACCTTGGGTTCGTTTACTATAGCTCTCGCTATAGCGATCCTCTGCTGCTGACCGCCCGAAAGAGTTGAGGGCATACGATTTTCATATCCGTCAAGGTTTACAAGTTTTAAGGCATACTTGATCTTATCGTCTATATAGGATTTTGTTTTTCCTTTGATCTTTAAACCGAAAGCAATATTTTCGGCAATAGTCATATGCGTAAAAAGAGCATATTTCTGAAAAACGGTGTTAAGCTGTCTTTTGTTTGGAGGAAGAGCGGTAATGTCTTTTCCATCGAAAAGAACGACACCTTTATCGGGCTCTTCAAATCCGCCGATGATCCTTAATGTCGTTGTTTTACCGCAGCCGCTCGGACCGAGCAGTGTTAAAAATTCGTTTTCCTTTATATAAAGGGTCAGATCGTCCAAAACGGTCTGTCCGTCAAATGATTTTGTGATGTTTTTAAGATATATAAGTTCGGAACTCATATCGATCCTCCATATTTTTTATTAAAAGCTGGGCGGACTTGAAACCCAGATTATCGAAGCGCCTGTCTTGCCGGCCTCGATATAATGCGTGCTTTGCGGTTTAAAGTAGAAGGACTCGCCGCTTTTGGCTTTATATATTTTCTTTCCGATATGTATTTTTATATGACCCGAAAGAACATAACCGAATTCTTCGCCTTCATGCGGATTATCCGGATAAGTCATACCGTTACTTCCGAGAGTAAGCCTTATCGGCTCCATTTCGTTCTTCTGTGCGTTCGGGATTATCCATTCGATCCTGTTATTCAGTTCTTCGTCTTTTTTCTCAAAATAATCGGATGCTTTGAATACTATCTTTTCTTCGGGTTTGTCTTCGTAAAAGAAATCCGAAAGATCCGTGCCCAGAGAAACAAGTATGTCGGTAAGCGTCGATATGGAGGGAGATGTAAGGTTTCTTTCCACCTGGGATATAAAACCTTTGCTCAATTCGCTCCTGTCGGCAAGATCTTCCTGCGTGAGCCCGAGCTGCACCCTCAGTTCTTTGATTTTCTGCCCAATGTTCATTTTAAAATCCTTATTATTCTAAACAAAAAGTTTAATAAAACTAAACACGCTGAATGTAATTATACAATATAGCATTATGATGTCAATTCTTTTTTAACAAAATATAAAAATTATGATATATTATGTTTAAACAAGCAAAATCAAAGCATCGGGAGGTCTCGACTTATGAATAAATATGTGGCTTACGTTTCATGCTACACACAGGACAATCAGTATGGAATTTCTGTATATGATGTAGACCTTAAAAAGGGAAGATTTATCGAAAAAGATCGCGTTAAGGTTTCCAATTCATCCTATGTGACGATATCCCACAATCAGCAGTTTCTTTATTCCATAACCGATTCCGGAGTCGAATCGTATAAGGTTAAGGATGACGGACTTTTGAAATCATTAAATATGCAATCGATAAACGGCATGAGAGGATGCTATCTTTCCACATCCTACGACGATAAGTTTTTGTTTGTGGCAGGTTATCATGACGGAAAGATCACGGTGCTTAAGCTCAATAAGGACGGCAGTGTCGGAGACATATCCGATGAGATATATTTAAAAGGTATGGGATCGGTCGCAGAACGAAATTTCCATCCTCATGTGGGTTGTGTAAAGATGACAAGAGACGATAAATACCTCCTTGCCGCAGATATGGGTATGGATCATGTTAACGTCTACTCACTCGATCATAAAACAGGTAAGCTTAAACTTGCGGATATAATAAGAAGTGAACAGGAATCTTCACCGAGACACATAAAGTTTTCGAAAGACGGCAAGATCCTTTATATAGTACATGAACTTAAATGTTATATCGATGTATATACATATAAGGAAATCGGACCCGGCAATCCCGTTTTTGAAAAGATACAGACGATCTCGACCGCAAACGATTACCGCACCAGTTCAACGGCTGCCAGTGCATTAAGTATCTCGGAAGATTTTAAATATATCACATCTTCAAATGCGGGCGACAATTCCGTTGCCTTATTTAAAGTACTTTCCGACGGAACGCTTGAAAAGATATTATGCCTTCCCATATCGGGAGATTACCCGAAAGATGCCGCATTATTCCCTGGAAACAAGTTCCTTGTATCATGTAACAACGAATCGGATACCCTTACATTTTTCAATGTCGATATGGAAAACAAAACCATTATAATGAACGGTCCCGAGATGAAGATAGAGAAGCCGAATTGTGTTATTTTCCACAAGATCACGCCTTCAAATCCCGACAAAAAATAATTGTCGGATTTAAGCAATATTACCTTTACTTGGATTAAGATTGTGATAATATATATATGGATTTAATTGATCCGGGGAGAATAAAAGTTGTACAGCACGTTTAATGAAAGAGTGGTCCAAAAGGCTGCCAGGATTTCAAAAAAGCATAGATTTTTAACTCCGGTGATGTATCTTTATTCCGCAATTCTTGTAGGGGCTTATTTTATAGGACGCTATTTCTATAGACACGGGAAAAGATATATTTCCGTTGTTTTGGCGCTCATTTTTTTCCTGATGGGTTCAAGTTTCAGTTTTCCGGAAAATTCGGACGATAATGAGATCTATCTTTCTTCTCAGGAAAATTCCACGGTTAAAAACACAGAAGCTTCAACGAACGTTCTTGACGAAGAGACCGACAAGAATCTTGATAATGTAGAATGGATCGAAGACCTTTCGCTTATGGATGAGGTCGACGATTCGGACCTTTCCAAGACCGATAATGTTGAAAAATATACCCTTGACGATTTTCTTGAAATGGCAGATATCAACACAGCCACATACTATACCGGGGAAAGCGGTTTTGATAAAGATGCCTGGAATCTTATCCTTGTAAATAAGACTCATCCGGTTCCCGACGGTTACGAAGTTCCTCTTGCCACGATCACGGGATCCATGAAATGTGATGAAAGAGTACTGGAACCTCTTACCACAATGCTTAAAGCGGCTATGGATGACGGCATAAATCTTATGGTATGTTCTCCTTACAGGGATTATGCTCTTCAGACGAGATTGTTCAACAGAAAGATCGATCTTTATATGGGAAAAGGTTATTCTTACCTTGAAGCATACAAACTCACAAGCCAGAAGGTAACCGTTCCCGGTGCAAGTGAGCATCAGATCGGAATGGCTTTCGATATCGTCACCGCTTCACATTCCACTCTGGATTATGAATTCGGTGATACAAAAGCAGGGAAATGGCTCAAAGAACACGGCAAGGAATACGGCTTTATTTTAAGATATCCTCGCGGCAAGGAATATATCACGAGTATTGAATATGAGCCATGGCATTTCAGATATGTCGGTGTTGAAGCAGCTACCTATATCATGGATAACGGCTTGACACTTGAAGAATTTTTGGAAGATTTACAGTGATCCATCAACGGCCGATAGTTTTATCGGTCGTTTTTTTCTTTAGATCAAAAAACAGAGGTAAAAATGTATAAAATATTAAAAACAGAAGGCCGGGCAAAGAGAGCCGAGATGACTACGGTTCACGGAACCATACAGACCCCCGTTTTTATGAACGTGGGAACAGTGGCCGCCATCAAAGGCGCCGTAGCCACAAAAGATCTTTATGACATTGGTACGCAGGTAGAACTTTCAAATACATATCACCTTCATGTGCGTCCGGGAGACGAGCTCATAAAAAAACTCGGCGGACTTCATAAGTTCATGAACTGGGACAGACCGATCCTCACGGATTCGGGCGGATTTCAGGTTTTTTCGCTCGCAGGCCTTCGAAAGATCAAAGAAGAAGGTGTAACTTTCCATTCTCACATCGACGGAAGGATCATCTTTATGGGACCCGAAGAAAGTATGAAGATACAGTCAAATTTGGGTTCCACGATCGCAATGGCTTTTGATGAATGCCCTTCTTCGGTCGCCGAGAGGAAATATGTCGAAGAATCCGTTGCGCGTACCACAAGGTGGCTTGAAAGATGTAAGGCTGAGATGAACAGGTTAAACAGCCTCCCCGATACAGTAAACAAAGAGCAGTTATTGTTCGGCATCAATCAGGGTGCGATTTTTGCGAATATCAGGATAGATCACGCAAAGAGAATATCGGAGATGGAACTTGACGGATATGCTGTTGGCGGGCTCGCAGTAGGAGAGACTCACGAAGAAATGTATCATATCCTTGAAGAAACGGTTCCTTATCTGCCGCAGGATAAGCCCACATATCTTATGGGTGTCGGCACCCCGGCCAATATACTTGAAGGGGTTGAAAGGGGAATAGATTTCTTTGACTGTGTGTATCCTTCAAGAAACGGCCGCCACGGACATGTATACACAAATCACGGAAAGCTTAATCTTTTTAATCAAAAATATGAAGCGGATATGCGTCCGATAGAAGAAGGATGCAAATGTCCCGCATGTTCGATGTATTCACGGGCATACATAAGACATTTGTTAAAAGCAAAGGAAATGCTCGGAATGAGACTTTGCGTGTTACACAATCTGTATTTTTACAATACGATGATGACAGAGATCAGAAATGCTCTCGATGAAGGCAATTTTGCGGGATACAAAAAGCATAAACTCGATTCGATGGCTGAAGGTGCCGATGAGTAAAAATTCTATAAATTGCTCAAATTTTATTGCACAATTTCCGTTTCTCGGTTATTATGACAAGGCAGATTATTTTTCGGAGGAAAGACCATGTATACAAATGCAATTCTTGATGCTGCGGCTCAGGGCAGTTCGACAGCTTCACTTATAAGTATGCTTATTTCTTTTGCTATTTTAGGTTTGTTCTTTTACTTTATGATCATCAAGCCCCAGAAGAAAGAGCAGAAAAGAACGCAGGCAATGCTTTCAAATCTTGAGGTTGGCGATGCCGTTTTAACTTCTTCGGGATTTTACGGTACGGTTATCGATATTACCGACGATACGGTGATCATCGAGTTCGGAAACAATAAGAACTGTCGTATTCCCATGCAGAAGAGTGCTATCGCTCAGGTTGAGAAGGCTGAATAATAATGCGAAGCTTCGAGGAAGGACTTATTTGTCCTTCCTCTTTTTTATTATCGTGAATATCAATAGTCTATTGAAATTTGGGTTTATATAAGATAAGATAAAGTGAATTTTTATAAACAAATGCATTTATATTATATGCATAACGAGGAGAGAGAAATGAAATTCAATATTACCTGTATTCCGGGCGACGGTATAGGACCCGAAATCGTCTCACAAGCAAAACTTGTTCTTGATAAAGTCGCATCAAAATTCGGTCATGAATTCATATATAAAGACATTTTAATGGGCGGTGCTTCCATAGATGTACACGGGATCCCGCTTACGGATGAAGCGATAGCCGACGCAAAGTCGGCCGATGCGGTTTTAATGGGATCGATAGGCGGAAACACGGATACAAGTCCTTGGTATAAACTCGAGCCGTCCAAGAGACCGGAAGCAGGTCTTCTTAAAATAAGAAAAGAACTCAAATTATTTGCCAATTTAAGACCTGCACTTTTATATAAAGAATTGTCCGATGCCTGCGTTCTTAAAAAAGACACGAGCGATCGCGGATTCGATCTTATAATCGTAAGAGAATTAACCGGAGGTCTTTATTTCGGAAAAAGAGAAACGGTCACTGAAAACGGTATAAGGATCGCGACCGATACACTTACATACAATGAAAACGAGATCAGACGTGTGGCGATAAAGGCATTCGAAGCGGCTTCAAAGAGACGTAAAAAAGTCACAAGCGTGGATAAGGCCAATGTTCTTGATTCATCAAGACTCTGGAGAGCAATCGTCAATGAAGTGGCAAAAGATTATCCCGATATCGAACTTGAGCACATGCTTGTCGATAACTGTGCGATGCAGCTTGTAAAAGATCCCGCCCGGTTTGATATCATCCTTACCGAGAATATGTTCGGTGATATTCTTTCCGATGAAGCAAGCATGATCACAGGTTCGATCGGTATGCTTCCGAGCGCTTCCTTAAACGAAACCAAATTCGGCCTGTACGAGCCCAGTCACGGTTCCGCTCCCGATATTGCCGGTATGGATATAGCCAATCCCATTGCAACGATCCTGTCCGCAGCGATGATGCTTCGCTTTTCTTTTGACTTAAACGATGAAGCCGACGCAATAGAAAGATCCGTTGTCAAAACCCTTGCAGAAGGCTACAGAACATCGGATATTTATACCGAAGGAACAAAGAAACTTAAATGTTCCGAAATGGGCAAAAAGATCGTTGAAAATATTTAGGAGGATTTACATATATGAGAAGTGACAATGTAAAATGCGGTCCCCAGCAGGCACCGCACAGAAGTCTGTTTAACGCTTTGGGTTTTACCGAAGAAGAAAGAAAACGCCCTATGATCGGTATCGTTTCGTCATACAACGAGATAGTACCCGGTCATATGAATCTTGATAAGATAGTAGAAGCTGTCAAATTGGGAGTTGCCATGGCAGGCGGCACACCTGTTGTATTTCCCGCGATCGCGGTATGCGACGGTATTGCCATGGGTCATATCGGCATGAAATACTCGCTTGTAACGAGAGATCTCATATGTGATTCCACGGAATGTATGGCTATTGCTCATCAGTTCGACGGTCTGGTAATGGTTCCGAACTGTGACAAAAATGTTCCCGGTCTTCTTATGGCCGCGGCAAGAGTTAATATCCCTACGGTATTTGTATCGGGCGGCCCGATGCTCGCAGGTCACGTTAAAGGTCAAAAGAGAAGTCTTTCATCGATGTTTGAAGCTGTCGGAGCTTATGCCGCAGATAAGATCACTTTGGATGAGCTTACAGACTTTGAAGAAAATGTCTGCCCCACCTGCGGTTCCTGTTCGGGTATGTATACCGCAAACTCCATGAACTGTCTTACCGAAGCGATCGGTATGGGACTTAAGGGAAACGGTACCATTCCGGCAGTTTATTCGGAACGTATAAGACTTGCCAAGCATGCCGGCATGAAGATAATGGAGCTTGTGGAAAAGGATATCCGTCCGCGTGATATCATGACCGAAAAAGCATTTATGAACGCACTTACCGTTGATATGGCTTTGGGCTGTTCCACCAATTCAATGCTGCATCTTCCCGCGATCGCTCATGAAGCAGGCGTCAAGCTCGATCTTACGATAGCAAACGAACTATCATCAAAGACTCCCAATCTTTGTCATCTTGCTCCGGCAGGTCCCACCTATATGGAAGATCTTAACGAAGCGGGCGGTGTTTACGCCGTAATGAACGAGCTTACTAAATTGAACCTTCTTAACCTTGATGTTATGACCGTTACGGGTCAGACTATGGGTGAGAATATAAAGAATTCCGTCAACAAAAATACAGAAGTTATAAGACCCGTTGACAATCCTTATCTTAAGACAGGCGGTATCGCAGTTCTTAAAGGTAATCTCGCTCCCGACGGCTGTGTCGTAAAGCAATCGGCTGTTGTTCCCGAAATGATGGTACATTCGGGCCCAGCAAGAGTTTTCGACAGCGAGGAAGATGCGATCAAAGCCATTAAAGGCGGAAAGATCGTTTCGGGAGACGTTGTGGTCATAAGATACGAGGGGCCCAAGGGCGGTCCCGGTATGAGAGAAATGCTTAACCCCACATCGGCCATAGCGGGTATGGGCCTCGGCTCAAGTGTTGCACTTATTACCGACGGAAGATTCTCAGGTGCGTCAAGAGGTGCTTCCATCGGACATGTATCTCCCGAAGCGGCTGTTGGCGGCCCCATTGCTTTTGTAAAAGAAGGCGATACCATAAACATTGATATTCCCAATCACTCTATCAACTTTGTCGTTTCCGACGAAGAGCTTAATGAAAGAAAGAAGAATTGGGTACCCAAGGAAACCGATATCAAATCCGGATATCTGTTAAGATACAGAGAACTTGTTACAAGTGCTTCCACCGGCGCGGTATTAAAGGTTCCGGGAAAGGAGTTATAAGATGCAGCTTACAGGTTCCGAAATAATCATAGAATGTTTAAAAGAACAGGGTGTTGATACCGTCTTCGGATATCCGGGAGGAACAATACTCAATGTTTATGATGCATTATATGCTCACAGTGAAATAAAACATATCCTTACAAGTCATGAGCAGGGTGCTTCTCATGCAGCTGACGGTTATGCGCGTTCTACCGGAAAGGTCGGAGTATGTATGGCAACTTCAGGCCCCGGTGCCACAAATCTTGTGACCGGTATTGCTACCGCATATATGGACTCCGTTCCGCTTGTGGCCATTACGGCCAATGTCGTTCTTCCGTGGCTTGGAAAAGATACATTCCAGGAAGTTGATATCGCAGGCGTTACGATGCCCATTACAAAGCACGGCTATATCGTAAAAGATGTCACCAAACTTGCGGATACCTTAAGAAAAGCATTTAAGATTGCTCAAAGCGGTCGTCCGGGTCCGGTACTTGTGGATGTCACAAAAGACGTTACCGCCGCTAAATGCAATTATGAAAAGAAAGTTCCCGAACCGATCGAAAAGATCAATAAATTTACCGATGAAGATATAGAAACGGCCGTTAAACTCATGAAAAAAGCCAAAAAGCCTTTTATTTACGTCGGAGGCGGCGCGATCATAAGCGGTGCGGATAAGGAAGTAAAGAAATTTGCGGATCTTTTGGACGCTCCCGTTTGCGATACATTGATGGGTAAAGGGGCTTTCGACGGAAAATCCGAGAGATATACCGGTATGAT
>JAEEGL016517771.1_pt1 | contig 50292 bp, 39 predicted proteins | sample 9134231 | NCBI WGS metagenome assembly JAEEGL01 (sample SAMN16246548, study PRJNA631951) | gut metagenome | biome: gut microbiome; feature: rumen; material: fiber-attached | host: Bos | place: Iran: Karaj | collected 2018-10 | reverse complement strand
TACAAGGCCAACGCCTTCACCGAGGCCGACAGCCCCATGACCGACGGCAACATCCTTCAGGAACCGCTTAACTGGTAATCGGCTATGATGCAACAGGCATTACAATTCCTGCAGGATCACAATGAGATTGCCTTCGCCACGTGCGAGGGCAATCTGCCTAAAATCCGCATGTTCCAGATTATGAAGCAGGAGGGCACGGTGCTCTACTTCTCCACCTCCGCTGAGAAAGCCGTCTGGAAGGAGCTGATGCAGAACCCCAACGTGGAGGTGCTGGCATATGCTGATAACATCTCCGTCCGCTGCTCAGGTATGGTGAACTTCGACGTAGAAGATGATGTCAAGCGATGGATCTACGACAATAATCCCGTTCTGCCCCGTCTCTATAGCAGCTACGAGCAACTGGTCTATTTCTGCCTGCCCATAGCAGAGATGGATTATTTCGACCTCACCCCCACGCCTCCAGTCTTCAAACATTTCGACTTGATGGTTGGCGATGTCGGCGATGGATTCGTCGGAGCGAGGTTTTAGAATCATAAATAATGCCAAATCTTCTGCCATATCCTTTGCGGTGTGGCAGATTTTTCGTATCTTCGCAGCAAAATTTTACTACAAACAATACTGCTTATGACTAAAAAATGATTTTACTGAACGCCAGTCCGCGCACAGATGGAAGCATTCTTCGGTTACTGCGAGCAATTGGAAGCAAGAAATACATGGCAATTCTTCCCTGACTACTCGAAGTTCGATGCTGCCGCTGTCGATATGGAACAGAAGCAATGGTTCCGCGATAACCAGTGGCCCAAGGACCTGCAAGCTGCATACGAACTTGGCAAACGGCTTGTAGAATAACAAACTTTTCTGCCATGTTCGCTCGATGGAGTTCTACTGCTCGCCTTTATGCTGGTCGCAGGTGTGGCACTGTCGGTGGCGGGCTTCGCCGTCGCTCCCGTCGGCGAGATTCACGACAGCGTACTTTGGTACTTCGCTCAATGCCTGATCTACGCAGGTAGCGCCGTCGGCATTGACGTGATCATTGATAAGAGGGTCAGGGATCATCAGAATCCCTGACCCTTTATGTTTCAATGTTTCAAATGTTTCAAATGTTTCAAATGTTTCGCACGATTTTCTGGTTTACCAAATCTGTGCTCTCTTCTTCTTGGGGATGAAGAGTTTGTCGCCCTTCTTGATGCCGAAGGCGTCGTACCAGGCATTGATATGCGGCAGGGCGGCATTCACACGGGCCTCGTTTGGCGAGTGGGTATCCACCGTGAGCAGGTACTCGGTGTATTCCGGTCGTTGATTGCAAGCCCACACACGAGCCCATGAGAGGAAGAAGCGCTGCTCGGGCGTGAAGCCGTCGACCACGCCCAGCGGCTTTTCCTTCATGGCATTCTGGAAGGCGCGGAAGGCGATGTTCAGGCCACCGTTGTCGCCGATGTTCTCACCGAGTGTCTGCTGACCGTTGATGAACTTGCCAGGCACAGCCTCGAACTTGCTGAAGTACTCGGCCAGTACCTTCGTCCGCTCGTTATAGCTCTGCTTGTCTTGCTCCGTCCACCAGTTGCGCTGGTTGCCCGTCTTGTCGAACTGCGAGCCCTGGTCGTCAAAGCCGTGGCTCATCTCGTGGCCGATCACGCCGCCGATGGCACCATAGTTCACGGCATCGTCGGCCTCGGGGTTGAAGAACGGCGGCTGCAGGATGGCGGCGGGGAAGCAGATCTCGTTGGTCGTCGGGCTGTAGTAGGCGTTGACGGTCTGCGGCGTCATGTGCCACTCTGTCTTGTCGACGGGCTTGTTCACCTTGCGCTGCAACATGTCGAGGGCCATGAACTCTGCGATGTTAACCATATTCTCGTAGAGCGAGAGGCTGTCGTCCACCTGCAGACCGCTATAGTCCTTCCATTTGTCGGGATAGCCGATCTTCACGATAAAGTTGGCCAGTTTGTCCTTGGCCTGTGCCTTGGTCTCGGCCGTCATCCAGGTGGCCTCGTCGATGCGCTGGGCCAGAGCTGTCTGCAGGTTTCTCACCAGTTGCAGCATGCGCTGTTTGCTCGACTCGGGGAAGTATTTCTCCACATAGAGTTTTCCAATGGCCTCGCCCAGTGTGCCGCTGACCACGCTGACGGCACGCTTCCAGCGCGGACGGTCTTGCTGCACACCCTGCATCACCTGACTCAGCTTGAATGCCTCGGCACGGAAGTCGTCGCTCAGCTGACTGCAGGCGCCGCTGATCACCTTGATCTCTGCATAGGCCTTCAGGTCGTCGAGTGGGGTGTCTGCCAGGATCTTCTCCACCTCGTGGATCGGCTCAGGCTGACCTACGTCTATCAGGTCGAAAGCGGGGAAGCCGCTGATCAGGAACACGTTGCCCCAGTCGATGCCGGGATAGTCGAGCACCAGCTGGGTGTAGGTCATCTTGTGATAGTTCTTGTCGATATCTCTCAGTTCCACCTGACTGTAGCTCACCTTGGCGATGCGCGTCTCGATAGCCATCACAGCCTGCATCTTCTTCTCGGCCGTAGCCTCGTCGCTGCCCGTCATCTGGAAGAGGTTCTTCATGAAGGTCTTGTAGGCCTCACGGATGGCGGTGGTCTGCGGGTCGTCGTTCAGATAGTAGTCGCGCGTTCCCAGTCCGAGTCCGCCCTGAGAGACGCTCACCAGGTTCATGTCGGCCTGTCGCATGTCGGCATATACACCCATGCCGAACATCATCGTACTCTCACCCTTGCGGTCGAGCTGAGCCGTCACCAGCTGATACTCACGACGGTCTTTCACAGCCGCAATCTTAGCCAGCACGGGCTTCAGCGGCTCCCATCCCTCGCGGTTCAGACGCACGCTGTCCATCATCAGCCGGTAGAGCGAGCCGATCTTCTGTCCCAGCGAACCCTTCTGCTGTGGGCTGTCGGCATACTGCAGGATGAGGTCCTGAATCTGCTTCTGGCTCTCCTCGTACAGGTCTGTGAACGCGCCGTTCGTCGGGTGTTCAGCATCCAGGGGATGCGTGTCCATCCAGCCTCCGGCCGCATAGCGGAAGAAGTCGTTACCGGGTTTCACACTCTTGTCGAGATTCTTGGGGTCGATACCCTGTGCCGAGGCCAGTGCCGGGCACGAACAGGCGAGGAGCAAAGCGAAGGCTCTCGCCGCTGTTTTCTTGATAGTTGCTTTCATCATCTTCATTGGTTTAATGGTAATATGTTCATTTCTGCTGCAAAGATACACAAAAAGTTGGCACTTTAGGGGGCAAACATGACGAAAAAAATCTTAAATAAGAGAAAATTCGTGTTTTTTGTGTACCTTTGTGGGCACGAATAGCGTATTGGTGAAAAATGAAATAATGAAAAAATTAAATAATTAAATAATGAAATAATGAAATAATGAAAGAATGTAATAATGAAATAATGAAAAAGGCGACAATGATGGCGGTGATGGTCCTGATGACCGTGGCTGCCATGGCTCAGATGATGAACCCCGTACACTTCAGTTCGCAGTTGAAGGAACTGAAGGGTGGCGAGGCAGAGATTGTGTTTAGTGCCACCATCGATCCGGGATGGCATGTGTATTCCACCAACCTCGGCGACGACGGTCCCATCTCGGCCACCTTCAACCCCGTGAAGATGGAGGGCGTGGAGACGGTCGGCAAACTGCAGCCTCGCGGTAAGGAACTGAAACAGTTCGACAAGTTGTTTGATATGGAGCTACGCTTCTTCGAGGGCAGCGTGACGTTTGTGCAGAAGGTGAAGTTCACCAAGCCCGAATACGACATCGACTGCTATCTGGAGTATGGCGCCTGCAACGATCAGAGTTGTCTGCCGCCATCGACCTGCGACCTGAAGCAGAAGGGCGTGGCAAAGGAAGTTAGAGAAGTTAAGAAGATAGAGGAAGATAAAAAGAAGATAGAAGAAGATAAAAAGGAGATAGAGGAAGATAAAGAGAAGATAGAGGAAGATAGAGGACATATGTCTGATACGGTTCAGCGTGTTGCAGCACCCACTCCTGAGGGTGATCTCTGGCAACCCGTTGTCAGCGAACTGCGGGCCTTTGGTGCTGGTGACAGTATTGCCGACCACTCCTTATTATATATTCTGCTGATGGGATTCATCGGCGGTCTGCTGGCCGTCTGCATGCCGTGCATCTGGCCCATCATCCCTATGACGGTCAGCTTCTTCCTGAAACGTGCCAAGGACGACAAGAAGAAAGGTATCAAGGATGCCATCACCTATGGCGTGAGCATCATCGTGATCTATCTCGGACTGGGACTGCTCGTGACGGCCGTCTTTGGCAGCGACACACTGAATGCCATGTCGACGAATGCCGTGTTCAACATCTTCCTGTTCCTCTTGCTCGTGGTCTTCGCCCTGTCGTTCTTCGGCTGGTTTGAAATCAAACTGCCAGGCAGTTGGGCCAATGCGGTTGATACGAAGGCCTCCACGACCAGCGGTCTCCTTTCCATCTTCCTGATGGCTTTCACACTGGTGCTGGTATCGTTCTCATGCACAGCCCCCATCATCGGTCTGCTGCTCGTGGAGACCACCACCAGTGGCAATTGGGTGGCTCCGGCATTAGGCATGTTCGGCTTCGCACTGGCCCTGGCCTTGCCATTCACACTCTTCGCCCTCTTCCCCTCATGGCTGAAGCAGGCCCCGAAATCGGGTTCCTGGATGACGACCCTCAAGGTGGTGCTGGGATTCATCGAACTGGCATTTGCGTTGAAGTTCTTCTCCGTGGCCGATCTGGCTTACGGTTGGCATCTGCTCGACCGTGAGGTGTTCCTGTCGTTGTGGATCGTCATCTTCGGTCTCTTGGGAGCTTATCTCTGTGGCTGGCTGAAGTTCCAGGAAGATGAGGTGGGCGGTGAACTCAACAAGCCGATGCCCGTCATCTGTATCATGGGCGGACTGGTGTCGCTGGCCTTCGCCGTCTATATGGTGCCAGGTCTGTGGGGCGCCCCCTGCAAGGCCGTGAGTGCCTTTGCACCACCGATGAACACACAGGACTTCAATCTGAACACGAAGACCGTTGAGGCCCGCTTTACCGACTACGACCTCGGTATGGCTGCCGCCCGTGCCGAGGGTAAACCCGTACTCATCGACTTTACCGGCTTCGGCTGTGTGAACTGCCGTAAGATGGAGGCTGCCGTATGGACCGATCCCACGGTGGCTGAGAAGCTGAACAAGGACTTTGTGCTCATCTCGCTCTACGTAGACGACAAGACCCCATTGGCAGAGCCTTTCGAGGTGACCGACGAGGAGGGCAACGCCAAGACGCTGCGCACCGTCGGTGCCAAGTGGAGCTATCTGCAAAGTCATAAGTTCGGTGCCAACGCCCAGCCTTTCTACGTGATGGTAGACCCTGCTACGGGAAAGCCGCTCGCCGGCAGTCGGGCCTATGATGAGGACATCAAGGCATACGTTGATTTCTTGAATAAGGGGAAATTTAGAAATTAAAAAAATAGAAAATTATAAAATTATAAAATGATAGACCGGCAGAGTATTCACAATCTGACAACCATCGGTGCCGACGGTATGGGCGTCACCGATGACATGGTACTTAAGATGATGATCTCGAAAAGATGATCAGCCGTTGACCTATTCGAAGTCGAAGAGTTTGATGAAGCCCGTCATGGTGAGGATCTTCTGGACCTCGCCCGTGACGTTCCTCAGGATTAAGCTACCACCCTGGGCAGCACTCATCTTCTTCAGTTTCAGTAGTCCTCGAAGGGCAAGGCTACAGACATATTCCAGGTCTTTGCAGTCGATGACAATCGTTTTTTCGATGTTGGCCTCCAGGGGCTTGATATCCTCCAGGAACTGTGAGGCTTCGTTGGTATCGAGCCAACCTGTCAGGTAGGCCACATAAGTGCCGTTTTGTTCTTTAATCTCTGTATTCATGATGTTATGGGTTTAGCGGTGTTAATGGATAAATGATATTGACGATGAGTATGTTGGCTGCCAGGATGATGAAGTTCATCAGCAGTCCGATACGCATGAAGTCGCTGAAGCGGTAGCCGCCAGGACCGTAGACCAGCATGTGGGTAGGCGAACCGATAGGTGTGGCGAAGCTTGAGCTGACGCTCACCATCAGGGCGATGAGGAAGGGGTAGGGCTCGTAGCCCAACTGTTCTGCTGCCTGATACATGATGGGGTAGAACATGGCTCCAGCCGCCGTGTTGGAGATAAACTCGGTGATGAAGGTACCCACCAAACAGATAGCGGTCATAACGACGATGGGGTTAGTGCCACAGACATCGAGGATGCCAAAGGCCAGTCGTTCGGCGATACCCGTCTTCTGGATGGCAACACCCAGCACGACCGAACCTGCAAACACCATCAGGATCTCCCAGTTGATCGCCTTCATGGCCTGATCGACGTTGCAGCAGCGGAAGATGAGCATAGCCATCGCTGCCAAGAACGCACACTGCAGCAACGGGATGACATTGAGGGCTGAGAGTACCACCATCGCAATCATGATGGTTGTGGAAACGAAGGTCTTCTTGCCGATATTGGGCACCTGGGCCGAGTCGAAGAACTGCAGCTGTGAGGATAGTTGTTCAGTATTCAAGTTTAAGTTCGCTGGACACTCAAGGAGCAGGGTGTCGCCTGCCTGCAGAACCACCTCGCGAGGCGACTCGTCGATACGTTTTCCACGACGGGCTACAGCCACCAGCACCATGTTGTTGGCTTTCTCAAACGAGCTGCCGCTAATCTTCGTGTTGATAAGGCTGCTGCCGAACGTGACATAGGCCGTACGTAACTGACGGTTATTGTCGACCTCGCTCATTGTAAACACATGGTGATCGGCATTCACCAGACCATGACTCTTCTTCAGGTCGAGGATCTCGTCAATCTGTCCTGCAAACACCAGACGGTCGCCACCCATGATGAGATCGTCGTCGGGAACAGGCGATGTGACATCGTCGTAGTGTATGATTTCAATCAGGCTGCCACCATGTACGTCGTTCAGACCAGCCTCGGCAATGGTCTTGCCGACCTGAGGACAGTCGGATGGCACTAACAGCTCGACGGTGTAGTCGCTGGTAGCTTCAAAAGCAGCCTCAGGCGCTTTGCGATCAGGCAACAGTTTGCGCATGGCGATGATAGAGAGTACACCAATAAACAGGCAGAAGAGACCTGGAATGGTGGTTGCCAGCACGTTCATCGCAGTGCCCGTGTTCTCGGCATAGAGGCCAGAGATGATCAGGTTCGGCGGCGTACCAATCAACGTACAGACACCACCCATGCCAGAAGCGTAGCTCAGTGGGATGAGCAGCTTCGATGGCGAGATGTTCAGTTTCTTCGACCACATCTTGACGATACCTACAAAGAGGGCCACGACGGTGGTGTTGCTCAGGAACGAGCTGAGTGCGGCTACTGGCAACATCAGTCGGATGACCGCCTTAGAATAGGTCTTGGGCTGACCCAGCAAGTGTTTCACAATCCATTGCAGCACACCTGTATGCGTCAGTCCTGCCACCACCACGAAGAGCACGCCGATAATCACTACCGATGTGGAGCTGAAGCCAGAGAATGCCTCCTTTGCGTTAAGCACTCCCGTAACGAAGAGGATGGAGATGGCTCCAAGGAACACAAGGTCGGCGCGGAGCTTGGTGAACAACAAGACGGTGAACATGGTGAGTACCGTCGCAATGGTAATCCATGCATTGAGGTTAAATCCCCAGAAAACGATTGATTCCATAGATGTTATTTACACAATTTAACAATAGATATTTTTTAAATTTCTTAATTTTTTAATTTTTTAGTCAGAACCAGACGGTTGTAGCCGTCAGTTGTACGTTCATAGTCGACGGTGTCCATGATGGTCCTTATCAGATGGATGCCCAGGCCGCCGATGGCTCGTTCGTCAAGATCCGCATCGATATCGACCTCTGCATGTTGAGTAGGGTCGAAGACGGCTCCATGATCCTTAATCACCAACGTCAGCACATCGTCAGTCACGTCGGCAGTCACTTCCACATGACCTCGCATGCCCTTTGGATAGGCGTAGTTGATCACGTTAGCCACCCATTCCTCCAGGGCAAGGTTCAAGATCTTGGCCGTTTCGTCGTCGATACCATGCTCACGACAGACGGAGAAGAAGAAGGTGCGCAGACGTCCCACTTCCGACATCTCGTTCTTCATGATAAGGCGTCGTGAGGGGGCTACACCTGGTTCCTGGGCTATGCCGTGTCGCAGGAAGAGCATCGTCAGGTCGTCGCTTTGTTCTGTACCGTCGGCAAAGACGCTGACGTGCTGTTTCAGGAAGTCGATGACCTCAATAGCCGAGGCCTTGCTGTTCTTCTGCACATCGTGCAGCACGCGGTGCTCGCCAAAGAGTTTCCTGCTGCCGTCGTTCGAGAAGTACATGGCCTCTGTCAGTCCGTCGGTATAGAGCAGCAGAGCACTGCCTGGCGGGAAGTCCACCTGTTGTTCATCGTAATCATAGCGATCCTCCACGCCGATAGGCAGATTGGCCTCTACCTCCAGCAGACTGCATTCGCCCTCGGCGGTAATCATCATGGGGGCATTGTGGGCGGCATTGCAATAGGTCAGGTAGTGGGTCTTCATGTCGAGCACGCCCACAAACACAGTGACAAAGATATAAGAGTCGTTGGTGGAGGCGATGGCGTGGTTCATCTCGCGGACGATGTTGGCAGCACTCTGGTAGTTGCCTGCAAGGTTTCGGAACAGTGTTCGTGTCACGGCCATATAGAGTGATGCCGGCACGCCCTTTCCTGCCACGTCGCCGATGATAAAGAAGAGCTCGTCGCCCTCGATGATAAAGTCGTAGAGGTCGCCGCCCACCTCCTTGGCAGGCGTCATCGACGCAAAGAGGTCGAGGTCCTGGCGCTGCGGGAACGTGGTGGGGATCATACCCATCTGGATGTCGTGGGCAATCTTCAGCTCACTCTGCAGGCGTTCCTTACTGGCGGTGGTGGTCTGCAGGTCGCTGATGTGCTGCTTCAGGGAATGCAGCATGTGGGCGAAGGCATTACGTAACTGGAACAACTCGTCCTTGGAGCGTATCTCAGGTAACGGTGTGTCGAGATTACCCTCTGCGATGCTGATGGCCGATTCGGCAAATTGCTGTAATGGTTTTACCAGTTTGTAGATGGCCCATGTACAGAAGACGAACAGGGATGTCAGACCGACAACGAATACGATGGTGCCGTATTTCACAATCTGATGCGTCAGCGGCAGTGTCATGCTGTCGCCCGTGAAGTAGAAGAACAAGCCGACGGCCACTAAGAAGACGGCTGCGGCAATACCCATGATGATGAAACTGAGTCTTGCAGCAAACGACTTCTGATAGGCTAGGTCGTATTGATATTCAAAGTTAGGTTGCTCTACCGCCATCGTTTTATATTTCACCTCCTGACTGCAAAAATAGTCATTTATGAGATAAAAGAAGGTAACAATTGCGGTTTTTCTCAATAAATGATGTTAATTTTTGGATTTATTCACAGTTTTTCCTTAACTTTGCGGCCTCATGAAGACTATAATACAGATATGTCTGATGCTGGTATGCGTGTGTCTACCGGCATCGGCAGAAATAACGACAAAGAAAGTTGTACTGTTCGGACGTGTTACCGACGCCATCGACGGACAGCCCGTTGTTGGCGCAAGTATCTATTTCCCACAACTCAAACAGGGCACCATCACCAATACCGAGGGACAGTACACGGTCCAGGACCTGCCAGCAGTGAAGACCACCATTCAGGTGACCTACGTGGGTCATCTGACGATTATACAAGCCATCGACTTGCGCACTACCAGCGAGTGCAACTTTGTGTTGCAGGAGAACAACGCCACGCTGAAAGAGGTGGTGGTGACTGGTCTTACCGGCTCTACACGAGCCGATCGCTCGCCAGCCCCCATATCGGTAGTCGCCCCTCGTCAACTGCAGGCAACGCCGTCGAGCAACATCATCGATGCCATAGCCCATCAGCCGGGCGTGTCGCAGATTACTACTGGCGGTGGTATCTCCAAGCCCGTTATCCGTGGACTGGGCTATAACCGCATCGTCACAGTGAATGACGGCATCCGTCAAGAAGGCCAGCAGTGGGGCGACGAGCATGGCATAGAAGTGGATGCACAAAGTGTCCACTCCGTAGAGATCCTGAAAGGTCCTGCTACGCTGATGTATGGCAGTGATGCGATGGCTGGTGTGCTGGTGATGCATGGAGCCCCCGTGATGCCGCAAGGCACGATGGCATTGAACGTTGGCTCAGAATACCAGTCGAATAACCACCTCTTTGACTACACCGTTAACTTTGCCGGCAACCAGAAAGGTTGGGTATGGAACTGGCGCTGGAGCGAGAAAGATGCTGGTGAATATAAGAATAAGGTAGACGGACGTGTGTCAGGTTCGCAATTCCACGAACGTGCTCTGACAGGAATGTTGGGCATCAACCGCGGTTGGGGGTATTCACACCTTAAATTATCATATTACAATCTGAAACCAGGCCTGATAGAGGGTGAGCGCGATGAGGACACAGGTCTGCTGGAACCATCAGAAGCCTTCCAGAAGATCGGACATTACAAGGCCGTGCTGGACAACTCGTTCCTGATAGGCGATGGTTCGTTGAAGGCCGTCATAGGCTATCAGCAGAACCGCCGGCGCGAATTTGAAGAAGCCGACGAATTGGGACTGGACTTCCGTCTGCACACCGTCAATTACGACATTCATTACCTGCAGTCATCAACCACAGACTGGCAGTATGCTGCAGGCATATCTGGCATGTGGCAGTATTCTGAGAATCTGGGCGATGAGTATCTCATACCTTCCTACCGACTGTTCGATGCTGGCGCTTTTGCCTCCGTTACTCGTCAGCTTGACCATCTCACGCTCAGCGGAGGTCTGCGCTATGACATCCGATGGCTGCATAGCTACGAACAGGAGGACGAAGGCGAACTGCGCTTTACCGACTTTACCCGCACCTTCCAGGGGTTGACAGGCTCTGTTGGCGCTATCTACAACATCACACCCAAGTTGAACATGCGACTGAACCTGTCTAAGGGTTTCCGCGCTCCCAACCTCAGTGAACTGGGCTCCAACGGTGAACACGAAGGCACGTTCCGTTATGAGATAGGCACCCAGCAGCTGTCGCCAGAACATAGCTGGCAGTTGGACTTCGGCATCGACTATTCGTCGGAGATTGTTTCCACACAGCTCTCGCTCTTTGCCAACCACATCTCCAACTACATCTTCCTTGAAAAGGTATCCAACAACGCAGCAGATCATATCTATCAATACCGTCAGGGTACGGCTCGGCTGTTGGGTTTCGAAGCGATGGTGGATATCCACCCAGTAGAACCGCTGCACTTCGAGAACACCTTTTCGTACGTCAATGCCCGACAGTTAAACCAGCCCGAGGAGAGCCGATGGTTGCCTTTTACCCCAGCCCCACGATGGAATAGCGATCTTCGCTACGACATCATCCGCGACGGTCGCACGCTAACCAATACCTTCGTATCACTGGGACTGGAGTGCTATCTGCGTCAGGATCATGCCCATACCGCTTACGGGACGGAGACACCTACGCCATCCTATACGCTGCTGAATCTGACTGCCGGCACAGACCTCCGTTGGCACCGTCGTACCGTAGCCTCCGTTTATCTCTCAGTCACCAACCTCACCGATCGTGCCTATCAGTCGCATCTGAGTCGTCTGAAATACGCTGACGGCCCTGGAATCTGTAACATGGGACGCTCGTTTTGTGTGAAGCTATTGATACCTGTCACTTAATAATTGTCAAAAGTGTGCATCAATGTAACCACTATTCCACATTTATTATTTACTTTGCAGAGATTTTAACTAACATGTATATGAAAAGACTTATATCAACTATCGCCTTATGTGCCATCACTTTGGCCATCAGTGCACAAAAGGTAGCCTCGCCCAATGGGAGATTGTCGGCAAAGGCCATCGACAAGAAGCTCGTGATCAACTACAAGAAGCAGAAGGTGCTGGAGCTGGCGGACGTCCAGTTCAGCCGTCTGAAGTTCGTCAAGAAGGTGACGGCCGACTACCAGATGCTGGAGGGCAAGCGGCTGCACTGTACCAATGAGGCCAATGAGTATCAGGCTCCCATCGGTCAGAATGCGAAGATCGTGATGCGACTCTACAACGACGGCATCGCCTTCCGTTATGAATATACAGGTTTGCAGGACAGTAAGGTGCCCGCTGAGCAGACGGCCTACATCATCCCAGAGGGTATGAAGCGCTGGATGCTGCAATGGAGCGACGGATACGAGGGATTCTTCCCCCTGACGACCACTGCCGAGGTGAAGACTTTAGGCGGCTTTGGTGGCTCGATGGTCATGAAGGATATCAACACCCATTGGGGCTATCCGCTGCTCATGGAACCCGTTGACGGCGTGTTTGCCCTGATTACCGAGGCTAACATCGAGCGTCAGCAGAGTGCGTCGAGCTTGTTTAATAAGGGCGAGGTGTTCAGCGTGGTGCAAGACCAGAACGATTTGCTGCTCTCAGGCGACTGGCATACGCCGTGGCGTGTGGTCATCATCGGAGGATTGGCAGACATCGTACAGTCGACGTTGGTAACCGATGTCAGTGAACCTACTCGTTATGAGGATACAAGCTGGATCAAACCTGGTGTGGTGTCGTGGATCTATTGGGCCTACAACCATGGCTCCAACGACTTCAATATCATCAAGAAATATGTGGACATGGCCGTTCAGCTGAAACTGCCCTACGTACTCATTGATGCCGAGTGGGACGAGATGGACAAGGTGGCCTCTAATGAGGGCAAGACTATCGAGGACGCTGTCGCCTACGCTGTGGGCAAGGGTGTCAAGCCGCTGATATGGTACAATTCCTCAGTAGGGTGGGTGAATGGTGCCCCGGGACCGAAGTACCGTCTGAACAAACCTGAGGATCGTGAGAAGGAGTTTGCCTGGTGCGAGAAGATTGGTGTGGCAGGTGTGAAGATAGACTTCTTCAGCGGCGACAATCAGATGAACATGGACTACTGTCAGGATCTGATGGAGAGTGCAGCCCGTCACCACCTGCTGGTGAACTTCCACGGCGCTCCCATCCCTCGTGGTTGGCAGCGTACTTATCCCAACTTGCTCTCGACGGAGGGCGTCTATGGTGCCGAGTGGTATAATAATGTGCCTCACTTCACGAAGAAGGCAGCCAGCCATAACGCTATTCTGCCCTATACGCGCAACGTCATCGGTCCGATGGACTATACCCCCTGTGCCTTCAGCGACTCACAGCATCCGCATATCACATCGAAGGGGCATGAACTGGCACTCACCGTACTCTACGAGAGTGGCCTGCAGCATCTGGCCGACCGTCCTGAGAGCTTCCTCGCTCAGCCCCAGGCCGTGCAGGATTTCTTAGGATATCTGCCTACCGTATGGGATGAGACCCGTTTTGTCAGTGGCTATCCAGGCGAGAGTGCCGTGATAGCTCGCAGAAGTGGTAACACTTGGTATGTGGCAGGCATCAACGGATTGGATGATCCCCAGACGCTCATGACCGACCTCAGTTTCATAGGGAAGGGAAATGCCCTGCTGTTTGCCGATGATGCCTCTGGAGAGTGGCAGATCAGCATCATCAACCAATTGCCTGCGCAGGTCGACTGTCAGCCACGTGGTGGCTTTGTGCTTGTTGTACGTCCATAACTTAAAAATGACATGAAAACAGTCCGCTATCTGTCGATAACCATTTGCCTGGCCTTTCTGTGCACTGTTCAAACTCAGGCTCAGGTCAGAGACTGGGAAAACCCAGCTGTATTGGGCATCAACAAACTGCCGTATCACGCCACATTGCAGTTGCCTTCAAAGCAGAAGGATTGTAAGGAGATCGTCTCGCTCGACGGTCAGTGGCTGTTCCGTTGGGCAAAGGATCCTGAGTCGCGTCCCGTGGGCTTTGAACGAGAGGATTATGACGTGAGTGGATGGGATAAGATTACTGTGCCAGGAAACTGGCAGTTGCAGGGTTTTGGAAAACCAATCTACGTAAACATGCAATACCCTTTCCACCGCGATCGTCCCAGTGTGACAGGAGAGCCCAATAAGGATTGGTATGCCTATGACCACCGAAATCCTGTGGGGTCGTATGTGACGTTTGTCGATGTCACGAAAGAGATGCTCTCGAAACATCTCATTCTCCATTTCGGTGGTGTCCACTCGGCGATGTATGTGTGGATCAATGGACAGAAGGTGGGCTATAGTCAGAACTCGATGTCGCCTGCGGAGTTTGATGTCACCCCATTTGTTCGTGAGGGTCGCAACAAACTGGCCGTTGAGGTGTATCGCTGGAGTGATGGTAGCTATTTGGAGTGTCAGGACATGTGGCGACTCTCAGGCATCTTCCGTAGTGTGCAGTTGTGGGTGCGTCCGTTGGTACATATTGCCGATTATAAGGTAGAGGCAGTGCCCAGTGCCGACTACTCGCAGGCTCAGGTCACGGCCGATATCGCCCTCTGCAATACAAGCAAAGAGAAAACCCAGGGCATGACCGTCAGCCTGAACATCGACGGAAAATCTCTACAATCTAAATTCTCAATTCTCAATTCAAAAGATACTTCGCACGTTAAACTCACGTACCTTATTAATAACCCTCAGCTTTGGTCGGCAGAGAAACCGAATCTCTATCCTTTCAGCATTGAGCTGACAGACAGTCAGGGTAGTGTTCTTGAACATTTCGACTATCATCTGGGCGTGAAGCGCGTAGAGTGTGTCGGCGAGGTCTTTAAGATCAATGGCAAGAACGTGAAACTGCGTGGTGTGAACCGTCATGATCACCACCCTGTAACAGGCCGTTATGTCGACGATGCTACTTATGAGCAGGATATCCGACTGATGAAACAGGCCAATATCAACTTCCTGCGTACCTCGCATTATCCTGACCGTGAATACCTCTATGAGCTCTGCGACCGTTGGGGCATCTACGTGATGGATGAGGCCAATCAGGAGTCGCACGGCTATGGCTATGCGAATAAGGTAATGGGTGAAGATCCTGCTTGGAAGGATGCTCATGTAGATCGTGCCGTATCACTCGTTCAGCGCGACAAGAACCATCCCAGCGTCATCTTCTGGAGTTTAGGAAATGAAGGTGGCGTTGGTCCTAATCTCAAGGCCATGCGTGAAGCCGTTGTCGCCCTCGACACCATTGCGCTGCCTTTCTGCGACACAGACCGCAGTCAGAGCGATATCTACGACGATGGCTATCTCTCGCCTGCCAGACTGGCTACTGAGGCCAAAAAGGTGACAGACCGTCCTTTTATGATGCGCGAATATGCTCACGCTATGGGTAACTCGGTGGGTAACTTCCAGGAGTACTGGGATGTTATCTATGCCGACTCGTCCATCTGTGGTGCTGCCATCTGGGACTGGGTGGACCAAGGGTTAAGACCCACCTCTGGGGGTGATTTCCTCTACGGTGGTGACTTTGGTGACCAACCTAACGACGGACCATTCTGTATCAATGGCTTGATAGGTCCAGACCGCATACCGCATCCTCATTACTACGAGGTGCAACACGTTTATCAACCAATAGAGTTCATCCTCAACGAATCTGACTCGACAGTAACCATCAAGAGTCGTGAATGGTTCACGGATATCAATGAATACGAATACTACTGTGAGGTCTACCACAATGGTGAGTTGGTGATTGGCGAACTGGCCAGGGTTGACGACCAAGGACGGTTTAATGTTCCATATCCCTACTATCCTTACGATGATGCAGAACTGATTCTGAATGTCTACGCCCGTCTGAAGGCTGATAAACCATGGGCTCCAGAAGGATTCGCTGTGGCCAAACAGCAGTTTGTTCTCAAACCTGAGGAGTTCTGGTCTGCTTTTGGCGGTCATCCGGCAAAAGTAAAAAAGACTGCCGAAGGGCTCGTGGCATATACAGACCAAGGTTCTATTACCGTTGACAGCAAGGGCGCACTGACCAGTTGGATTGTTGATGGCAATCAGATGCTCAAAGCGCCTCTTGAACCGTACTTCTGGAAACCAGAGAACGACAACCAGCATGCTGCCAACTTTGCCAGGCGTCTGGCCGTATGGCGCGATGCTTTAGACAAGCGCACCAACCAGTCTTTCCGCACGGAGGCTTCTGCCGATGGTCTGAAGATCATCAGCGAGACAACACTTCCTGTTGGGGCTGACTTGACTATTGTCTACACCATCACGGCCGATGGTCGCGTCAAGGTTGATATGGACTATCACCCCACAGCTACCAACATTCCTCTGATTCCGAAATTCGGTATGCGGATGCGTCTGCCTGCAGATATGACCAATATTGCGTATTATGGTCGTGGACCGTGGGAGAACTATCCGGATCGCAAACGGAGTGCCTTTATTGGGTGTTACGAGATGCCGCTGAGTGAATATGAGACAGAGTATATTCATCCACAGGATAATGGCTGTCGGACAGATGTGAGATGGTTCAACATCACTAATGGAAAGAAGCATCTCCGCATCAATGGTCTTCAGCCGCTATGCATCCGTGCATGGGACTATGGTGAAGAAGATCTCGAAGGTGCTGCTCATCCCCATGAGATCCAGCGTGGAAGTTTCGTGAATCTGAATATCGACCTCAACGTGCATGGTGTCGGTGGTATTGACACCTGGGGTCAGCGCACCCTACCGCCATACACCATCGACGGCAACAAGCCATATCACTATTCGTTCGTTCTGGAGGTTCGCTGAACGACCGCTGAGGCAACCATCGATAATAGCAGGATGCCAAAGATGACGGCCAGACTGATGGGCGTGGGAACCTCGATATGTGGCATGTTGATGGAGAGCCCCATCCAGGAGCCGATGGCGTTGATGTACTCGTTCATGGCGAGCAGCATCTTCACACCCACGAAGATGAGGATGATGCCGAGGCCGTATTTCAGGTAGGTAAAATAACGTGAGATGGCGGCGAGGGCAAAGTAGAGTGCTCGAAGGCCAAGGATAGCAAAGATGTTACTGGTGAGCACTATGAACGGGTCGCGGCTGACGCTGAACACAGCAGGGATGCTGTCGACGGCAAAGGCCACATCGGTGGTCTCGATCACCAGCAGGGTAATAAATAAAGGTGTTGCCAGATGTCTGACAGATACCTTTCCTGTCTTGTCGGTTTTTTCTTCACGGATAAAGAATTTCTCGCCATGCATCTGGTCAGTAACGGGGAAGAAACGCTTGAACAACTGCACGATGAAATTGTTGCTGGGATTACCTTCCAGCTCTTCATCGTGTGTGAACATTTTTCCTCCCGTATAAAGCAGGAACAGTCCGAACAGACCTAACACCCACTCGAAATGTTCCACCATCGCAGCACCTGCAAAGATGAAGACGCTTCGCAGGACCAGTGCTCCGAAGATGCCCCAGAAGAGGACTTCGTGCTGGTATTTGCGCTCGATGCCAAAGAACGAGAAGAGCATCAAAAAGACAAACAGATTGTCCATCGACAGCGACTTCTCTATCAGGTAGCCCGCCAGGAACTCCATCGCCTTCTCGTGTGGATCAACGGGATAAAACAGGTAGATACCTGCACAGAACACCAGCGAAACACCAATCCACACAGCAGTCATCTGTAGGGCCTCACGTACGTTGACCTCATGCTGTCCCTTACGTCCGAACATTTTCAGGTCGGCCACCAGCATGAGCAGCACTAAGATATAAAACACGATCCAAGCCCACATGGGCAGTCCCATTATTTCCATTTTATTCCATTTTGGCTGCAAAGGTACGAATTTCTACTAAAATATCTCAAAATATATGCCCATATTAACATCAAGTGAATATTTTTATTTATTTTTGCAAACAAAATTAATTAATCATATGAGTACAACTTTTGAGAAACTATTTGGCTTCGAAACACAGAAGCACAATGTCCGCACAGAAATCATGGCGGGCATTACCACATTCCTGACGATGGCCTATATTCTGGCCGTGAACCCTGGAATCTTCAGCGCATTGCCAGGCATGCCTGCAGGCAGTGTGTTTACCGCTACGGCTCTGGCAGCCATCATTGGTACGCTGGTGATGGCCCTCTATGCCAAGAAACCCTTTGCTTTGGCTCCAGGCATGGGACTGAACGCCTTCTTTGTATACACCGTCTGCTTGGGCATGGGGTATAGTTGGCAATTCGCCCTCACTGCCGTTTTGTTGGAAGGTATTATCTTCATCATTCTCACCGTTACCAAGGTGCGTGGCTTGATCCTGAAGGCCATTCCGGGCACGCTGAATAAAGCCATCGGAGCAGGTATCGGCCTGTTTATTGCCTTTATCGGTATGCAGAATTCAGGCATCATTGTGAAAAACGATGCCACCTTGGTCAGCCTTGGCCATATTACCCAAGGCACAGCCCTTCTGGCGATGATTGGTCTTTTCATTACCGCTGGTCTGGTGATGGCCAAGATACGTGGTGGTATTCTCTGGGGTATCCTGCTCACCACCCTGATTGGTTTAGTGATCAAGGATCCCTCTACAGGCGAGGCAATCACCAAACTCAACGGCCTGGTGTCTGCCCCGGAAAGCGTTGCTCCCATCTTCTGCAAGTTCGAATGGAGTCAAGTGCTCAGTCTCGATATGCTGGTAGTGGTGTTTACCTTCCTCTTCATCGATATGTTCGACACCATGGGCACCATCATTGGTGTGCATCAGGGTGGTGGAATGGCTGATCAGCAATCCAAGCGCGACGATATTCCTGGAATGGACAAGATGTTTATGGCCGACTCTGTGGCAACCGTCTGTGGCGCCTGCTTGGGAACCTCTACCACCACCACTTATGTGGAGAGTGCCTCTGGCGTAGGCGAAGGTGGTCGTACTGGTCTTACCGCTTTCTCCACAGCCATGTGCTTTGCCTTGGCACTGTTTTTCAGTCCGTTGTTCCTGGCCATCCCCAGTGCTGCCACAGCTCCAGCGCTGATCATTGTGGGTGTGATGATGATGCCAGCCGTGAGGCGCATCCATTGGGAGGACTATTGCAGGGCTATTCCCGCCTTCCTGACTATTATCATCATGCCTCTGGCTTACAGTATCAGCGATGGTATTCTCATAGGTGTCATCTCTTACGTGGTATGTCACATCGTGGCTGGTAAGTTCAAGAGCGTATCCATCACCATGTGGGTTCTGGCCATCCTATTTATCTGTAAGTACATCTTTATTTAAAGCCAGACGGAACTCAAACTTCAGTCCGCCGTTATCTGCGCGTTGGGCTGTGATATGGCCACCGTGCAGTAGAACGGCGTTCTTCACGATGGCCAGCCCAAGTCCTGTGCCACCCATCTGTCTGCTCCGGCTCTTGTCGATGCGATAGAAGCGTTCGAAGATACGAGGCAGGTGCTCAGGGGCGATGCCTACACCATTGTCGCTGAAACAGAAGGTCCAATAGTCTTCCGTGGGTTCAGCACTGATGTCAATGGTGCAACCCTCGCCAGCATAGTTGATGGCATTGTCGATGAGGTTCCTGAAGATGCTGTAGATGAGCGTCGGGTTGCCTTGGATGATGATATCCTGTGGCAGACAATTGTTGAGCGTCATGTGGCGCTTATCGAGAGCCACGGCAGTCTCTTCTGCGATGTCTCTGACGATTTCCGAAACGTCTGTTCGTTCCATCTTGAACTGTTGGGCAGCATAGTCCATGCGGTTCAGTGTCGATACATCTTGCAGCAGGGCCGTCAGTCTGCGGGCCTGAGCGTTGGTGCGCTGGACGAACTGCCGCTGGGTCTCAATGCTCATCTTCGGATCGTCGAGGATGGTGTCTGTGTAACCAAGGATGCTGGCTACAGGGGTTTTCAGCTCGTGAGCAATGTTCTGTGTCAGTTCACGACGCATCTGGTTCTCTTTGGCAGCCTGCTCACGACTGATGCGCTCATCCATCCTTTGGGCATAACGGTGGAGCAGCACGGCGAGTCCTGCCATCACAGCCAACGAGAACAGCAGCAGATGCCAGTCGCTGACCTCGTCAAAGGGTTGGATGAACTTACGGTCATAATCCTCGAACAGGATAAAGATCAGCGCATAGACAGCAAAAACCACCATCACACTGACGAACATCTTACGGCCTTCACTTAACTTCTTCATATTTCAAACACATAACCGAATCCTTGTCGGCTTATGATAAAAGAACCATATTTGCCGATTTTCTTTCTCATACGGGTGATGTTCACATCCACGGTACGATCGCTGACGATGACGTTCTCTGGCCATACGGCATCAAAGATCTGCTGACGGGAGAAGACCTGTCCGCGATGTCGCAGAAGCAGTCCCAGCAGTTCAAACTCCGTCTTGGTGAGGTTGACGCTTTCACCGTCTACGGTCGTCGTCTTTTTGTTAAGGTCGAGCACAAGACCTTCGTAGGAAAGGGTGCTCTCCATCTGCTTGTCCGACTGACTCCTGGCGAGTACGGCCTTCACTCTGGCCACCACCTCGCGAACGGAGAAAGGTTTCGTCACGTAGTCGTCAGCACCCAGTCCGAAGCCCTGTAGCGTATCGTCTTCCGTATCCTTCGCCGTGAGGAAGATGATGGGCAGTTTGCTGGTAGCAGGCTCGTTTCTGAGGCGTTCTGCCAGGTCAAAGCCCGACATGCCTGGCATCATCACGTCGAGTATGAGCAAATCATATTGCCGTGGGTCTTTCTCCATCGCCATTTCGCCTGAATACGCAGCCTCTGCCTCGAAGCCTGCCGCCCTCAAGTTGTAGAGCAGAATCTCGCACAAATCCTGCTCATCGTCTACCACAAGAATCTTTTTCTGTTTCATATCGTGTGCAAAGATAAGAAAAATCTATGAAAAAGAAAAGTTTATTTCCCAAATCTTGCTTGCACGACGTTGACCACATAGTCGCCTAACCTTTCGCATTCATTAACGAGGTCGGTATAGATGATGCCAGTGGCATAGTCATATTCGTGTTCGTTGATGGCATGTACGTTGTAAGCCTTCAGTCGCTGGCGCATCTGGTTGATGTCGTTCTCGATACGATAGGTATCGCGTATGTCGTGCTCGTTTCGATGACCTGACATGATGATGTTCATCTGTGTGAGTGCGTCATCGCAAAGCACCATCAGCGCTTGCAGCTGATGTCGCTGGGTAGGCGTAAACTCTTTGTTGGATTCCTGCAGTCGATTCATCGTGCGGGCGAGGTTATAGCAGGCATCGCCTATCGACTCCAGCTCGCCCAGCTCGCGCAGCATCTGGCGCACTTTCCCCTTGGTCTCATCGCTCAGGTGGTTGTCGCTCACTTGTTCAAGAAATCGTGCGATCTCGTGTTCCATACGGTCTGTCAGATCCTCTTGATGCTCTATCTGATCAAAGATGTTGCTGAATGAAGTGGTGTCCTTTTCATTGAGCAGCCTGCGTACCAGTGCGAACATCTGCTGTACACGCTGGGCAAAGTAGCCCGTCTCCTTCTGCGCCTGTAAGACGGCGATTTCTGGCGTCTTCATTAGGTTCGACTGGATATACTTCAGTTTGAATGGCTCCTGCTTGGGCTGAGACTTTTCAGGCAACAGCCAGCATACCACTTGCTCCATCTGTGGGATGAGGCCGATGAGTAGGATGGTGTTGGTGACGTTGAAACAAGTGTGGAACATAGCGAGGACGACGGGCAGTCGCTCTGTCTGACCAGCCATCGAGGGATCGTACCCCACAAAGCCACAAACCATGTCGACGAAAGGATAGAACACGCAGAGCATCCAGACGACACCAAAGACATTGAACAGCAGATGAGCCAATGCCGCACGACGGGCCTGGGTGTTGGCACCCAAAGCTGCCAGATTGGCTGTTGCCGTGGTTCCTATGTTCTCGCCCATCACCAAGGCGATACCCAAATAGATAGGCAGCACGCCAGTAGAGCAGAGTAGGATGGTGATGGCCATAACGGCTGCTGACGACTGCACGATACAGGTGATAATCGTACCAATGGCTAGGAAGGCCAGAATGGTGAGGTGGCTGCTGGTGTCGAACGAAGCGAAGAAGTTGACTACTGATTCGTTATGCGCCAAGTCCATCTCCTTGCCAGCCGAACTCAGCATGACGAGCGAGAGGAACATGAAGGCGACACCAAAGAGGAAGTCGCCCACATAACGATGGCGCTTGTGATAGATGAGCACCATACCCACCAAGAAGGCAGGGAATACCACACTGGTCAGATCGACATTGTAGCCCAGCGACATGATCCATGCCGTGAGCGTTGTTCCAATGTTCGCTCCCATAATCACGGAGATAGCCTGCGCAAGCGTCAGCAAGCCTGCAGATACAAAGGATACGGTCATCACCGTTGTGGCCGACGATGACTGTACGGCACAGGTAACTACCGTTCCTGTCAGCATGCCAGTCAGTCGGTTCGTAGTCATTCGTCTCAGGATATGGCGCAGTTGTGGTCCTGCCATCTTCTGCAGGGCCTCGCTCATCATCTTCATGCCATAGATGAGCAGTCCCAGTGCACCCAGCAGCTTCAGCGCCACCATTACATAATCTTGTGTTGTTTCCATTTGATTAATTTTTTTTGTGCAAAGGTAAGCAGATTGCCCAGGCTTACAAAATAAATCCTGTTACGATATGGTTACGTAACACAATTGTAACAATTCTCATAGCGAAAGCTGATGGTGAGTTTGAAAAAAGCCGCAGATTGTACAGATTATCTCAGAATAATTTCGTAACTTTGCAGCAGATATGGGAAAGATCATCATAGCAGGCATAGGTCCTGGCAGTAAAGAAGACATCACGCCAGCCGTATTGGAGGCAGTACGTGAGGCGGATGCGATTGTGGGATACAAGTATTATTTCCAGTTTATCGAGGCTTACGTCAAGGAGGACTGTGAGTGTATCGACACGGGCATGAAGAAAGAGCGTGAACGTGCTGAGCAGGCGTTCTTGTTGGCAGAACAGGGGAAGACCGTGGTGGTCATCTCCTCAGGCGATGCTGGCCTCTATGGTATGGCGCCGTTGATATATGAGATGAGGCGTGAGCGTCAGTCGACTATTGAAATCGTGAGTCTGCCAGGCATATCGGCCTTCCAGAAAGCTGCCTCATTGTTGGGTGCGCCCATTGGCCACGATATGTGTATCATCTCTTTGTCAGACCTGATGACACCTTGGGAGGTGATTGAGCGACGGATAAAAGCAGCAGCAGTAGGCGATTTCGTGACGGCTGTCTATAATCCCAAATCCCATGGTCGCTATTGGCAACTGTATCGCTTGCAGGAACTCTTCCTGAAATATCGTGCAGCAGATACGCCTGTGGGCTATGTCCGTCAGGCTGGCCGTGAGGAACAGACTGTCAAGGTCACAACCTTGGGGGCCTTCGATCCTGAGGATGTGGATATGTTCACAGTGATCCTGATTGGCAATTCCCAGACCTACATCCACGACGGCAAGATGATCACCCCTCGTGGCTATTATCGTGAGCAGGAGAGCGAGGGCACTAAGATTGGGCAAAACATTATGATGGAATCGTTCCGAACCATTGCCAGCGAGTTAATTAGAGACTATCCCTTAGACCACAAATGGGCGTTGCTGCATGCCATCCACACGACTGCCGACTTCGATATGGAGAATATCCTCTATACAGACAACGGTGCTGTGGAGACCCTATATAACAAGGTGAAAGACGGCTCGCTGAAGACCATCGTGACTGATGTGACGATGGTGACCAGCGGCATCCGGAAAGGAGCCCTTCAGCGTCTGGGCATCGAGGCCAAGTGCTATCTCTCTGACCCCCGTGTGGCAGAGATGACCGCGCATTCAATGGTCAATGGTCAATGGTCAATGGTCAATGGTCAACGGTCAATGGTCAATGAACCAATAACCCGTACCCAGGCAGGCATCCGTCTGGCAGTCGAAGAACATCCTGACGCCCTCTTTGCCTTTGGCAATGCTCCTACAGCCCTCATGGAACTCTGCGACCTGATCCGTAAAGGCAAGGCTCATCCTGCTGGCATCATCGCTGCCCCAGTGGGCTTTGTACATGTCAGAGAGTCGAAGCACATGGTGAAACCCTTCAGGGGTATCCCCAAGATCATCGTCGAGGGCCGTAAGGGAGGCTCTAATCTCGCCGCCACTCTGTGCAATGCCATCCTTACCTTCGATGACGCTGCCCAACTAAAACCCGGTAGAGACCTTTAAAAAGTGAAAAGGTGAAGAAATGAAGTTTGTCGTCATAGGGATTACGGATGATCCAAAGCCTTGGTTTCCACCAGAGGTGATGGAGATGATCAGCCAGGGGAGGGTGTTCTCTGGTGGCAAGCGGCATCATGAGATTGTGGCGCCATTACTGCCTGCTGATGCTGAGTGGATCGACATCACCGTCCCCCTCGATGCCGTCTTCGAGAAATACATTTCTCACTCCACCCTCCACCTTCCACCCTCCACCAACATCATCGTCTTCGCCAGCGGCGATCCGCTCTTCTTTGGCTTTGCCAATACCATCCAACGGAAGATGCCTGAGGCAGAGATCGTGGTCTATCCCACCTTCAATTCGCTCCAGATGCTGGCCCATCGACTGGTGATGCCTTATCACGATATGCGCATCGTCTCGCTGACTGGCAGACCGTGGCCAGAGTTCGACAGAGCCCTCATCGAGAGGGTGGGGAAGATCGGGGTGCTGACGGATAAGGAACATACCCCTGCCGCCATCGCCCAAAGGATGCTCGAATACGGCTATAACCAGTACACCATGCATGTGGGCGAGCACATGGGCAATCCCTCTAATGAAAAGGTCACGACCCTCTCCCTCGAAGATGCGGCAAAACAGGATTTCTCGCATCCCAACTGTTTAATCTTGGCACGGATTTCACGGATTAACACGGATTCAAAAGATAAAGAGGACAGATCCTTGATTTCAACAAAAGAAATCCGTGTTAATCCGTGGAATCCGTGCCTAAAAAAATACTTCGGCATCCCCGACTCTGCCTTCACCCTCCTCGATGGCAGAGAAAAGATGATCACCAAGATGCCCATCCGTCTGCTGACGCTCCAAGCTCTCGACCTTCCCAATCGAAAGGTATTCTGGGACATTGGCTTCTGCACGGGCAGTGTCTCCATCGAGGCGCGTTTGCAGTTCCCACATCTTCAAATCGAGGCTTTCGAAATCCGTCCTGAGTGCGAGGCGATTATCCAAGAGAACGCTCGTCGCTTCGGAGCCCCAGGCATCAACGTCCACATGGGCGATTTCCTTGCCTCTCAATTCTCAACTCTCAATTCTCAATTCGCTAGACCTGATGCCGTCTTCATTGGCGGACATGGTGGTCGCCTCAAAGACATCATGGCCAAGGTGCTTCAATATCTGATGCCTGATGGCTGCATTGTCATGAATAGCGTCAAAGCACCTAAAGTTCTTACTGACAGTCATCTGTTATGGGACGAAGCCTGTCAGGAACTTGGCTTGCAACAGGAGCCCCCCATGAGAATAGTCATCGACGAACATCATCCTATAGATATTCTAAAAGCTCACAAATGAAGATAGCAGTCATACAAATCAGCGAGGCTGGCAAAGACGTTGCCGATACCCTCAAACGTGCGCTCGGCGTCAAGATGATCAATCGCACTGACGTTGGCAAACAGTGGAAGAAATTCGATGCCTTCGTCTTTATCGGAGCGATGGGCATCTGCGTGCGAACCATTGCACCATATATCAAAGACAAACACGAAGACCCTGCTGTGGTCTGCATCGACAGCATGGGTCAGAATGTGATTTCCGTGCTCAGCGGACATATCGGAGGTGCCAACGACCTGACGCGTGATATCGCTGCCGCGATTGGCGCCCGTGAGGTCATCACCACCCAGAGCGACAATGCAGGTCTTTGGGCACTCGATACGCTTGCGGAGCGATTCAATTGGGCCATTGCCAGCGATGATGATATGAACGAGTGTATCTATGCCTTCGTCAATCGTGAGCCAACGGCCCTGCTGATGGAGGTCTGCGACGAGGGTACCGACTATCTGGAGAAGACGCTGCCAGAGCATGTGACCGTCGTCAAAAGCCTTGAAGAGGTTGATCCCAAACGGTTCAAACTTGTCATCCTGGTGACGCCCTATAATCTCTGTGTGCCCTATGGCGTGCTCGAATTGCATTTCGTACCTATGATTGCGGCTTTGGGCTTCGGACTCGCCAATCATCCTGATGACTACGAGGACATCTACGACGAGATTGATGAGACCATGAGCCAGATTGGCGTGTTGCCCTGTTACAAGCGCTATTGCACCATCGACGTCAAGAAGGAGGAAGAGTTCTGTGCGATGCTGGTCGATGATTTGGGAGAGGAGCTGGTGTTCTATGCAGCTGAGCAACTCGCCAAGGTCGAGGTGCCCAATCCCAGCAAGACCGTTGAGAAGCACGTAGGTACGCCCAGCGTCTGTGAAGCTGCAGCCATCTTAGGCTCAAACAATGGCAAACTGATTGTTCCCAAGGTGAAGGGTAGGAACTGGACGGCTGCCCTCGCTATCGACTACAAGTATCTTCGTGAGCAAGAAGGCCATATCGAGATCGTGGGTGCTGGTCCTGGCGATCCTGACCTCATCTCCGTTCGTGGTCGTCAGATGCTGGAGCGGGCAGACCTGATTCTCTACGCAGGCTCTTTGGTTCCCAAGGCTCTGACGGAGTGTCACAAGCCTGGAGCCGTTGTGCGCTCTTCTGCTGATATGGCCCTCGAAGAGCAATGCGAACTGATGAAGCAGTTCTACGACCAAGGGAAATATATCGTTCGTCTGCATACGGGCGACCCTTGCATCTTTGGCGCCATTCAGGAGCAGATGGCCTTCTTTGATACCCACCACATGCATTATCACATCACCCCAGGCATCTCATCGTTCCTCGCTGCGGCTGCTGAGCTGCAGAGCCAGTTCACCATCCCAGAGCGCTGCCAGACCATCATCCTGACGCGTGGCGAAGGTCGCACCCCGATGCCAGAGAAAGAGCAGCTGCATCTGCTTGCCCGTAGTCAGTCTACGATGTGCATCTTCCTCTCTGCCTCCATCGTCGACGATGTGCAGCGCGAACTGCTTCAAGAGTATCCTGAGGATACCCCTGTGGCTGCCTGCTATCATCTCACGTGGCCAGACCAGAAGATCTATCGTGGAAAGCTCAAGGACCTCACAAAGATCGTCCATGACAACCATCTCACCCTCACCACGATGCTCGTTGTGGGCGAGGCCATCGACAATCGCGAAGGCCTCTCCGAACTCTATTCCAAGCACTTCAGCCACCTCTTCCGCATGGGCGAGGCCTGAGAAGATTTATTTCATAATTCCCGTTTGAGCCTACATGTCTACACAAAATCTTCTGAAACGTCGATAAACAAAGGGTTTCTTGTGTTTTTAAGCCTACACTATGCCTACATAAAGTCTACACTGAGCCTACATGTTTTATGTTAAAAAGTGGCTTAACTGTGACAGTTTGGGCTATGTAAAGTCCTAGAAAGGCGACTGATCGTGCCAAAGGAGGTTAGGCCTTCGTGGAAAATTCTCTCGAGAATTTCAGAGAAAGGATAGGGTAAAGTGGGAGTTTACCCTAAGTAAAGTCCAAAATTCTCGAGAGAATTTTTCACGCAACCTTAGAGTGTCTTGTTCTCCTATAGGTGTTTCGTGGGACTTTACTTACTGGTAAGCCCTTTTCGTCCGTGGGTTATCTGTAATAAATCCACGACATGTCTACGACGTTATCGTTACACTTTTGTCTGATGTTGCCCCCATTTTGTGTAGGCTAAGTGTAATCTAAATGTAGGCTTTGTGTAGGTGTGAATTTTTCAAAACGTATTTAAAATAAGTGTTTTCGAGCAATTCAGTGTAGGCATGTAGGCTTCTATAAGTGTTTTGTATCAATTCCTTTTATTTTATCACACTCGCTGCGATCGTATAGATATCAAATCAACAAGAAGGGAAAAGGACCTATTTGGCCAACTTTTGTAAAGGAAAGAGAAAACATGCTCCTATATAACATTATTTAACTTAAACCGAAGCAGTACTTTTGCCATTTCGCGTTCTATAGATAAAGAGGTGTCAGATAATTATTGTATCTTTGCAAAAAAAAATAATGAATATGAGAAAAAACATGCTGACGAGAATTGTTGTAACACTCTTGCTGAGTGTGGGAGCCTTTATGGAAGTGCGGGCTGACTATGAGATCGTCAAGGTAGACGGCAACACCTATTGCATCTTTCCTGCTACGCACACCGCCACGATAACAAGCTCGGCCTATCACTTAGGGGATATGGAGTTCAGGGATTACAAAGGCTATCAGGTAGATGAGTTCGTGATCCCAGATTCCATCGAATACGAAGGAGAGGTCTATGCCGTCACAGCCATCGGAGAGCGTGCGTTCAGCAATTCATGCTTAGGGCGGCTGGTAATCCCTTCTACTGTCAAAACCATAGACCCTTTCGCTTTTGGTAAATGCAAGATGCCCAGATTAGACATTCCCTCGACTGTCACATTGCTTCGATTCAGGGCCTTTGCCAACTGCCTGATCGACAGCGTGATCCTGCCTTCGAGAATGGGCTCTCTGGTCATCGAGGAGAAGCTCTTCTGGGGTGATGATCCTCACACTTACGTGAATTACGTCAGACTGCCAAAGGATATGACCAGCATTCCGTCTTGCATGTTCAAATGCACGGAACTGGCTGACGGTGTAGAGATCCCTGAGACAGTCACGAGTATCGGCGATATGGCCTTCGACGAGTCAAACCTCTCACGGATTACGCTTCCTGCGAATCTTGAGGAATTGGGAATACAAGCCTTCGGATGGTGCAATAACTTGAAGAGCATCACCCTGCCCAAAGGTATCAAGAAGATACCCAGCCGCCTCTTCTCTGAGACGCGGCTCGACACGCTGCGCCTGCTGAGCCTTACCCCACCTTGGGCTGTATCAAGGGCTTCCAGCGACAACCTGTTCTACAATTATGTCAGCAGTTACGACGAGGTATGGTCGAACCTGCCCATCCTGATCGTGCCTAACGGCACCAGGGAGCAGTATCAGTCTACCATCCCGTGGAACAACTTCCAAAGGATTTACGAAGAGAGCGAGGTTGTGGCCATCAATGAGATTCGAAGCAATGATTCAACAAAGACTGTTTACTATTCCCTCGACGGCCGCAGGCTGAAGTCGCCACAGAAGGGCATCAACATCATCCATCAGAGCGATGGGACAACGAAGAAGGTAATTGTGAAATAATAGTATAATGATGATCATCATGAAAAGGAATGTTTACTATTGGATGTGTCTGCTGCTGACGCTTGGATTGTTCAGCGCGTGCAGCAGTGATGATGAGACGGTAAAATCCGAGGGTGGAAGTGCTCAGGATGAGCTGTTAATCTATGAGAAGGACTGGACTGGTGTTGAGTATTCCGAGGGGAACTATTTTGCAGAAGACCCTGATAGGTCATATTATAGGGCAACTGATGAGGGCTTGGCCATTATCAATCCATCTTTGAATTATAATGTTTGGCAAGTCAGAGTGATAAATATCCCTATTGATGGTAGCAATATTTCTTTAAAGGAGGGACATGAATATTTCGTCCGTCTGACTATTAAGATCCCTTCTGATGGTAGTCTTTTTATGCAGTTGGGTAATTTGACCACCAGTTGGTATGACTTCGCTTTAGTAACAGCCAGCGACAGTTGGCAGGTGATCGATATCGATAGCCCGCATTACTATCCTGACTTATCAAGCGAAGGCCAGGTTGCCCATGTCCTTTTAGGCCTTGGCGAAATGATTGGTACCACTGTACTGAAGAAGGTTCAGGTTTATGAACGAGTTAAGTGAAAGTTAATTGTGAAATAAAAAAACGATTCGCATATGAAACAGACATTGCTATTCATTACAGCGCTGATGATTTCACTCCAGCTGCAAGCCCAGGAGGTGAAGGTCGATGGAATTTTCTATCAACTCCATCAGGACGAACAAACGGCAGAAACGATTAAGAAGTGGATGGAAAGTGCATACACAGGAGACATCGTCATTCCTGACAAAATCACTCATGACGGTGTCGAATACAAGGTGACGAGAATCGGTAGTCACACCTTTGCTGAAAGCACCATTACCTCGCTCACACTGCCTAACACCATTGTAGAGCTTGGCTTCTATGCCTTTGAAAGATGCACCACACTGGAAAGTCTGGTTGTTCCCAGTAGTGTGACACATTGTATGAGTGCCTTCGGCGATTTCGTCGGCCTAAAACACCTCACCCTGCCCTCTGGTCTCAACCATGTAGACTTGTCTGGTTGCATTAATCTCGAAACCTTGCGATTGAATGCCGCAGAGCCGGACAGATACATGGCGTTCCCTCCAAATGCTCCTCAAATGCTTAAGGTTTATATACCAAAAGGCTCGAAGGATGCGTATTTAAACGCCTCGAGTAGTGGTTGGAGCGAGGTCGGATGGGAGAAGCTGAACCCTGATAATATCATCGAAGACCCTGAACTTAGTGCCAGCTGCCAGATTGTGTTCAGTTTCATTGGAAACGGACAAATCATTTTCAATGGCATATCAGTGCCCAAGCCCGCTTTTGGATCCTTAGATCCCATACTCAGTTTCACGAAAGGCGAAAAGGTGGAACTGACCTTTGTTCCAGACGATGACTTCGTGAAATGGAGTTATTCTGTATATTACAAAAATCCAAGCGATGATAAAAGTATCATATATGACCCTAACAGCAATGAGCCACTTGTGATATATCCAGAAGGGAAAGTCTGGGTCTCTGCTTATTTTATGCCGAAAGAAGACTATTTCGAGTATGCGACCATTGGCGACTACCACTGCAAGGTGTTCCCCTATGCCCACAAGGCAACAATCACAGGCAGTAGCCTTGTGTATGAACAGACTCAAGGCAACGATGGGAGCGTCATACCAGAGCTGGTCATTCCTGAGACCTTGAATTATGGCGACGAGGATCATCAGGTCACAGGCATCGGCGAATCGGCATTCGTTGACGCTAAGATCGATCGGCTGGTCATTCCCGAGACAGTAACGACTATTGAGAATAACGCATTCCGCAGATTCTGTACAAAGACGTTGGAGATACCCTCCTCCGTGAGGCGCATCTATGACAGGAGTTTTCCGGAATGCAAGATCGACAGTCTGCTGCTGCCCGAGTCGATGGAGAATCTAGAATGGCCAGAGTTTCCTTTCATGTATATAGATTATCAGGTCGGTGGTAACGTCGCACCAGTCACAACCGTGAAATATATCCGACTGCCCAAGGACATGACGACCATCTCAGGGAAGATGTTCATGAATGTCGACCTTTCGAAAGGCATTGAGATTCCAGAGACGCTGACCTCCATCGGACCATCAGCCTTCGAGCAGTCTAATCTCAAAGAGATTCATCTGCCAGAGGGCTTGACGAGTATTGGCTCACGAGCTTTTGCGGTCTGCTGGAGTCTGAAGAGCATCACCATTCCTGCCAGCGTCAATAAAATCCCCAGCTGTCTCTTTGCCGACACGCCTCTCGACACTTTATATATGATGAGTCCCACACCGCCAGAGGCAGAGGCTCCATTGTTTGTGGACAAGAACAGCGACCAAGACCCCTGGGCCAAGCAACCCGTACTGGTTGTGCCACAAGGCAGTAAGCAGCTGTATCAGGAGGCGCCAGTATGGAGCCATTTCGACAGAATCATCGAAAACAGCACTGCTACTGGAATCACAAATCTCAGCAAGACGACAGCAGAACCTGAGGTTTACTATTCCCTCGACGGCCGCAGGCTGAAGTCGCCCCAGAAGGGCATTAACATCATCCGCCAGAGTGACGGAACAACGAGAAAAGTGATTGTAAAATAGAATAACAATAATCGTTTTTCAGATTCTATTTGCCAGTTTAGACGGCTCGCGCCTGGTATCCCAAATGTCCACAATGTGCACAGTGTCGGAACTTTCTGAGTAATAGTAAATCAACTTGAAACGTTTTAGGATATGGCGTGCCCTGTACAGTCTCTTTCTGTCTTTTAAAAGGGGTTCAGGAAATCCTGTCTCTGGGTACTTTGCAAGATCAGAGTTGAGAGAAGCAACTTTGGCAGAGAACTTGTTCGCAGTCGTTTCGCCAAATTCAAGATAACCTTTGACCAAATAACGATAGAGTTCCCTTTCGGCTCTTTTCTGCCATTTTACTTTAGCCATAGGAGTTGTTCTCTAAAACCGTTCATCATTTCTTCAAATGACTTCCCTTCTCCTTGTTCTATTTCAGCTTCGCTCTCGTCAATGCGGGCATTCAACTCTTCCATCGTGTATGGCTGCAAGTCGTCGCCAATCTCTTCAAAGTCATCCAAATTCGGATTCTCTGTTTCGTGGATATATCGAATCAAGCATGCCTTATCCTGACTGCTCAGTCCTAAGACAGTGCTCAACAATCCACTATCTCTCAGCTCATCGCTCATTCCATAAGTGTGGGCTGCAGCTGCGTCATTAACGACATTTTTATGTGAATCTTTTTCCATAAAACAGTTTGAAATAATTGTAAACTGCTGCAAAGATAAACATAATTCTGTTATCTTCCAAGTTTTTTCGATGATTTTTGTTGGTAACCTTGGTCAGATGATCTGGCAGATGGCTTCGAGGTAGAGGCGGTCTGTATCGTCGAAGGTGTTGAGTTCCTTGCTGTCGATGTCGAGGACGGCTTGGACCTCGCCATCAGCAGAGAACAGGGGGACGACGATCTCTGAGCGAGAGAGGCTGCTGCAGGCGATGTGGCCAGGGAACTGCTCAACGTCAGGCACGACAATCGTCTGGCGTTGCTTCCAGGCAGAGCCGCACACGCCTTTTCCGTAACCAATATGCATGCATGCTACTGGGCCTTGGAAGGGGCCCAGCACCAGTTCGCCGTCTTTCACACGATAGAAGCCTGTCCAAAAGAATCCCATCGTCTCATGGATGGCAGCACACACGTTGGCCATCACGGCAATAACATCTGTCTCGCCCTCTACGAGAGCCTTGATTTGTTCCGTCAGCAGACGGTATTTCTCTATCTTTTCGTCGTTCATTTTTTCTAAGTCTGTTGTTTCCGTTGCAAAATTACAAAACTTTCTTCGATTATGTAGCGGAATAAGGAAAAATTGTGCTAACTTTGTGGCGAAATATTGCAATCGGACATGATACTGGTATTCGGAGGAACAACGGAAGGGCGCAAGGCCGTAGAGGTGCTGGAAGAGGGGGGCAATGCCTACTACTACAGCACTAAGACGGGTGAGCAGGATATCGTGCTGCATCATGGTATCCGTCTGGATGGTGCGCTGGATGGCGAAGCGATGCAGACATTCTGTCGTGAGCACGCTATCCGACTGATTGTGGATGCTGCCCATCCCTTTGCCCAGCAGCTGCATCAGACGGTGGCCTCAGTGGCAGAGACGTTGGCGATACCCGTCGTCCGTTATGAGCGCATCTATCCTCCGAGAGATCCTGCCATCACTTGGATTGACGACTACAGCCAGATACCTCGCGACATCCATTCGCTGTTGGCTACCACAGGCGTTCAGAGTATTGCCAAGCTGAAGCCGTTGGAGGCTGAGGGCATCAAGGTGTATTACCGTATTCTTAATAGGGAGTCTTCGATCGCGTTAGCCATCAAACAAGGGGCAGGGGAGGAGCAACTATGTTATTATGAAGATCCTCAGGCTATCCCTGTTGAGGCTGAGGCCATCCTGTTGAAGGAGAGTGGTCTCTCTGGTGGATTCCAGGCGAAGGTGGATGCTGCGAAGGAACGGGGCATGAAGATCATGGTGCTGAAACGTCCAGAAACACCCAAGTGTTTTCTTTGTGTCAATGGACCATACGGTCTGCGGAGGGCAGTGGAGAAGCTGTTGCCAGAGTTCTATCCCCTGCATAGCGGATTGACGACAGGAACCTGTGCTACGGCTGCTGCTGTGGCAGCGACGATGAGGCTGCTGAAAAACGAGACACCATCAGAGGTGCCTGTGATTCTGCCTGATGGAGAGACAATATATGTGTCTGTTGGTTATGGTGATGGCTATGCCTATTGCATCAAGGAAGCGGGTGATGATCCTGATGTGACGAATGGATTGATGATTGGGGCTATAGTAGAGCATACCCTCAAGTTAGGGAAACGTGGTTTGATTACCATTGAAGGAGGCGAGGGGGTTGGAACCTTTACACTTCCTGGTTTCGACTATCCTCCTGGTGAGGCTGCTATCAACAAAGCACCTCGCGAGATGATCCGCCAGAACTTATCTCCATTGACCATTGACCATTCACCATTGACCATTACGATTTTCGTTCCCCAAGGCGCAGAGATAGCCCGTCGCACGTTCAATCCTCGTCTGGGCATCGAGGGAGGCATTTCGATCATTGGTGTCTCAGGCATTGTGAAACCCTTCTCTGAGGAAGCCTTCATCGACAGCATCCGAAAGTGCATGACGGTGGCTAAGGCCTCTGGTTCAGACCGTGTGGTGATCAATAGTGGTGGTAAGAGTGAGCGCTTTGTCAAGGCCCTCTATCCAGACCTGCCCCAACAGGCTTTCGTGGAGTATGGCAATTATATCGGTGAGACGCTGGAGATAGCCAACGAACTGCACATCAAGAATGTCACCCTTGGTGTGATGCTGGGCAAGGCCGTCAAACTGGCTGCAGGTCATCTCGACACCCACAGTCGTAAATCTGTGATGGACAAGGACTTCATCCGTCAGATGCTCTCCGAGGCTGATTGTCTCATCGACCTCCAAGATATTACCTTGGCTCGTGAACTGTGGGAGCGTCTGCCCCAAGACAAGCTCCAACCGTTCGCCAGCACCATCATAAACCATTGTGCTGAGTATTGCAATCCTCTGCTGCCCAACGGTGAACTCACCATCTTGCTGATTGATGACAACGGGAGGATTTTTAAAAATTAAATAATTAAAAAATTAGAAAGGGATATGCGCTATAAAGATCTTTTCCTCGACTTCGACGACACGTTGTATGATACCTATGGCAATGCCGTCATCGCCCTTAGTGAGACCTTCGAGGCATTCCATCTGGAACGTTATTTCGATAATCCGCAGACGTTCTACGATGCCTATTGGACTGCCAACATCGACCTATGGTCGCGCTACTCAAAAGGAGAAATCGATCGTCCTTATCTGATCGTGGAACGTTTCCGTCGTCCCCTGAGTGTAGGCCAAGGACTTGAAGTCACAGAAGCACTTTGTCTGGAGATGAGCGACAGGTTCCTTGATTTCTGTTCCTCTAAGTCTGGCGTAGTGGAGGGAGCCCACGAGCTGATGGACTATCTGAAGACAAAGGGCTACCGTATGCACATGACCAGCAACGGTTTCCATGAGGTGCAGTACAAGAAACTCGCAGCTTGTGGATTAAGAGATTATTTCGATACCATCATATTGAGCGAAGATGCAGGCGTCAACAAGCCCTCGCCCCTCTATTTCGACTATGCCCTCAAGACATCTGGCGCCTCCAAAGAAACCACGCTGATGATTGGCGACAACCTGCAGACAGACATTCTTGGCGCCCTCAACGCTGGTATCGACGCCATGCTGTTCAATCGTTGGGCAGTCGATATAAATGCTATTCATCAGACTCCCACATTCATCGTGAACAGTCTGAAGGATATCAAGAAGATCTTGTGATTATTCTCCCACTTCGTCTTTGCGTCGACGGAAGAGTACTGCTGCTATCACAGGTGCTCCCACGAGGGCTGTGACACTGTTCACAGGCAGGGCACCCTCGAAGCCAGGCATACGCGCAATGAAATTGCAAACCAACGCCAATGCCGCTCCACAAAGCATGGTGGCAGGCATCAGGATGCGATGGTCGGAAGTGCGGAAGATGGCACGAGCCAGATGGGGAACAGCCAGTCCGATGAACATAATAGGACCACAATAGGCTGTAACGATGGCCACTAGGACGCCAGAGCAGACGATGACCAGCATACGGGCTCGACGGATGTTCAGTCCCAGATTGGCAGCATAGCGATCTCCAAGCAGCATCAGGTTCATCGACTTGACGAGCAGGAAACTCAGCGGAAGCAGTATGACCATGAGTACTACGAAGAGTATCATCTCGTCGCCAGAGACACGAGAGAACGAGCCCAAGCCCCATACCACAAACGACTTGACATCCTCCTCAGGTGCCAGGAACTTCAGTACCCCAATGATGGCGTTGGCCAGATAGCCAATCATCACACCTATAATCAATAAGGTGACATTACCCTTCACCTTCTGTGCCACCCATAGAATCAGCATCATGACAGCCAAAGCGCCAACGATGGCAGCCACACTCATCGCTGCATCGCCTAAGTAGCCCAGACGAGAGAGTGCCACACCACCCAGCTTTCCTGAGAGCAGCACCACAAAGGCCACGCCCAAGGCGGAACCGTTAGAGATACCCAACACAGAAGGACCAGCCAGGGGATTGCGGAAGACGGTCTGCATCTGAAGACCACTCACCGCCAGACCAGCACCAGCAACGATAGCCGTCAGCACTTGTGGCAGACGGGATTTCCAGATGATGTTCGTCCATATCTCATGGCTCTCATCGCCCAACAAGATACGACAGATGTCTGCCACAGGAATCTTAACGGAGCCAATGAGCAGATTGACGATCGCCAGTAGCAGAATGGAAGTAGATAGAAGGAGATAGAAGAAGATAGAGGAAGTGAGAGGACGATAGTCTTGTCCCCTCAAGTCAGCACCTGAAGTGTATTGTCTTTTATCTTCCTTTATCTTCATCTATCTTCCTCTATCTCCTTAATAGATAATAGAATTTGGGTTGATAGTCAGCCTCCACCAGCTCTGGGTGGAAGATGGCCACAAAGTCCTTCAGCAGCACATCAGGTTCCACAGGTGAGATCTCATAATAGGGCGTCTGCTTCATGTTGCAGTAGATCACCTTTCGCTCCTTGAAGGCCTTGAAGAGTTCGTTGCGAGGCTCCGATGCCTTCAGTGCCTCATACGAGAAGTCACCAGGATGGCTGTTCAGGATGCGCCAATAATCAGCATTGGCTGCCAATTCGTACATCTTCTCAAACTCCAGGTCCTCGCCAGCCGTCTCATCGTCGTGAATCACGTAGTCAGCCCCAGCATCGTGGAATATCTGAGCCAGGTAGTTCTTGCCACCCACAGCGTGCCAGTTGCCATAGTGCATCTCGCCGCTCGTTACCGTGGGACGCGTTTGGGCTTCCTGGGCTTTGGCTTTCAAATCGTTGTAGCGCTGTTCGATGCCGTTAAAGATCTCGCAGGCCTCTTTCTCCTTGCCAATAAACATGCCCACGAACTTGATCCATTCTGCTTGCCCTAAGGGATCGAGTTCCTTATAGCCAAGATGGGGCACGAGCGTGATGCCCGTCTCCTTGATGGCATCATAGCCACCCCGTTTGAAAGGCGAAATGAAAATCACATCAGGATTGGCAGCCATCACCATCTCCGTATCGAAGTTGCCCTCCATACCGATCTTCACGATGCGACCGTCTTTCACTCGCTGAAGGATATCTTCATTGAACAGGTTCTTCGTGCCTGTCAGGCCCTTCACCACGTCGTGGGCATCGAGAATGGTGAAGTTCGACAGCTGCAGCGCCGTCATACAAATGGTGTTCTTGATAGGGACGCGAACCTTGGTATAGCCAACAGGTACCGTCGTTTCATCTGCTGATACCAGCGCAAAACGATAGTCCTTGCCCATATCCACCAGACGGACATCCGCAGAGTCACGGACACTGAAGCCTGTGGCGTATTTCACGTCGATGGTGACGATTGAATCACTTGCAGTCTGATCGCCCGCTCCACGCTGTCCTGCATGCTTCCCAGAACAAGCACAGACCACGGCAATCATCATCAATGATAACGCTTTTTTATGCATCTCTTTCGTTATTTATCGGTTTCAGTTTGCAAAATTACAAAATATTTCGTAATTTTGCACAATAATTCGGAAAATATGCATGTAAGCATTGATCAGACAAAGTGGTACGACCGCATTTGGGCAGCGTTTATATTCTTCACACGCCTGCCTTTCTGGCGTCTCCATCAGCCACCGAAGGAGTGTTATTCGACGGTTGTTGAGCATTGGCCCCTGACAGGCTGGCTCACGGGTGGTCTGATGGCGGCAGTCATCTACTTCGGCAGTATGGTTTTGCCCTATCTGGTAGCCATCCTCCTGGCCATCATCGTGAGACTGTTGGTGACAGGTGCCCTCCATGAAGACGGACTGGCAGACTTCCTCGACGGTTTCGGAGGTGGAGGTTCAGACCGTCAGCGCATCCTCGCCATTATGAAGGACTCGCACATTGGCACCTATGGAGTCCTCGGACTGATCCTGTATGAGCTGTTGCTGGTGGCAGTGCTCTTCTCAATGCCACCACTCTTGGCAGCCCTCACGGTCTTGGCAACCACCCCGTATTCGAAGATGGTAACGGCCCAGCTGATCATGATGATGCCCTACGCCAGAAGGGAAGACGAGGCCAAGGCCAAGACGGTTTATCGCAAGATGGATTGGCGGGCTGGTGTCAGTTTGGCGATACAAGGTCTGTTGCCCATGGCGGCATTCCTATGGTACACGCATATCTCGTGGGAGCTGGTCATCTTCATTCCTGCCCTCGTGATGTATTTCCTCTATCTGCTCATCTGGAACAAGATCCACGGCTATACGGGCGACTGTTGTGGAGCCGTATCCCTGCTGGTGGAACTGACGGTTTATTTAGTGGTTTGTAGTCTATGAAGAAGATCATTCTCATTACTGGAGGTCAGCGCTCAGGCAAGAGCAGCAAGGCCGAGGAGCTGGCATTAAGTCTGGCGGCTAATCCTGTTTATATGGCTACTGCTCACATCTGGGATGACGAGTTTCGTGAGCGAGTACGAAAGCATCAGGAGCGTCGTGGACCTCAGTGGACGAACATCGAAGAAGAGACGGCTTTAAGCCGACACGATATGACAGGACGCGTGGTGGTGATCGACTGCGTGACGCTTTGGCTGACGAACTTTTTCTTTGCCAACGACTCTGATACAAGTCGCTCGCTCGAACAGACTAAGGCTGAATTCGATCAGTTTACTGCGCCTGATGCCACTTATATCTTCGTGACCAACGAGATTGGTAGTGGGGGCGTTAGCGATAATGCCATCCAGCGAAAGTTTACTGATCTGCAGGGGTGGATGAACCAGTATATTGCCCAGAAGGCTGACGAGGTGATTCTGATGGTCAGTGGCATAGAGGTAGTCATAAAAGGAGACAAGGATTTCAAGACAAATGAAGGCGTTTGATATTCATCCGACAGATAAATCGTTGCAGGGGGCGATTCAAGAGAAGATCGACAACCTGAACAAACCCAAGGGGTCTTTAGGCCGTTTGGAGGAATTGGCGATGCAGGTGTGCCTGATACAACAGTCGTTAGAACCGTCGTTGGCGCATCCCTGTCATCTGCTTCTGGGTGGAGATCATGGCATCGAACGCGAAGGCGTCAGCGTCAGTCCTCGAGAGGTGACCTGGCAGCAGATGATCAACTTCACCCATGGTGGGGGAGGTGTGAATATGTTCTGTCGCCAACATGGCTTTAAGCTTCGCATTGTCGATGTGGGTGTGGACTACGACTTCTCCTCACCCCAAAACCCCTCCCCTCAAAGGGGAGAGGACGGGGGATGGGTCATCATCGATCGTAAGATTGCACGAGGCACCAAGAATTTCCTCTATGAGCCTGCCATGAGCGAAGAAGAATTTGATCGAGCCATTCAGATAGGTTCTGATCTTGTGGACGATTGTGCCGCTGAGGGTTGCCGTGTGCTGAGCATTGGTGAGATGGGCATTGGTAACACATCGCCTTCCAGCATCTGGATGAGTCTCTTTGGTGATATCCCCTTGAAAGATTGTATTGGTGCAGGTGCTGGTCTTAACAATGATGGCATCCGCCATAAGTATGAGATTCTCTCAAAGGCGTTGGAGCGATTCTTGGAAAATCATGGGGATAGTTTGTGTGATTCGGGCTTGCAGCCTCATGGTTCTGTCCCCTTGATTCTCCGTTATTTTGGTGGCTTCGAGATGATTGTGGCTATAGGAGCGATGTTGAGGGCTGCAGAGCTACATCTTATTATATTAGTAGACGGCTTCATCATGACGGCCTGTGCCATTGCCGCCATCCGTCTCTTCCCTGCTGTTCAGGATTATATGATCTTCACCCATTGTGGCGATGAGAGTGGGCATCGGATGATGCTCGACATCGTGGATGCGAAGCCCCTCTTGCACTTAGGACTGAGACTGGGTGAAGGGACGGGAGCCCTGTGTGCTTTCCCCATCATAGACTCTGCTGTCCGTATGATGAACGAGATGAACAACTTTGATAACGCCAAGATTACCAAATACTTCTGATAATCAGACTTGCCATCACCAGCAATACCATCAATACTTCAGCTGTCCGATTCACACGGACGGCTTTTTTCATGTCTTCTGTGGTGAGGGGACGATCGTTCGTGCCGATATAGGGTTTGTCGAAGAGTTGGCCGAAGTAGTAATGCGGACCTCCGAAACGACAGTCGAGAATGCCTGCTAATGCTGCCTCAGGATAGCCGCTGTTGGGGGAGGCGTGGTTGCGGCCGTATTTGCGGATGAAATGGAGCGTGTTCAGACCACCCCTCACCCCTCCTGACTCAGGAGGGGAAGAGATCACGCTTGCTACCAGCATCAGCAAGGCCGTGAGACGGGCTGGGATGTAATTGGCCACATCGTCGATATGGGCAGCCCAACAGCCAAAGTCCTTGTAGCGTTCTGTCTTGTAGCCAATCATCGAGTCGAGTGTGTTCACCATCTTGTAAGCCAGCATACCAGGGGTACCCAGTAAGGCGAACCAGAACAATGGAGCAATCACGCCGTCGGAGAGATTCTCTGCCAGAGTCTCGAGGGCTGCAGTCCTTACCTCCTGGGCTGAGAGTTCTGAGGTGTCGCGACCAACGATGCGAGCCACCTGTTGGCGTCCTTCCTCCAAAGAACGGTCGAGGGCCAAGAATACGGCTCGTACTTCGCGGATGAGTGTCGTTCCTGCCAGACAATAGTAGATGGCGAGGGCATCAAAGAGATAGAGGAGCACAGGAATCTGGTATACCTGCTCATGGGTGCCGTCAAAGATGAACAGGGCGAAGATGCCCAAGATCCTTCGAATCATCCAGGCGAGGACGAAGACGAACACGATCAGCGTGATAGCCGTGAGGGCGCCTTTCAACTTTCGATGAGTCCCCTTGTTCCATCGATGCTCGAAAGACGATATTATCTTGCCAAACCACACCACAGGGTGGGGTAGCCTTTGTGGATCGCCTGTCAGCAGATCAAGGATCCAGCCAAGTAGCAAGGGTAATAGAGCGAAGATCCAGCTAACCATTCCTCAGTATTTGATAGATGCGTTCCATATCGACATGTTGGCGCACATGGTCAGCCAGTTTGTTGTATTGCTCCTCCTTGAAGGCGGCATAGTCAAAGGCAGCATCCGCTTTGCTCAGTTTCTCTGCGAAGGGCTGAAGGAGGAAATCCACAAAGGCCGCATTGTCGAGGATACCATGAACATAGGTGCCCATGCACTTGTTGTCGACCAAATAGCCATCCTCCCGTCCGTCGTTCAGATGCAGTAGCGGCGATGCCTTCGCTTCGCCAAAGGGCTTTGTCTCGCCCATGTGTATCTCATAACCCTTTCCATACTCGCAGGTAACCTGACGGGTGACTTTCTCACCGCTCATCGTCGTGGTGACGGGTAGGAGACCAAGACCAGGCAGACGCTCGATGTCGCCCTCCACATGGTTGGGATCGCACACCTCGACGCCCATGAGCTGGTAGCCGCCACAGATGCCCAACACCGTAGCTCCTTCACGATATGCCTTGATGATGGCCTGGGCACAACCATTACGACGCAGTTCGTAGAGATCGTGGAGCGTCGACTTGGTGCCAGGCACGATGATGATGTCAGCCTTTCGGATGTCGTCCACATTGTTCGTATAGAACAGATGGATGCGAGGATCCTGCTCCAAAGCATCAAAGTCGGTATAGTTGGAGAGATGTTGCAGCATGACGACAGCCACATTCACCTTGCCCTGCTGACTCTCAAACGACTTCTGGGCCAATGCTACAGAGTCTTCCTCCTCGATGTGGATATCTTTATAATAAGGTATCACGCCCAAGACTGGCACGCCGCAAATATCCTCCAGCATCCGCCTACCCTCATCAAAGAGGCGCATGTCACCACGGAACTTGTTGATGATGATACCCTTGATGAGTCGTCTGTCCTCTGGTGTCTGTAGGGCGATGCTGCCATAGACGGAGGCAAAGACGCCCCCACGATCGATATCACCCACCAGGATGACATCCGCCTTCGCATGACGGGCCATCGGCAGATTGACCAAGTCCCTATCGCGAAGGTTGATCTCAGAGATGCTGCCTGCACCTTCCATCACGATGGGATTATAACGAGCAGCCAGACGATCAAAGGCTGCACAGACCTCTGCGCGATAATCGACGGCATCGTCTTGTCTCCTTGTCTCCCTGTCTCCCTGTCTCCTCCAATAATCATACGCATCCTTATTCCCCATTGGACGACCATTCAGAACGACCTGTGAGGTGTGGTCGCTTTGGGGTTTCAGGAGCAAGGGATTCATATCTGTATGACAAGGAATGCCTGCAGCTTCTGCCTGGACAGCTTGAGCTCGGCCAATCTCCAGTCCCTCTGGTGTGGCGTAAGAGTTGAGCGCCATGTTCTGTGCCTTGAAGGGAGCAGGACTGTAGCCATCCTGTTTGAAGATACGACAGAAGGCAGCAGCCACGATGCTCTTGCCAACGTCGCTGCCTGTGCCTGCGAACATGATGGGGTGAAGGGCGGAAGGTTCTTCGCAGAGCGAAGGGTGGAAGGTGGAGGATGGAGGGAGAATACTCTCGAAATAAAGGTGGGTATAGCTGGCCAGCACATTCTTATATCGGAAAATGGGTGTGCTGACAGGCTCGCCCTTGGCATTATAGACTTGGGTCATAGTCCCCTCCCTTTGAAGGGGAGGGGTAAGGGGTGGGGTAAGAAACTGCGTATAATGAAACTCATGTCCGCGATACTCCTTGCCATCGAGTTCAAACCGTCGATAGCCCAGCGAGAGTTTGCGGTCAGCTTTTCGGGCTGAGATAGAGTAGGGCAGCACGCCACACATGGGATACTCGCCCTCATCCGTCACAATCTTCTCGCAGAGATACATCATACCACCACATTCAGCCACGATTCTGCCCCCCTGTTCTGCAAAGTCCTTGATGGCCTTACGACAGGCTTCATTCTTCACCAAGGCTTCCAAATGCTTCTCAGGATAGCCTCCAGGCAGGTAGAGCAGGTCGATGCCGCTGAAGTCTGGTAAGTCTGTCTCTGGGTCGAAGTAATTGACGACTTCGAAGCTGTCGAGGGTTTCCTGATAGACAAAGGAGAATGCCTCGCTATTGTGGGCTATGAGGACATTTTGTTCCCAGCGTGGGAACATGGTGTTCCCAGTGTGGGAACATGGCGTTCCCAGTGTGGGAACATTCAGTTTGGTTAGCCCTTCCCATTCGACATGTTCCTCTAAAAGTCTAATAAGGTCTCTGGTCTCTGCCTTTTCAGAGAAATCAAGTCCCAGATAGCGCGAGCCTTGTTCGAGGGCAGCGTCCTTAGGCAGATAGCCAAGACAGGCAATATTCAGGTCGTCGCACACTTGCTTGAGCATCTGGTAGTGCCTTTCGCTTCCCACCTTATTAAATATAATGCCACAAATGCGCACATCCTTTCGGTAGTTGATGAATCCCTGCAACAGCGGAGCCATCGAGTAGGCTGCCGACTTCGCATCCACCACCAGCACGACGGGGATGCCCAGCACACTGGCTATCTCTGCCGAGGAACCTTTGTCACGGTCGTAGCCGTCGAAGAGCCCCATCATTCCCTCCACGATGCAGACGTCGGCATCGCTCCCATAATGGGCAAACAAAGCCTGCACGTGTTCTCTTGAGGCCATGAACGTATCGAGGTTGACGCTGGGACGACCGCAGACTGCCTCGTGGAATTTCGTGTCGATATAGTCTGGTCCGCACTTGAAGGGCTGCACCTTATAGCCCTTTTTGGTCAGCAACGCCATCAGCCCTCTGGCAATCGTTGTCTTGCCTGAGCCACTCGTTGGTGCTGCTATCATGAAAGCTGTCTTAGGTGCCATCATCACATGAATTTGGTGCAAAATTAAAAAAAATCCGTTAATTATGCATCATATATCCAAAAAAGTTGTATCTTTGCCCCCAAGAAATGGCAATTTGGTGGCTGATGCCGCCTGATGTAAGGGAATCCGGTGAGAGTCCGGAACTGTACCTGCAGCTGTAATCCCCCTTAGAAGGGTCTGCTTGTATAACGCCACTGAACACCCCACCCCTTCCCCCTCCCCTCGGAGGGGAGGGGAACGGGGATGGTTTCGGGAAGGTAAAGCAGACTGGGGAAAGTCAGAAGACCTGCCAGAAGCGAGTGCAGAGCTCGACCAAGGTCAAGCCTGCCAGAAAAATGATAGTATGGCCGTACAGGAATATGCGGCGCGGAAAAGAAGAATTTATGAAGTTAAGACAGGCATTGGCTATTAGCCTTTGGCTTTTGGCGACCCTATCATGGGCCCAGACAGACATCTGGCGTTCAGACAGTCTTCAAGAGGTGGTGGTGACGGGTACTGGTACCCAGCACCTGCTGAAGAATGCGCCCGTACAGACAGAGGTCATCACGAGCAAGATGCTCCGCAACTATAGCGGTCGTAGCCTGGAGGATATCCTCTCAGGTCTGACGGCCTCGTTCGCTTTCAGCGAGGACGATATGGGCTCTCAGATGCAGCTCAACGGACTGGGTAACGACTACATCCTCGTGCTGATCGACGGTAAGCGCATTCATGGTGATGTGGGTGGTCAGAACGACCTCTCGCTCATCGACCCCCAGAACATCGAGAAGATCGAGATTGTGAAGGGAGCGTCGAGTGCCCTCTACGGCTCGGATGCGATAGCGGGTGTGGTGAATATCATTATGAAGAAGCACAACGAGGGGCTCCTGGTAGAGAACTCCACGCGTGGTGGCAGCTATGGCGATCTGCGCCAGCATAACGGTTTGGGTTTGGCTCTGGGCAAGCTGAAGAGTTACACGAACTTCCATTTGCAGCATTCCGATGGTTGGCAGAATACCGCTTGCGAGGATCCCCGTCAGACGGAGTTCCCCATCGAAGACTCTCGTAATATGACCGTCAATCGCCACACCAACTGGCAAGTCTCAGAGCGTCTGACCTACGAGCCTGTGAAGAATCTGGAATTCTATCTCGAGGGCAGCACCTATTGGAAGCGTATCTATCGCCCCAGCGGCAAATACCCCGCTGTCGATGTGAAGACTTACGACATGGAGTATCGAAACCAGAGCGCAGCTGCTGGTGGCATCTGGAAACTGAACAAGACAGACCAAGTGACGCTCGACGTGAACTGGGACCGTCATGCTTACTATTACTACTTTACGGCCATCACCTTGACTGACGGTTATGATCCGCGTGGTAATTTCACACCCTATTATCCCTACTTCCCTGATGATGAAGAGCTGCAGAGCGATCAGCGTCGCATCATGGCCCATCTGAAGGGCATCTTCTCGCTGCCTTACGGCAACCGTCTGAGTGGTGGACTGGAGTGGCGTCATGACTACCTGGAGGCTCCGATGCGTGTGGCTGGCGGTGTGGCCAAAGATAATACGGCGGCCGCCTACGTACAGGATGAGTTCAGCCAACGGCTGGGGGGAAACGTGGCTGCTAACATCACGGCGGGCTTACGACTGAATCACAACGACCAGTTTGGCTTCCGTGCGACGCCAAAGGTCTCGGGTATGCTCTCCATTGGCGACAATATCCGTCTGCGAGCTACCTGGAGCCAGGGTTTTAAGACGCCGACGAACAAGGAGCTTTATTACCGTTATGTGAAATACATGAACGCCACCTATCTCTATTTAGGAAACGACAAGCTCGACCCTCAGACGTCGAACTATTATGCCCTCAGTGGCGAGTACAACTGGCGAGGGCTGAACGTGACGGTGACGGGATATATTAATAATGTGAAAGACATGATCACCCTCGTGACCATCCCCAACACCCAGGCGCCAGCTGACTATATTGTGAAATACGACCCTCGGAAGACACGACAGTATCAGAATCTGGAAACGGCCGAGACCAAAGGTGTCGATGTGGGTATCCGTTATCGTCTGAATCGGGAGTGGATGCTGGGCGCCAGCTATAGCTATCTCGATACCGATGCCAAGAAATACGACACGAGCCACGATCGGCTCGTCGATGTGGTGATCGACGGTATGGCCCACCACAAGGGCAGTTGGTTTGCCACTTGGAACCACGCCTTCTCATCGAAGTACAACATGGGCATTGGCCTCTATGGTCGTATGTCGAGCAAACGATACTATCAGATCAACGGCGATGGTAAGGGCTGGCAGACGTGGCGCCTCTCCACCAACCATGAGTTCACTGTCAGCAAGAAGTGGCTCTTCCGCGTGGAGGCTGGTATCGACAATATCTTCAACTATGTAGACCGCACGTATCATGGTCTGCATCTGGGAACAACAACGCCTGGCCGTACTGTCTATGGCACGCTCACCGTGCGTTTTGCTCAAGGTAAGAAACTGAGATTCACTAACAATAAGTCTAATTTTAAAACAAGTAACAATGAAGAAGATTAAGTATTTGGTGATGGCTTTTGCAGCCGTCTGTTTCACCGTCGGTCTCACTTCCTGCGAAAAGGAAGTCGAGAAAATCGTTGAGAAACCCGTTGAGGTGATCAAGGAAGTGGAGAAAGAAGTGGTGGTCGAGAAGACCGACACCGTGAAGGTGGTCGAGATTGACGAGACCAATTGGGCTAAGTATCAGAGACTGGTCACTGAGGATGTGAAATCAAAGAAGAAGAACAACAAGGCTATCCTGCTCGTTGCCTTCGGTTGCACCTGGCAGCAGGGCTTCGACGCCTTCGATGCTACCATCCAGGCTTATCAGGCACAGTTCGCTGGCTACGACGTGTTCCTGAGCTACTCGTCGGCCATCTGTATCAACCGTGCTGCTGCCGGTGAGAATACGGATGCTCGTTTCTATTATGCGCCTCCCTTCTGGCTCAACGCTTTTGCTGCCGAGGGCGTGAGGTATGATGAGATCGTCGTTCAGTCGCTTCAGGTGATCCCTGGTGAGGAGTACACCCGTGTGATCAACTACATCAAGGACTTCGCCAACAATGCCAACGGTGACCTCGACGATGCGTATCTGTCGAAGGTGGTGCTGAAGCTCGGTGTGCCCCTGCTGCAGGATCCTGAAGTCGACGTGAAGCTGGTAGCCAAGGAGCTGAATGCCCTCTACAGTGACAAGGCCGCTGAGGGTGTAGTAGCCTTCATGGGACATGGTAACCCCGACTCTTACGACACCTATAAGGCTAACGTACGTTATACTGAACTCGAGGCTGAGCTCCAGACCTACAGCAAGAACTACTTCGTGGGTACGGTGGATATGATGGAGAACTTCAAGACTCATGTCTGGGCACGTATGACGGCTGCCGGTATCACCAGCGGTAAGGTATGGTGCACACCTCTGATGTCTATCGACGGTGACCATGGACACAACGATATGGCCGGTGACGATGACGACAACTGGGATGGTACCAAATTCACGCCCAATGAGGAGGGTGAGGTAGAGGATACCTCTTGGAAGATGTACTTCCAGCACCTGGGCTATGAGTGCAACGACGACACGATGATTGAGTTCGGTCTGCTCGAACTGCCCACCATCCGTCAGGTATGGATGAACCACACACAGGACGCCATCGACGGTGAGCCGCTTGATTACTATCACTCTAAGAACCCTGAGTGATCATCACGCGTTTTGATAGAATCATGTATAGGAAACTGATCGTATTATCGGCAGCGCTTCTCTTGGGGAGCGCTGCTTTCTCACAGATTCATAAGATGGAGCGTCGCGACACTTCTGCCGTCAGCCGCTCCTATAACCTCAACCCCGTCGTTGTGACGGGTTCTGGCCATCACCAGCGTCTGAAGTCTACCGCCACACCTGTTCATGTGCTCTCTGCTCAGGAGATCAAGGAACAAGGCATCGCTACCTTCGACGCTGCCTTGACGCGCATGATGCCCCAGGCGTCGATGGCTCCTAACTCGATGGGAACCTTCCTTAGGCTGAACGGTCTGGGGAATAAATATATCCTCATCCTCATCAATGGTCAGAAGCTCTCTGGCGATATCTCGAATAACGTCGACCTCAACCGTATCAATATGAGTCGTGTGAAACGTATCGAGGTACTCGACGGAGCTGCCTCCTCGCTCTATGGCTCCGATGCCATTGCTGGTGTCATCAACATCATTACAGACCAGCCCACCAGTTCTGTATGTAGCGTGGGGAATGCTACAAAGATCAGTGGTCATGGCGTACTGACGGAAAGTGTCAACCTCGATATCTACAAGAACGGCTTTGGCTCCTACACGTCGTTTACCCACGACCGTGCAGACAGCTACCAGACTACAGACCTGGAATATGTCAAGGGCTCTGACACAGAGACGCAGCAGACGATAGCCCCTTACTTTACAGGTTATCGCTCGAATATCGTCGGGCAGAAATTTACCTATGCCCCCAATCAGCACCTGGCATTGAATGCGGGCTTTGACTATTCCTACAAGATTACCGATCGTCCTGACACTCGTGCCGATATCCCTGGTGGCACAGATTATGAGATGCGTTACAAAGGGTTCCGCTGGAACGTTGGAGGTATCTACAAATTTACCTCTAAGAATTCTTTGCAGGCCGACTTCACCGTCGACCGTTTCCGCTATGGCAAGCAGTACGATGTGGAGACCAAGACCAATGCCATCGGCGACTATGTGCAGTCGAAGAAGCAACGCTCGATGGAAGGCGAGTTGAAAGCCATCCTCGGCCTCACGGCCAACTCTACCACCATCTTCGGAACAGACTATCGCAAAGACCATCTGACAGCCTCCTCAGGCAATATCCAGCAGCACGTCTACACCCTTGCGGCCTATGCCCAGCATGAGCAGACGCTCCTGAAGAACCTGACGGCTACACTTGGCCTTCGTTATACCTATCACGAGACGTTCAGCAGCCATCTGACGCCAAAGGCTACGCTGATGTATGCCCCAGGAAATTTCCGTTTCCGTGCCACCTACTCAGCAGGCTTCCGTGCTCCAGGTCTCGACGAACTCTATTACCACTATTTCTCTGTGAATCGTGGCAAGCCCCAGATCATCTTCGGCAATCAGAACCTCTCGCCAGAGAAGAGCAACTATTTCTCACTGAATGCGGAGTATCGTACGCAGCAGGTTGCCGTCAGCATAACGGGCTATCTGAATCGTATCAACGATATGGTGGTGAGGAAGAATATTGATGTCGATGATGCCTCGCTCAGCATGCTCCGACGGGAGTTCCCAGAGATGACAGACGATCAGGCCGCCAAGCTCGAGCGCTACTCGCTCTATCAGAACAGCGACCAAGGCGATGTCAAGGGTGTGCAGGTGAATGTGTCGGCAAACCTCTTCGAGGGCTTCAACCTCTCCGCTAACTACGTCTATACCTATGCTCGTACTCTTCCTTCTCTCCCCTCCTCCGGGGAGGAGGGGCAAGGGGTGGTGGCGATATGGCAGCCCCTGGAGCGCAGCATCCGCCATGCGGCTACCATTGCTGCCAACTACCACCACTCGTGGCGTCGCTATGGTCTGAACGTCAATCTCAACGGGCGTCTGCAGTCGAAGACCTACTATCCTGACTATGAGGATGCTCCTGGCTATGGTATATGGAACCTGCATACCACACATTCGTTTGATGTGGCTAAATGGGCCTTCCTGGAACCCAGCATTGGCGTTGACAATATCTTCGACAAGGTAGATACTCGACCAGACTCCAGCCTCCGCAAATACGCCCTCTATTCGCCTGGACGGATGCTGGTCGTTGGCCTGAAAGTGAAATTCAAGAAATAAAGAAAGGGAACCTTCGAAGTTCCCTTTTATTACGCACAAAGGGGACTGTCCCTTTTACGCCCTATCTTGTTCAACCGTTGAGCCACATCATGGTTGTCGCGGAAAAGGAACACACAAATGCTCGTGTCAAGCAGATACTTTTTCATAATTCAAACTCTCTGCTATTAGCTGTTCTGCTTTCGCGAATATCACTGATTATTTCTTCTGCTGAACGGCTGTCTTTCCAAGCACCGACAAAACGGTTTGCCCAATCTGGTTCCGATTTCGCTTTTTTCGTAGGAACCAACGACCTCACAAAAGCCAGCATCTTTGTCATTGCCGACTCATTGTCAAGAAGCGGACTCATCTCACGGAACAATTCCGCACGTAACTCTATTGCT
>JAEEGL011593786.1_pt1 | contig 50292 bp, 29 predicted proteins | sample 9134231 | NCBI WGS metagenome assembly JAEEGL01 (sample SAMN16246548, study PRJNA631951) | gut metagenome | biome: gut microbiome; feature: rumen; material: fiber-attached | host: Bos | place: Iran: Karaj | collected 2018-10 | reverse complement strand
TTGGTGGTTATGGAGACGGTGTTCACCTCTTCCCATTCCGAACAGAGAAGTTAAGCCCGTCATCGCCGATGATACTGCATTTATTTGTGGAAAAGTAGGTCGCCGCCAATCTTTTTTAAAGAGCATCCCGTACAGGATGCTTTTTTTTTTGTCGCCGTTTGGTTTTTCATCCCGCTCTTCAATTTTCATTCTCCCTTCTTTTTGATTATTCATTGATCAATTTCTTGTTTGACGTAACTGAATCAGATTCAATAGTTATCTGGCTGAGTCGTGTTGTCTTTTTTTTGCGCTATTGTGGGTTGTGCCGTTCTGTATATATAGTACTATTATGTCATTACAGGTGCTTGAAAGTGTCTGCATCAATCATTCTTCTCATCGGCTTTTTTTTCTTCTGTGACGCTTGGGGTTTCCATTTTTATTTCGTTTCTTTTGTCCTATAAAGGAAGATAAAACTTCAGGTCGTCCTTCCGTTTCTCGTCGATTAATCAATGCTAATTCCTCTTTTTGTCTGAGATTATTTCGATCGACCTAAGAAATGATTGATATCCCCCTGTCCCTTGTTTGCTTGGGTAGGGGACCTCGATATGTCTTTCCAGAATATCGCTTCTTTCCTGCAAGTTTTATTGTGTTGAATCAAATGAAGGGTCCATTCATCTGATCATTTACATTGATATCTTAGCTTTTGTAAAACGTGAATGGATTATCAGTAAAAACATTTCCTCATCTTTATCTCAAAAAAAACGCGACCCGACTGGGTCGCGTTTTTAGAAATCTGTCCGAAGAAGCTTTTTCTTCATGGTTTTCAGACCATGACCGTGAACAGTTTGAATATAAGGCTCTCTCCTAAGGCAGAATGATTATTGCCAATAATTAGCGTTATCAGGTGCAGGGATATAGCTGTCAAGTAGAACGATGCTTCTGCGCCAAAACTTTCAATACAGCTATTTAGTATGCTGCACCTTGGCGGCCTTTGTTTTCGAGGTCCATCTTGCCGATGCGCCAGGTGAGGCCGAGGCTGACGAAGCGAGAGTTGTAGCTCCAGCTGTAGTCTTCGGCATAGTAGGGGTTGGTGGAGACGGTGTGCGAGTTGTATGACTTGAAAAGGTCGTTGACCTGGAAGTAGAGCGAGAGGTGGTGGTCGAAGAGGTCGGTGCTGAGGCCGAAGTCGACATTGAAGAACGGCTCGCTGCGACTGAGGAACTCGATTTGATGGCCAACAAACTGGCTGTTGACAAATACGTCCACCTTGCCCCACAATTTGGTACGTGCGTTGAGGCGTACTCTATAGGACCATACCTCGTCCTCCACCCATTCGCCGGGACGCACCTGCATACGGTACCAGACTTCGCCGCCGTTGACATAGAGTCGGATGTTCATAAACTTGCGCGGACGCCAAGTGAAGTTCAACTCGGCACCGCTGAAACGAGAGTTCCCTAAAATGACGGAGGTGTCCATCTGCACCACGCGCCCGAAATATGGACTGTAAGCCACATCGGAAACTTGGGCAAAATTGTTGGTACTGAGGTTGAGGTAGCCTTCAACCCCGATGGAGCCCCACTTGGTGTAGTGCGTCCAGCCCGCCTCGGCCTTGTGGGAGTAGGCCATACGCAGGTTGGGGTTGCCGACGGTGTAGCTGTCGTCAGCGTAGATGACGAAGGGGGAGAGTTTGGCAATGTCGGGTGTGTCAAAACGGCGCGTGTAGCTCAGTGTGAAGTTGTGGTTGTTTTCGGTGGAGTAGCTGGCGTGGATGGAGGGGACAAGTCCGAAATAGTACTTGTCGAAGTCGCACGACGCGATGTTGTGTTTGTGTTGCAGCCATTGGTTCTCGCCACGCAAGCCGCCTTTAAGTGTCAGCCGACCAATCTTCTGCTGCACGGTGAGGTAGAATGTAAGGTCGGTCTCGAGTGCGTTGAAGACGTAGCTACGAACAGAATCGCGCTGGTAGATGCCACCGGCGAGTGTGTCGAGATGATGTGTCTTGTCCAGTGGCTTGTAATGGTATTCTGCGCCAACCTCAATCTTGCCGCCCTTGCCGTAGGGGAAAGTATAGTCGACGTAAAGGTCGTTTCTACTACCCCACTGGTCAAGCTTGCTATGGCGAGTGAAGTCCAATGCTGGGAAGTTGGCATATTGACGTTGTCGGATGCGGTCGTCGTGCCCGCTGGTCAGGCCGCCGTTCCAGTTGAACTCAATCTCGCGCCCAGCGGTGTCGAATTTGTGCTGATAGTAGGCACCCACGTTGCCACTGAAATAACGCATACGGGTATCCACATCGGAACGGTAACTGTAGTCGCCGGGATGGTTTATGTACTCAATTCGGCTCACATCAAAGTCAGCATCCATATTAAAGAACGAGGGATAGAACCACGCCCACGCCGAGAAGGTGTTACGGTCGTCGAAATGATAGTCGAGTTTGCCACCGATGTTGTAGTTTCTTGACCGTTGCAACTCGTTGCCTGTGTAGTCATTTGTTGAGGATAGCAAGCTGTCGTTAGTCAGCAGTCGCGAGTGCTGCTCGCTGGATACCTTGAAGTCGTTGAAATAGGCACTACCGTAAAGGTTGAGGCTCAGTTTGTCGTTATTATAGACATAGCTCACCCACGGCGAAAAGCGAGGGCCCGTGCTGGCTTTGAAGCCGACGGACAGGAGTTGGTTAAGGGGATTGCGGCCGTCGGTGACGATGTTGATGATGCTGCCGCTGGTGCCATAGCGTGCCGAAGGGTTGCTCAGCACCTCGATGCGCTTGATGCCGCTGGCTGGCAACGTCTTGATGTACTGCTTCAGTGCCTCGCCGTCCATGTTCGACGGGCGGCCGTTTAGCCACACCTCCACGGCGCTCTTGCCACGGTAGGTGATGTTACCCTCAGCATCCACCTCCACGCCCGGTGCGTTCTGCAATGCATCGCTGGCGGTGCCGGTCTGCACGCTGGGGTCGTCCTCCACGTGGTAGAACGTCTTCTCGCCGTCGGCGCTGTAAAGCGGTCGCTGGGCGCTGACGCTCACCGTGTTGAGCATTGTGGACGTACGTTGCATGCTTATGGTGCCAAGTTTAATCGAGGGGGGGACGGCGACGGGTTGCCAGTGGGTCTCATGTCCTACGGCGGTGATGCGCAAAAAATAACCACCACTGTCTACACCATCAAAAATGAAATCGCCGTTGTCTTTACTGGTGACACCCATAACGAATGTACTGTCCTTTTGACGTAACAGTACGCAGTTTGTGAATGACAGGGGTTCATCGGTCACTGCATCATGCAGTGTACCCGTTATCGTCGTTTGTTGAGCCCAGACAGGACTCGATGCAAGTAAAAGGGCCAGTGCCCAAATGATTCGTTTCATTTTACTACAGTTTGATTTGTTCTTCTCTGCTTTAATATCGTTTGAGACAGTGTGAATGATACAACCTCTTTTCTCGTGAAATCCGCTCAAATGCTGCTGCAAAAGTATCAAGCTGCTAAAAAACAATACCTACCCAAAAGAGTAATATGCTTCCGCAATATGAAAAACTACCCGAAAGGGTAGTGGCAGCAAAGGCAATAAAAAATGACCCAAATGCGTTTCTACTTCAAAGATTAACAGCATATATGACTCAGATCGACGACTTCTTCATAGACAAAAACCGAACGGAGAACGAGAGAAGAGCAAACTTGTTTGCTTTTCCGAGCCGTGGTGAGGTCGGCGAAGCCAACCGTGTCGACGGCATTACGGAAGCTGACTATGAGCGTGTGCAGCCGAAGATTAAGGCTGTGGCCGCTGCCGCTCGGACAACCACCAACAGCATCTACATTATTGACTATCATAAACGTAATTTCCTTTATGCTTCGGAGAATCCAATGCTGGCACCGATAGGTTTGAAGGATATGGGCTATGCCCTGTACCTCAATTATGTGCCTAAAGAGGAACAGGCAATGTTGCTCGAAATCAACCGCGCCGGATTTGAAGAATTCTCTCGAATAGATGTGTCGGAGAAGATGGACTTCGTCATAAGCTATGACTTCCACTTTATTCAAAATGGCCGCAGCCGCATGGTCAACCACCGCCTTACGCCTTTGGCACTCAACTCCATGGGGCAGCTGTGGCTTGCCCTCGCTTCTTTCTCGCTCTCGCCACGCAAGCATTTCGGCAACGTAAGGATGTGGCGCGCAACCGAGCATGGCAACGGCATCGTGGGCAACCGCGACGTGCGAGAGTACTCGCTGGTCAATGGCAAGTGGCACACCTGCGCTCCTATCTCTCTCAGCGACACCGAGCAGGCTCTCCTGATGATGTCGGCGCAGGGCTACACCACCGAGGAGATTGCCTCGCGACTCTTCCGCTCGGTCGATACGATGAAATACCACCGCAAGAAACTCTTCCGCAAACTTGGCGTGGAGAGTATCAGCGAAGCCCTCGCCACGGTGATGAGCAGCAATGTGATGTGATTCAACTCACTGCACCAACCGCTCTTTGGATATATAATATCAACCGGGTTCTTCCGTTAATGTAAAAAACCACACAACAGATGCAACTGAAAAAAATATTCCTCGCCCTCTTAATCCTGCAGATTTCTTCTGCCCTGCAGGCGCAGCAGCCGTGGCTGATGCCGGCCGATATGCCCAATGCGGTCAAATTCCTGCCGCCTCCGCCCGATTCTGGTTCGGCCGCTTTCTTATACGACCTTTCCCAATACCAGTGGGGTAAGGCGCAACGTAATGATGCTGAACGACTTGCAATAGCGGTGCGCGATGCCAACTGGAGCGTCCGGACCATCTGTCAGGAGTTCAGTGTTCCGTTTGGCATGAAGATCTCGGAGGAGACTACCCCCGAAATATACCATCTTCTTGAAATGGCCTTGATTACAACAGATCAGGTGGGCAAAAAACCGAAGGAGCATTATTCTCGTGTGCGCCCGTATGTGCGGTTCAACGAGCCGACCATCGCCCCTGGCGACGAGGAGGCCTTGCGCCACAACGGCTCCTTCCCGTCGGGACATACCATCCTGGGCTGGAGTGCCGCCCTGCTTTTGACCGAGATCAATCCTGCTGCGGCCGACACCATCCTTGCGCGTGGCTATATGTTCGGTCAGAGCCGTGTCATTGCCGGCTACCATTGGCAGAGCGACGTCGATGCCGGACGTCTTGCCGCCAGTGCCGCCGTCGCGCGTATCCATGCCGACAAGCGTTTCGCCAAACAGATGCGCAGGGCGAAAAAGGAGTTCCGCCGTCTGTCGAAAAAAATGAACTGATATTGGATTTCACATAAAAGCATGAAGGGCTTGCCTGTTGGCAAGCCCTTCATGCTATAACAAAGCTTGTTGGAATCAGCTGCATTTGCTCCAGCCGCAGTTCGTGCAATGCTTGCAGCCGCCGCTGTAGACAACCGTTTTCTGGCCGCAGTCCGGGCAAACCTCATCGGTCGTCGTGCCGTCCTTGATGTAGCGGCGCAGCGCTCTTGCCACACCGTTCTTCCATGTCGTGATGGTGTCCTCGTCAAAGTTAAGCTTCGAAATCAGATCCACCACATTCTGAATCGGCATGCCATGACGCAAAATGCCCGAAATCAGTTTCGCATAGTTCCAATACTCTTGTTTGAATGTGCGCGACAAACCTTCAATCGTGACCTTATATCCGTCAGGATCAAGGAACTGGAAGTCATACCGTGCGTGCTCGTCGCCCTGTTCCTTCACTCGGATCACCCAGCCTTTCTCCACCGTCGCCGGCAGCAGGAAGTTCGCGGCTCGTCCCGTAAAAATCTCATACGGACGGCCTTCGTACATGCCGACCACAGCAATCCAGTCTTCCTTGTTGTTCTTGAAACGCAGAATCTCAGCCTCCAGTTTCTTGGGACGCTTGGGCGCCTTGGTTTCGCCAAATTGCGGTGCGCTTTGTTCGTCATTGCTCACCAGCACGCCGTGTCGGCTGCCGTCACGATAGATCGTGCATCCCTTGCAGCCCGATCTCCAGGCTGTCTCATAAATCTCTTTCACCACCTCCTTGGTGGTCTCCTTCGGAATGTTCACCGTCACGCTGATCGAGTGGTCCACCCATTTCTGTATCGCTCCCTGCATCTTCACTTTCGCCACCCAGTCAATGTCGGCCGACGTGGCCTTGTAATAGGGCGATTTTTCGATAATGGCGTTCAAATCGGCATCCTTCATCCGCATCACTTCGTCCGTGTCGTATCCGTTGATTTTCAGCCATTCAATGAATTTCGGATGGAACACATTGTATTCCTCAAACCAGTCGCCGCTCTGGTCCTGTATCACCTTGTGCTTCGACGTGTCTTTGTCGTTGGGGTTGATTTTCTTGCGACGCTTGTACGAAACCAAAAATACAGGTTCAATTCCCGAAGTGGTTTGCGTACAGATACTTACCGTACCCGTCGGCGCTATGGTCAGCAGGGCTATGTTGCGTCGTCCGTTGCTCAGCATGTCAAGGTACATCTCCGGGTCGGCCTCTGCCAGACGTTGGATGAAGGGATTCAGCTTTTCGCGGTTGGCGTCGTAAATCGGGAAGCACCCGCGCTCTTTGGCCATCGTCACCGACGAACGGTATGCCGAACAGGCCAGCGTCTGCTGCACCTTCACGGCAAAATCCGTCGCCTCGTCGCTTCCGTAGCGCAATCCCAGCGCCGCCAGCATGTCGCCCTCTGCCGTAATGCCGAAACCGGTCCTGCGACCTTCCAGGCATTTCATCTTGATATTCAGCCACAAATTCTTCTCAACGCTCTTAATCTCCTCACTTTCAGGGTCCGACTCAATCTTGTTGATGATTTTTTCCACCTTCTCCAGCTCCAGGTCAATCAGGTCGTCCATCAGTCGCTGACCCATGGTCACATGTTTTTTGAACAGCTCAAAGTCAAACTCGGCCTGCGGAGTGAAGGGGTTCTTCACATAACTGTACAAGTTGATTGCCAGCAGTCTGCAGCTGTCATACGGACACAGCGGAATCTCGCCGCAGGGGTTCGTGCTCACTGTACGGTAGCCGAAGTCGGCATAGCAGTCCGGCACCGATTCGCGCAAAATCGTGTCCCAGAAAAGCACTCCGGGCTCCGCACTGCTCCATGCGTTGGCTATGATTTTGTTCCACAGCGCACGGGCGTCAATCTCCTTCTTCACTATCGGCGTCTTCGAATCTATTGGATATTGTTGCACAAAGGGCTTCCCGTCTATCACACACTGCATGAATTCGTCTGTGATTTTCACCGACACGTTGGCGCCTGTAATCTTCCCTTGCTCCAGTTTTGCGTCAATAAAGCTTTCCGCATCCGGATGTTTTATCGAAATCGAAAGCATCAGCGCTCCTCTTCGGCCGCCCTGGGCCACCTCGCGCGTGGTGTTCGAATAGCGTTCCATGAATGGGACAATGCCCGTCGACGACAACGCACAGTTCTTCACCGGACTGCCGCCCGGCCTTATATGGCTCAAATCGTGTCCCACGCCGCCACGGCGTTTCATCAGCTGCACCTGCTCCTGGTCTATCTTCATGATGCCGCCGTACGAATCGCTCTCGCCGCTGTTGCCGATCACAAAACAATTTGACAATGAAACAATCTGGAAATTATTCCCGATGCCCGACATCGGGCTGCCCTGCGGAATGATGTAGCGGAAGTCCTTCATCAACTCATATATCTCATTCTCGCTCATCGGGTTAGGATACTTCTTTTCAATGCGCGCAAACTCGCTCGCCAGACGGTGGTGCATCATGTCCGGGTTCTCTTCATAGATGTTGTCGCCGTCGCGAAGCGCATACTTGTTCATCCAAACATTGGCTGCCAGCTCGTCGCCGTGGAAGTATTCCACCGACGATTTCATGATCTCTTCAGGGCTGTACTTTTGATATTTTTCCTTGTTGTTCATATTGTTACGTGTGCTTACAGATGTTGGTGCTTTCACTTCTTCTTTTGATGTAATCCTAGCGGGTTCCGGATCTCCAATAGGACCCTCTTTCTGTACTTCTTTGCGCAATTCGTTGTCTTTCTTGCTGTTGTCAGGTGCGGACGCGTTTTTTGCGCCGCGTTTTTTCTTGGGCGCAGGCGACGGCATGTCGCCGAAATCCAAAAATAAATCATTCCCTTTCATGTCGAAAAGATTATTTATTGCACAAATACAAAAAGTTATATACTATCGGATCCTTGTCAATCAGTTTGCTAAATTACTGATAAGATTCTGCTCCCACACCTCTTCGGCCTATATAATTATCAACAAGAATTAAACATACCTGAAAACCAGCCTCCCACACCCCTCCCTCTCCCCAAAACCGTTCATTTCTTCAAAATCGCCCCCCCCCCCCCCTGATAAAAAAATTCGGCCGCTGCAGCAGAAGCTGCAGCGGCCGAAAAATCCAATAGTTTTCTTTTCTGTGAAAAACTGTCAGTTGCAAAATATTATTTCACAACCAGTTTCTTCATTCCGCTGGTCCGCTGTCCGTCGCAGAGGCCATACATGTAAACCCCTGCCGGCAGACCCGTCAAATCCATCCGCACACAACCTTCCGAGCCGCTCAGCTCCACGCTTCTCACGCATGCGCCCGTCATGTTGTACACCCTCACTTCGCCCTCTTCGTTCCGAAGGCTGTAGTCAATGTTCACCGACCCGCTTGTCGGGTTCGGATATGCCACAAACGAAGCCTCCTCGGCCACGTCGCTGATGCCCACCGTAGCGTTCTTGTTGTACAGTTTCAAGAAAAACTGGGTTTCGTTGTTGGGGTTCACCGTGTCATAAATGTGCACCCTGAAAAGTCCCATCGGGGCGTCTTCCGGAACCATGAAGTCGATATGAGTGTCCGTGTAGTTCGAGTTGGCCAAAATCTGGAACGGCGCCGATGCCGGACCCGACATGCACAGCAGGCCCGTGCAGGTCGACATCACGCGGGTCGTCGTTTCGTTCAGTGTCTCAATCTCTATACGTGCAATGATGTTGTGGCTGCTGTTGTTTTGGAAGTGGGGTTTGAATTCAAAGTCTTCTTCCTCAGCCTTCAGCGACAGGGTGTCGGTGGGGCCCAGCGGCTCGTTATCGTAGCTGGCGCTAAATGTCTGTGCCTTCGCGCTCATGGCGAAAAGCATTGCTAATGCGATAAATACAGTTTTTTTCATGTTGATTCTTCTTTTTTTTCGACCTGCAAAAATACAATTTTTTTTGATTCTGTCCCTTTTAATCTTTTTTTTAAACCCGTTGTAATCCCCCCCCCCCAAAAAAAATCCATAAAAACCCACAAACCCCAATAACCCTAACAAGCCTAAAAAGCCTATCAAGCCTAACAACCCTAAAATGCCTAATTAGCCTAAAATGCCTAACAAGCCTATCAAGCCTATCAAGCCTAATAAGCCCATTAACCCCATCTCAAGCCATCCCAATCAATTCATCCACCACTTTCTTCACGCCGGTTCCGGCCTTCTCCTGGTAAATCTTCACCGCCCGCGAAACGGCCACGGCCTTCGGATCCACCAGCCAGCACGGGCTCTCCCGCGGCACATAGTGTATCAGTCCCGCCGCCGGATAAACGTTCATCGACGTCCCTATCACCACAAAAAAGTCGCACCGTTCGCACAGTTCCGCCGCCGGCTCAATATTCGGCACGGCCTCGCCAAACCACACAATATGTGGACGCAGCTGTGCCCCGTCCGGACCTTTGTCGCCCAGGTGGATGTCCTCATATCCGATGTCCACAATCAGGTTGCTGTCCCGTTCGCTGCGGGCCTTGGTCAGCTCGCCGTGCAGGTGCAGCACATGGCTCGACCCGGCCTGTTCGTGCAGGTTGTCAACGTTTTGTGTCACAATCTGAACGTCAAAATAATCCTCCAGCCGCACCAGCTGCAGGTGTCCTTCGTTGGGCTTCACCTCCTTCAGCTGACGCCTGCGCTGGTTGTAGAAGTCCAGCACCAGGGCCTTGTCTTTGGCGTATCCTTCCGGCGTCGCCACGTCTTCCACGCGGTACTGTTCCCACAGCCCGTCGCTGTCTCTGAAGGTGCTGATGCCGCTCTCGGCACTGATGCCCGCACCCGTCAAAATCACAACTCTTTTTTTCATAATCATCTATATTTTTGTTCCGGTTCCCTCCGGAATAGTTTCAGTTCCCGCCCAAATCATTTCAATCCTTAAACTCCTTAAGATCCTTAAAGTCCTTAACCTCTCCCTCTCCTTCGCGAAAATCTGTCCGTTCCCGTCCCGCCTTTCTCAAAGCACCTTCATCTCCGTGCGTCGGTTGGCGGCGCGTCCGGCTTCGGTGTCGTTGTCGGCCACGGGTTGTGTCTCGCCGTATCCCTTGAATGTCAGCCGGTCGGCGGCAATGCCTTTCCCTTTCAGATAGTCATACACCGACCGCGCGCGCTGTTCCGACAGCCGCAGGTTGGCCTCGGCTTGGCCTACGTTGTCCGTATGTCCGCCCAGCTCTATCTTCAGCTCGGGGTTCTGCTTCATCAGTTCCACCACCTTGTCCAGCTCCACTTGCGATTGCGGCAGCAGCTCCCAGCGGCCCGTCTCGAAAAACACGTTCCGCAGCGCTATCCGTTCGCCGCTCCTTATCGGGTGCAGCCCTATGTCCACCTGCCGGGGCTCCCATTTCCCGCTGGCGCCATGCTCCCATTGCTCGTTCTGCGAGTGGAACAGGTAGCCCTTCGCGCTCACGTGCACCGCATAGCTCCTCCCGGCGGGCAGGCTCACGGTGTATCTTCCGTCTTTCTGGTCGCTCGACGTGTTCGCCACCGTCTCGCCGCTCTTCAGGTCTATCACTTTGATGTCAGCTCCGACAGCGTTCCCGCTCGTGGCGTCGCTCACCCGTCCGGTCATGCACACTGCCACTCCGGCGCGTTGTGCCTCAGGCAGTTCAAAGCTGTACAGGTCTTGCTTCCCGTAGCCGCCGCGACGGTCGCTGGCATAGATGGCGGTCCGCCCGTCGGCACTCACTATCAGGCCGCTCTCGTCGCCATCGGTGTTGATGGGGTAGCCCAGATTCTCGGGCTTGCTCCAGCTTCCGTCCTTCTGGCGGGTGGTCTTGAACAGGTCCAGTCCGCCCATCCCTTCCGCGCGGTTGCTGGCAAAGTACAGCGTCCGGTCGTCAAAGTGGATGAAGGGGGTCATCTCGTCGCTCTCGCTGTTTATCTCCGGTCCCATGTTCACTGGCTCCGTCCATTTCCCGTTCTCGAAGGTCGTCTTCCAGATGTCCATGCCGCCATGTCCGCCTTTGCGGTTGCTCACAAAGTACAGGGTCTTCCCGTCAATCGAAAATGTCGGGTTCGACTCCCATGCGCCGCTGTTCACCGTCGGGCCCAGGTTCCGGGGCTTGCTCCAGCTGCCGCCTCGGTTCACACACATGTACAGGTCGCACCGTCCGCCGCCGTCAGCTCGGTTGCAGGCGGTGAAAAACATGATTCTTCCGTCTTGCGAAATGCATTGTGCCCCTTCGTTGTCCGTGCTGTTCACCGGCTCGGGCATCCGCGTGGCCTTGCCCCAGGTGCCTTCTTTCCAGCTGCTTGTGTACAGGTCTTCTTCCATCTGCGTGCTGGCCGTGGTGGTGCTCTTCCGTGGAAAACGGCGCGTAAAAACCAGCGTCCCGCCGTCGGCCGTCAGCGATGGCAGATATTCGTCTTCCGCGCTGTTCACCCCAGCGCCCAGGTTCTGCGGGTCGAAGGCAACAGGGTGGGCGAGGGCCTCTTTCCTGAAACGTGCCCTCGTCAGGCATCGCTCCGCGTCAACACGGTCCTCGTCTTCTTTTTTGTTCAGCCGCATAAAAGTCTCCAGACAGCTTATCGCCTCGTCAAAATGCCCGTCCGTCAGCTCCAGTTTGCCCAGTTGCAGCCATGCCGGAACAAAGAAGTCGCTTCTCTGTTCCACCACGTTCCGCAGGTGCTCCTTGGCTTCCGCGCGCAGCTCTTTGCACGTCGGGCACTGCACCTCGCCCGATGTCTCCACCAACACCGCCTCGGCATCCTGCAGCAGGTCGGCCATCACCAGATGGGCCTCCAAAAATCCGTCGTCCTCCTTCAGCGCCTGTTCCAGTGTGTTCCTTGCTGCGTCGCTCTTCCCTTGGTAAAGGGCCTCCAGGGCCTTCTCATACAGTTTCACGGCTTTCTTGTTCGTGCTCGTGTACTCCTGTCCCTGCGCCGCAGCGCCTATAAAAAATAGTATTATAATATAAATTATTCCTTTTCGAATCATATCCTATCGTCTTTTTCCCAAAAATAACGTCTTCATTACGCTTTTATTGCACCGCCCTTCAAACATCCCTCCCCATCCGCTTTTCCCCCCAAAAAAATATGTTAAAAATTTTGACAATCCCGAACCTTTTCGTAATTTTGAACTCTCAAGTGTGTGCGTACATTCCTTGTAATGCGCAGAATGTAAAACGAATATAATAAATCAACAAATCGTAACAATGAAAATATTAGTTCTTAATTGTGGCAGTTCGTCCATCAAGTATCAGTTAATCGACATGGCCAACAATGCCGAAGTCATGGCTAAAGGTCTTCTCGAACGTATCGGCCTGGAAATGGGTGAGTTCACTCACAAATTCAAAGGCCAGAAGCACTACGAGCAGCTCCCCATCCCCAACCATACCGAAGGCATCAAAATCGTCCTCCACGCCCTCACCGACCCCAAGCTGGGTGTCATCAGCGACCTCAAGGAAATCGGCGCCGTCGGTAACCGCGTCGCTCACGGCGGCGAAATCTTCAAGGACAGCGCCCTCGTCACCGATAAGGTCATCGAGCAAATCAAGAGCCTCGAACACCTCGCCCCGCTCCACACCCCCGGCAACCTCGCCGGCATCTACGCCATGCGCGAAGTGCTCCCCAATGTCCCCCAAACCGTCGTCTTCGACACCGCTTTCCATAGCACCCTCCCCCCGAAGACGTTCCTCTACGGTCTCCCCTACGAATTCTACAAGAAGTACGGCATCCGCCGCTACGGCTTCCACGGCACCAGCCATAAGTTCGTCGCCGAAAAAGCGGCCAAAATGATCGGCCGCGACTGGAACGACCTCAAAATCATCTCCTGCCACCTCGGCAGCGGCGCCTCCATCGCCGCCATCGACCACGGCAAGTCCTTCGACACCACCATGGGCATGACCGCCCTCGAGGGCCTCGTCATGGGCTCCCGCTGCGGCGACGTCGACCCGGGCGTCCTCCTCTATCTCATGGATCAGGGCATGTCCTCCAAAGAGCTCACCAAGGTGCTCTACAAGCAGTCGGGCCTCATCGGCATCAGCGGCGATAAGCAGGATATGCGCGACATCCGCGCGGCCCGCGACGCCGGCGACGAACGCGCCACCTATGCCTTCGACATGTTCGCCCTCCGCGTCAAACGCTACATCGGCGGCTACATGGCCGAAATGGGCGGCTGCGACCTCCTCCTCTTCACCGGCGGCATCGGCGAAAACGCTTGGTTCATGCGCCACCCCATCCTCGAGGGTCTCGAATGCCTCGGCGTCAAGGTCGACATGGATCTCAACGACAAGACCATGGGCGAAGATGTGATCATCTCTACTCCCGACTCCAAGGTCGCCACCGTCGTCGTCACCACCGACGAGGAATACGTCATCGCCAGCGACACCTACCGCCTCGTCAACGGCAAGTAATCATCGCAAGCGCCTTGTCTTGCAATGCTATATCTCTAGCCCCTCGGTCCGTCCGTGGGGCTTTTTTGCGTCCCTCCGGGGCCGCCTCCGTCGCTTTTGCCGTTTTATTTTTCCGTTTCTTAAAATTTTTTTGTAAATTTGCATATCCGACCAAATGGTACGATATATCGTATTCTGTTCATAATTAGTTCTATAACTTATTTTTCGCAAATAATAAAAAACATCATATTATGGCAAAAAAGAGTATCCTCCCCGGCAAAAACAACGCCTATCCTTGGACGTTTGCCTCCATCGGCGGCGTGACGCGTGTCACCATCAGCTCCGGCAACGACATCGCTCACCTCGACCAGCTCGACCAAAAGCTTTGGACCGTCCTCAGCTGCCCTGTTAAGGGCCTCGAATTCGACGAAAAAACGCTCGCCCTCCTCGACACCGACAACGACCAGCGCATCCGTGTCAACGAGGTGGTTGCCGCCGCCAAGTGGCTCACCGCCGCCCTCCGCAACAGCGACCTCCTCCTCCAGGGCAACGACCATATCGACCTCGCCGATCTCAACGAGTCGGACGAAAACGGGGCCGCCATCATCGCTAGCGCCAAGCGTCTCCTGGCGCGCCTGGGCGAGGATCGCTCCGACATCTCCCTGGCCGACGTCGCCAAGGCATGCGAGGCTTTCGACGAGAAAGTCAAGGCCAAGGACGACGCCATCGTGGCCGTCGTCGACAACCGTCCCTACGCCGACAACACCGACGATGCCATCGCCGCCGCCAACGCGCTCCGCACCAAGGTGGCGGATTTCTTCATGCGCTGCAAGCTCATCGCCTTCGACGAGGATTGCGCCTCCGCGGTCGACGTATCCGTCGAAAAAATACAGTCCATCAGCGAACTGAACCTCGCTACCTGCAGCAACCAGATCGCCGACTATCCGCTCGCTCGCCCCAACAAGGAGGGCCTCCTCCCGCTGGCCGACGGCATCAACCCGGCTTGGCAGGCTACCTTCCAGCAGGTCCGCAACTTGGCCTTGGCTGTCGACTACCCCGAGGCGGACGCCATCTCCGAGTCACAGTGGAACGCCGTCCTCGACAAACTCGACGCCTACGTGGCTTCCCTCTCCGACGACAAGTCCGCCAAGGTCGAATCCTTCGACAAGGAAACGGCCGAAGAACACGACGACAACCAGCTGGTCCAGAAGTTCTTGCTCCTCTATCGCGATTTCTATAAGCTGCTCAAAAACTACGTGGTCTTCGCCGACTTCTACACCCGCGACGACTCCAAACTGGCGGTCTTCCAGGCGGGCAAACTCTATATCGACCAGCGCTGCTGCGACCTCTGCATCCGCGTCACCGACATGTCCAAGCATGCCGACATGGCGGGCCTCTCGGGCATGTACCTCGTCTACTGCCACTGCGTCTCCAAGGTCAAAGCGGCCGAAATGGACATCGTGGCGGTCCTCACCGATGGCGATGTCGACGACTTCCGCGTCGGCAAAAACGCTGTCTTCTACGACCGCTCGGGTCAGGATTGGGACGCCACCGTCACCAAAATCATCGACAACCCGGTCTCCATCCGTCAGGCTTTCTGGTCGCCCTACAAGAAACTCTGGAAGTTCATCACCGACAAGATCAACAAGAACGCGGCCGAAAAGGAGGCCAAGCAGATGAACGACCTCACGGCCAAGGCCGACACCGCCACCGACAAGCTGGCTACCAAGCCTGCCGACCCCGCGGCTCCGGCTCCCGAAGCGGCTCCCGCCGAAAAGAAAACGCCTTTCGACATCGCCAAGTTCGCCGGCATCTTCGCCGCCATCGGCTTGGCATTGGGTGCCATAGGTGCCGCCCTCGCCGGTCTCGGCGCCTTCGTCTTCGCCAAGTGGTACAACATCATCATCCTCCTCGGTCTCATCGTCCTTGTCATCTCCGGACCTTCCATGTTCATCGCCTGGACCAAGCTGCGCAAGCGCAACCTCGGACCGGTCCTCAATGCCAACGGTTGGGCCATCAACGCCCAGGTCCGCGTCAACACCACCTTCGGCGCCACCCTCACTTCCCTCGCCAAGTATCCGCTCGTCAAACTCCCCGATCCCTATGCCGACAAGAAGATGGCTTGGTGGAAGAAATGCCTCATCACGCTCGTCGTCCTCGGCGGCATCTTCTGCGCGCTCTTCTTCACCAACACCTTGCGCCACGTGGGCCTGCCCTACAAAAAGGATGTCCCCGCCGCCACCGCCACCGACTCCACCCAGCCTCAGGCCCAACCCGAAGCCGCTGCCCCTGCTGAACCCGCTCCTGCAGAACCTGCCCCCCAATCCTAATCGCATCTCCAGAACAGAAAAAAAACTCCCATAAAATCAAAAGAGCGGCCCCTAGCCGCTCTTTTATTTCCCCATCCCACCCCCCCAAAAAAAACTCCCCATGCCTCAAGTCCCATTCGAAGAAAAGATTTCCGACAATCTCCACCAGTACCTCCGCTCCCAGGGCCAAATCGACCGTGTCCTCCAATCCAGCCCCGACATCGACGACCGCTGGCAGTCCATCGCCTCTTCCTACATCCCCGACGGCGCCCGCGAGTACCGCAACTATCCCGTCGCCAGCTTGGGCTGGATGATGTATATCGGCATGGCCGTCGCCCAGTTCTGGGACGACGAGTGGTCCATCTATTCCCAAATCGACGACCTCTACCGCTACATCCGCGACAAGCGGGGCTACGACGCGCTCGACGAGTACGTCCGCGAAGATGTCCTCATGCTGCGCCCGGACAACCCCGACTACGATGCGCTCGAAGCGCTCGTCAGCGAATGCGCCGCTCGTGTCCACCACGCCCTCGTCCGCGAACAGTTCGAACCGGCCACCAAAGAGGCTTTCGACGCCTACGTGGCCTGCCTCCACCAGCTCTTCCGCTTCGGCGCGGCGCTCCAGCTCCACCGCCTGGGCTACCACATGCACAAACTCTCCTGACGACGCTGCAATCTCGCTCCGCCGACGCCTCGGTCCCTTTATATTTCTCCATTTCAAATTTTTTCGTAAATTTGCAAGTCTTTTTAATTCGCAAATAATTCGTAACAATGTATCGTACACATACTTGTGGCGAACTCAACGCCACCAATATCGGCCAGACCGTCACCCTCGCGGGCTGGCTCCAGCGTAGCCGCGACCTCGGCGGCATGACCTTCATCGACCTCCGCGACCGCTACGGCATCACCCAGCTGGCCTTCAACATGGAGACCAACGCCGACCTCTGCGAGAAAGCGCGCCGCTTGGGCCGCGAATACGTCCTCCAGGTCACTGGCACCGTCATCGAACGCGCTTCCAAAAACTCCAAAATACCGACTGGCGAAATCGAAATCGAGGTCTCCGATCTCAATGTCCTCAACGCTGCCAAAACGCCTCCCTTCACCATCGAGGACCAGTCCGACGGCGGCGACGATCTGCGCATGCGCTACCGCTACCTGGATCTGCGCCGCAACCCAGTGCGCCGCAATCTGGAACTGCGCCACCGTATGGCTATGCTGGTGCGCAACTATCTGAGCAACCTCGATTTCCTCGAAATCGAAACGCCGATGCTCATCAAGTCGACTCCCGAAGGGGCTCGCGATTTCGTGGTGCCTTCGCGCATGAACCCGGGCGAGTTCTACGCGCTTCCGCAGTCTCCTCAGCAGTACAAGCAGCTCCTCATGGTGGCTGGCATGGACCGCTACTTCCAGATTGTGCGCTGCTTCCGCGATGAGGACCTCCGCGCCGACCGTCAGCCGGAGTTTACTCAGATCGACTGCGAGATGTCGTTTGTGGAACAGGAGGATGTGCTGCAGACCTTCGAAGGGCTCGCCAAGCATCTCTTCAAGGAAATGAAGGGCCTCGAGTTCGACCAGTTCCCTCGTATGACTTGGCACGACGCCATGCGCCTCTATGGCAGCGACAAACCGGATATCCGCTTCGGTATGCAGTTCGTCGAACTCAACGACGTGGCCAAAGGGCACGGCTTCGGCCTCTTCGACAATGCTGAGCTGGTCGTCGGCATCTGCGCCGAGGGTTGCGCCGAATATACGCGCAAGCAACTCGATGCACTGACCGATTTCGTCAAGCGTCCGCAGGTGGGTGCCGGCGGTATGGTCTATATCAAATACAATGCCGACGGCTCCTTCAAGTCCTCGGTCGACAAGTTCTATTCTCCCGACGACCTGAAGGCCATCGCCGACAAGTTCGGTGCCAAGCCGGGCGACCTGATGCTTATCCTCTGCGGTCCGGCTATGAAGACGCGTGTGCAGCTTTGCGCCTTGCGTCTCGAAATGGGCAACCAGCTGGGCTTGCGCAACCCCGAGGTCTTCGCTCCCCTCTGGGTCATCGACTTCCCGCTGCTTGAGTGGGACGACGAGACACAGCGCTACTACGCCATGCACCACCCCTTCACGGCTCCCAAGCCGGAGGACGAGGCGCTGCTTGACGACCCTTCGCGTTGGGGCGACATCCGCGCCAATGCCTACGACATCGTGATGAACGGCGTCGAGGTGGGCGGCGGCAGCATCCGTATCCACGATCGTACGCTGCAGAACAAGATGTTCCACACGCTGGGCTTCACCGACGAACAGGCGGCCGCTCAGTTCGGCTTCCTGATGGATGCCTTCACCTATGGCGCTCCTCCTCATGCGGGTCTGGCCTTCGGCTTCGACCGTCTCTGCTCGCTCTTTGGTGGCGCCGACAGCATCCGCGACTTCATCGCCTTCCCCAAGAATAACAGTGGCCGCGACGTCATGAGCGGCAGCCCCAGCCCTATCTCCGATGCGCAGCTGGACGAATTGCAGATCAAAGTGGATTTGAAGGGATGAGCACGGTAAAGGCTCTCGTCAACTCTATGCGTCTCCGCACGTTGCCCCTGTCGCTGGCAGGGGTAGTGTGCGGAGGCTTTTTGGCTATGGGCAACGGCGGCAGTGTATGGTCGCTTCTGCTGGTTATGGTTACTGGCTGCGCTCTGCAGGTGCTCTCCAATCTCAGCAACGAGATGGGCGACCATCTGAGCGGCGTGGACGGCGAGGGTAGGGAAGGTCCCAACTACAGCATGACCGACGGCGGACTGACTGAGAAGCAGATGTGGCGTGCCATCAACGGGATGGTTGTGTTCAGCTGCTTGAGTGGTCTGGCTATGGTTCTGGTGTCAGGCTCCCCGTGGTGGCTGCTTCTTTTGGGTGCCGCCGCTATCTGGGCCGCCACACACTACACACTTGGCAAGTCTCCTTACGGTTATCGTGGATGGGGCGATTTGTTCGTGTTCATCTTTTTCGGTCTGGTTAGCGTTCTTGGCAGCTACTATGTCGTGGCTGGCACTTTGGATTGCGAACGCTGGCTTCTGCTGCCCGCTGTAGGAGTGGGGCTGCTGAGCGTTGCAGTGCTGAATGTCAATAATATCCGTGACATACAAAGCGATGAAGGCATCCGTCGGACGATACCGCTGCGCATTGGCGTTCGCAACGCGCGGATATACCATACTTTTTTGATTGTGCTTGGTGTCGCAAGTTTCTTTTTTGCATCAGTCGCTCTTGTTCAGATTGTTGCTTGCTGCATTACGGTTCCTTTCTTCGCTTGGCACCTGTATGGTGTATGGACACGCGAAGGTAGGAGCCTTGACCCGATGTTGCCGCTTTTGGTAATCACTACTTTTGTGTTGGCGGTGTTGTACAGTGGTGTGAGTGGTGTGATGCCTTTGTTGTTTGGCCTGTTAAATCAAAGATGCTGATGGCCTACGATTTCGACAAGATTGCGACAAACTACGACCGCCTGAACCATATCATGACGGCCGGAATGGACCGCCGTTGGCGTCGGCGTGCGGTGAATCAGGCCGTGGGCACTGATGGCACACCGCTGAACGTCCTCGATGTGGCGTGCGGCACTGGCGATCTCTCGATAGAGTTTCTCCGGCATCGCTGCCATGTGACGGGCATCGACCTCAGCAGCGAAATGCTCGCAATCGCCAAGGCCAAGACCGCCGAGGCTGGCTTTCAGCCCGATGCGTTCAACTATCTCCTGGCCGATGCCGAGCAGCTGCCCTTCGACGACAACACCTTCGACATCGTCTCCTGCGCTTTCGGCATCCGCAATTTCATCCATCTCGAACAGGGCTTGCGCGAAATGGCGCGCGTCTTGAAACCGCAAGGCCGTCTGCTCATCATGGAACTCTCCACGCCCGACTGCGCCCTGGTACGCCCGTTCTACAACCTCTACACCCGTCGCATCGTCCCCTGGCTGGGCGCCGGAATCGCCGGCAACCGCGAGGCCTACACCTACCTCCCTTCCTCTGTCGAGAAGTTCCCCAAGGGCGAAGCAATGCTCCAAATCCTCAATTCCGTCGGCCTCCCAGCCAAACAAACCAAATTCTTCTTCGCCGTCTGCCGCCTCTACCACTCCCAACCCCAACTCCAACCCCCAACTCCGCCATCCGTATCTAAAACCAACCCCGCCGATCCGTATCCAAAAGGAACCCCCAATAGAAACACCAAACCCCAATAAAAAACACTTCGTCTCCCCCAACTTTGACGTAAATGGCGTTAAGAAAATGGTTCCGACAGCACGTTAAAAAACGGCCACTGTCTGAGCGAGGTCATCGTCTTACTTCGGTAAAGAAGAAAGCATTCAAATCCTAACGACCAAACCCCAAAAGGTTCCGACAGACCTGCGAGTTTGGACGTTTTAGTGATGGCGGAGCCATTTTTAGCCATTTCGTCAGCGGTATTACTTCGACGGACCAAGCACTTTCTTTGCGAGCGTTTCTTTTTGCTTCGGAAAAGAAATGCGAAAAAAACAAATCAATACCTCTTCGTGCCAGCTTAGCAATCTGATGCAAAAGACCCGTCGTGCCATCTTTGCCTGCCTGACCGAAGGAAATGCCCGTAAGCACCGCTGAATAAATTAAATATATCGAAAAATCCGACCCCCAATATTACAAGTATTTTCAATCCGCAAACCAATATCCAGAACTCTTTTTCCCTCTTCTATAAACTGCACCATCTGGTCTACCTGCATCAAGTCCGAATCGGGCAGTTTCTCCTTGTTTTTTATTGATTTACTCATAGAATGAGTGTCATTATCTTTCTGTGTTATATTTCTCCAAAATGATAATAATCTATCATGTCGCTGGGAAGTTCTGCACGTGGCTCGATGCTCATTGGATAAATCGATAGCTTTGCTGCCTGCTGGGGTTTCACTTGCGGGAAGGCGAGTTCAAGAGCCAGCAAACGTTCTTTTTTCACATACTCACTCTTCGAAGCATTCTCCGACCAGCATAGGATGAACAAGTCCGCCGTGTTGATATAATCTTGAATCACTTGCGGGAACACGTCTCCTGGCTTCAGGTATTTGCGGTCAAAGAAATGCGGGATTCCGCCCAACTCCAATCCTTCGTGGAGGAACTTAACCTTCGACTCATCCTGATGCGAGTACGATATAAACACCTTGTTGTATTTATGGGCAATAATCTTCGTATTCAACTGTTGAGGGACATCCACAATCCTTGTGATAAATCTCATCTCACCAACAGGTATTTCATTAACCGTCAGCAATGCAACACAACTCAACTCGTCTACACCAATATCCTTTGGAACAAAGTAGTCGAAGCTACATTTTGTAAAAGTTCCTTGCCATATAACACTCTTTTTCTCCGACATCAATAGCGTCTCGCCAGAGATGTTCAGCTGCACATCTACTTTATCATTTTTTTTCAATATACATTGCAGTGGAATATAATCTCGCCGTTCAGCCCTTTTATCAGATTCAACAGCTAGACGAGAAATTATTTCGCTCTCTTCGAAAAGATGAAGATATACTTGTACCTGCATATGTGATATAGGTTTTACCTCTGCAGGTGCAAAGATTGAAGAAAACACCTTTTCGGGAAAAGTTTCTTGTTTCTTGTTAAATAATCGTTTTTCAAAAAAAATCTTAATTAGATTCTTGCGCTTTGCATTATTCTTTTGGAGGATGGTACCATATGACGAAAAAACGCGTTTGCCAGATTGTGGAGCATATTTTTTGTCAGGGTGTGCTTCAGAAAAATAAGGATGATATGTGTATTTTCTATCAGTCAGCTTTGTTTTGTCTTGAGTGATAGAAATAGGTTCTTGAGTGATAGAGAAAGGAAATCCAGTATGAGAAAAATTATCTATTCTATTTGTCTTTCGTTGAGTGGGCAATGAAATAATATGCGTCTCAAAACAATCAACTATTGTAATCTCATAATGGCAATTGGGACAAACCGCATAATCAGTGTTTTTACGTATAACACTGATTCCACCACTTGCAGTATCATTGCAGAGCAAGGGCCTTAGACTCTGTTTGTAGAAGTTGCTATCGATATTTATTTTGTATATATTATTACAATTTGGACATCTTACTTTCGCTGGTATAGCGTTAAAATTCGAATTGTCTTCTGATTCAGACCCTGTTTCATTCTGACTCTCGATGAATCGGTTACTCCTAGTTGTCGTGCTAAACAGCATGTCTGGAATAGTTGTCGTGCTAAACAGCATGTCTGGAATAGTTGTCGTGCTAAACAGCATGTCTGGTTTCGTTATTTGAAGAGAATAATCCCTTTCTTCTAATAATGACAATAATTCACCTATGGTGTCGATATATTGTTGAATACTCCTATATCTGTCTTTTTCATTATATGCTAAACCCTTTTTTAAAAAATTGGATATGGAATATTGTATGTCATCATCTATATAATATAAGCACAATGGGGGTATTTCATATCCATCATATCTTTTATTATAGGCCCTTTCATCCTTGTATTCATTCCAAAAAGGAGGAGTTAGATCATTTAAAATAAAATACAGAAGTAATGATAAAGAATATGTGGCTGAAGCAATACTGTATGTGCCTTGAAGATACGTTTCTGGAGACAAGAACCAGGGACTTCCTTCTATTTTTCCCTTAACAAGTAACGCATCTGTTTGGATTAGTTTACTACAACTGCCAAAATCCGCTAATTTATATAATCCTTCGGATGTTTTATATATGTTGTTAAGATGAATGTCGTGATAAAATACACTATTCCAACAACATTCGTCCACTGCCGTGGCTATGTCTTTAATCATTGTCAGAGAATCCTTAAGAGTGAATGTGTTGTCAGGCGATTGTAGGATTTCACTAACTGGCACTGCCTGTTCAATTGCCAGAACCCCTTCTTCAACGTTACTAAATTGGTCGTTTATGTGGAGCACATGCGGGCAATTCGTTAGCCTTTTCATGAACAGATATTCATCAACTATACGATTGTCGGTCTTATCACGATAACATTTTAGTATAGTCTTTTTGTCTTTTGTGCACAAATATATGTCTGCTGTAGTTCCTTTACTGGAAAGCAGGATGCCTTTATTGCTTTCACGGCTCTTAATATTGCAGTTTGATAATTGTTCTATCTGATAGCGACTAAAGTCGGCATTTGAAGAGGGAGTTTTGCCTAAATCTTCAATTGTACGACTTTTCATGATAGTTTCAGTGGATACACAAAAAAAATTGTAGTTTATTCCATTAATCTCCCAAATATCTTTTATTCCACTTTTTGAAAGGAGCCTGTTTGATGATTGATCTCCGAAAGATGCGTCTATATGGTAAAAGATGCCCTCTATGTTAACTAAATTCCAGCAATGTTTGCTATTCTCTTCACTTCCATTGAGTTTGCCATAAACAAGTCTACAGTCAATATCTAAAAGTTTTAAAAGGTATTGAATAGTTTTGGCATATCCGGAACATACAGAATTTCGTAAGATAAATACACTATAAATACTTTGATTATAAGCGGATTCTTTGTTGAAACTGCAGTTCCGTATAACCCATTTATAAACATACATAACTTTTTCAGCCTGAGACAAAGTCCTGACATAGTTTATTTGAAAGTCGTTTTGGATAATATCGGCTATGCATAGTTTTATCTCTGATGCCTTTGCTTTTGGAAAAACATAACCGAAACTAATAATTCCATCAACCATGTCCCATTGATAAGCAAACCAAAATATATCCGGATTATCACGCATTACCATCCGGATAGTATGACGGATTTCTGCTTCCTGAACATTACAATTGACTTGAATGTTCTTCGCGTGGAGGCGGATTGCTCGCACTATCTCGTCATAAAGACACATCTTACTATTTTTTTCTTCCATATTTGATAGAATTCTTTTGGTGTTCACTATTAATTTTACTTTTTGAAAGTTTAATAATAGCTGTCCGTTAGCATCGTTGAGCCCTTTGAAGTTGTTGGGTTGGTCATTGTTGAAGGGATCGATAAACGGAGTTCTGTCTGTTTGGAAATTAGCCATATAAAGCAGAATTTTACCTGCCAACGGTTCCTGTATTGTTCCGCCACTCGTAATGAAGTGTTATGAAAGGCATTCGTCAGAAACGTTTTTGTCATTATTCGTTTGCTGGGATTTTCCTGCAAAAATGATAATTCAAATCGTTGTGTTTGAAATAACATATGCAATTGGTTAACTCACAATGATTTAAAAGAACTATAGCTGTTTTTGGGTGGACAACAATGGGGTTTTATGAATGTTGTTTTATTGAAATAACTCAACTTTTGTCTAATAATCAGCTGTTAAAACGCCACTAAAGAAAAAGCCTCCGAGAGAGGAATCGTTTCTGTCTGATGGAGATGGTTTTGCCAGGCGGGTTCGTTGTGGCTCATCTGTGAGATATCGTGCGCTGAAATGCCTTTCATCTTATCGCAGACAGTGTCGATAAGGTCTGTCTCCTGCTGCGAAAAACAACTCATATCGGCAGATGTTGTCGCTGTCAGAGCTACGCTCTCTTGGTCATGAACGAGGCAAGGCTTCAGCTCTATTTCGTCAAAGGCGCTGTACACACGGTCCCAACGTAATGGAACCGGACCAAAATCAATGGCTTTGTATGCCAATCCCGATATGGCCATGCCACGTTCACGATAGGCAAGAAAATCAATATAAAATAAAATCTTGTTCATCTTGGTTTGGAAGGTGTCGCCAAGTTGTCCGAGAATATACAACAGCAGATTCTTCATTCTTACAGTCGACTGTGGCGCAAAACCATTGGATAAACCACGTTCACTGCGGTATATCATCCTGATTGCTTCCTGTTCTCTGTGATACTCAAAGGCGCCGTCTATGACACTCTGAATATGAGTGCATATTTTATTGTATTCCTTTTCGGTGAGTTGGTGACGCGAGCCGTGTACCAGGTCGAGAAAGACCTTTGGATTGCTGGCGGAGCGTATCATCTTGCCGTTGCTTTCGTTGGGGACTTCGCCGTCTTCATATAGCCGGTATTGGTTTGCCCCAAATCCGAGAATCAATGACATCTTTGATGCGCTTATATTGTAACGTTTCCGCAATTCAACAATCTCTTCTGTATAGGGGATACCGTGTCGTTCGCGGTACTGGTTGGCGACTTGCTCGTAGCAGACTGTGTCGCTCTCAGTAGTGGTAAACTGCTCATTTGTCTCGATATCACGAAATGAAATGTGCATATATTGGTATTTCTCGCCCCTGAACGTCCAAGTGTCAGGTTCATAAACCACCTTCATTGGTTTGCCGGTAAATGGGCTGTTTGCTTTCATTTCTGTGTTCTTTTAAATGGATACTGCATTGGATGTTCTGCCAAATGGAAAGAAATGCAGATGGTTTGTCCGTGTTCATATCCGAGGGAGATTTTAATATAGACTTCCTGGCCTTTCACGTCTTTCCCAAACACCCACATCTCACGTATTTTGTTCAGTTCGTCGATTATTGGACCGTCTACGTAATCTTGTACTGATATGTTTTTTACAATCAACTCACGTTGCATAGGTGTGATGTCCAGTTTTTCAAGTGCCTCACGATTCTTCGGTCGGTCGTCCCGAAAGATGATGCCGAACACCTGTACTTTTGTATTAAACTGATCCAGAAAGTCTTTGACTTCTTTTATGGTTATCATATGGTTGTCTTTTCAAGTGCAAAGATACAAAAAAAAATTAAAACCGACCATTTTTTCAACTTTAACGTTCAAAAATGGCCAAAATCAAAACTGGGATTCTCAAAATAATAAAAATTGAATGCATTACTGATTCTATTGCCAGACTTGAATTTGTACGTCACTTTGTCTTCTTCCATCGGACGCAAATAATTGGCGAAGCAGAAACGGCTGATGATTGACAATACCTGTTCTGCTTGAGTTTCGTCTTCGATAATCAGCCCTTTCTTTTTTAGTTGTGCAATCTGGTCTATAATTCTTATTGGTTGCTTGTTTTCTTCTCTTGTTTAAAACAAAAGGTCCTCCCTAGTTCGCTATTCAAGTGGAAAACGTGGTGGAAACTGTCGATGCATAGATGCAACCTTTTGGATTTGCCCATTTTGTCCGTGATATCCCGTCGTGCCATCTTTGCCTGCCTGACCGAAGGGAATGCCCTTAAGCACAGTTTAATAAATTAAATATATCGAAAAATCCGCCCCCCCCCCAATATTATATGGTTTTTCAATCCGCAAACCAATATCCAGTTGGGAAACAAATAAAAGTAAAAAATAGGTAAATGGAGCACTTAAAGGTAGTATAATCCCCACTTAAAATGGTGGTACATATAATATAAAAGCAAAAATAACGTTTGTAAAGCGGTATATGATCCCTTGCGCCAGCTTTGCCTGCCTGACCGGAGGGAATGGCCTTGTCCCTCAGCTCGCAACCACGAATGAGTCAAAGTTAACGCAGCGAGACAGCACCGCTGAATAAATTAAATCTAGCAAAAAATCCGAAACAAACTATTATAAGTATTTTCAATCCGCAAACCAATAACCCTCAACGATTCCCAAAGCCGTTAAAGGCCCTAAGAACATCACCCACAAACCGATGCGTCCCAGCGACGCCCCTAAAACAAACATCATTATAACGTACCCTTTGAAAAAAAACAATAACCCATGGCAGACAATTATCTGGAAAAACGCTACGAAGAAGTCTTCGGAACGAAGAAAGTCACCAAGCGCGTAGGTCACACCCTCGACGAACTCCTCCTCCGCAACCGCTCCACAAGGGGATACCACACCCCCTATGTCGTCCGTCGCGAAGAACTCGAGCAGATCGTCGCCGTCAATACCAAACTCGGCTCCGGCTGCAACCGTCAGGTGCTCCGTTTCAAGCTCGTCACCAAAGACACCGGTGCCTCCCAGGTCCTCGCCAACATCAAGATGGGCGCCGCCCTACCGGAACTTCATCTCCCGTTCCCGGGCACCGAGCCCGAAGCTTTCATCATCGTCTGCTCCACCGTCGGCGACGACAAACTCGCCCTCATCGATCTCGGCATGTCGCTCGAAGCCATGTCGCTCCGTGCCGTCGAAATGGGCCTCAACACCCTCATCGTCGGCGCTTTCAACAAAGCCGCCCTCAAAGAAGCCTTCCAGCTGCCCCACGACCCCCTCGCCGTCCTCTGTGTCGGCAAAGGCGCCGAACGCCACCAGCTGGTCCCCATCACCCCCGACCAAAGCCACGCCTACTACCGTCGCGACGGCATCCACTACATCCCCAAACTCCACCTCGCCGACCTCCTCCTCCCCTAAGCCCTATCCCCCACCATCCCTCCATCCCAACCCCGCCAATCCGAACACAGCAGCAAAAACAAAACAAAACCACCCCCGCCGATCCGAAAACGGCGGAAAAAACCAATAAAGCCAATCCCGCCACCCCGTATCCAAAACCCAACCCCCCAATAGAACTCCCCCCCCGTTAATATAAAACACTTCGTCCTCAGTAGCTTGCTGGAGGGTGAAGCGGAGAGCCAGTGGCTCTCTGCGATAGCGACGAAAGGAGCGGAGAAAGCCACCCGCCGCGGTGGCTGCGCTTAGAAGAAGCGCCCTGCCGATCCGAAAACGGCAGCAGAAACATCAGCAAAACTAACCCGCCACTCAGTATCTATAACCGACCCCCCAATAGAACATCCCCACTTAATAAAAAACACTTCGTCTCCCGTAGCTTGCTGGAGGGTGATAGGAAATCACAAGCAGGAGGCTGTAAAGGTCGCAGGGTGTCTGAGCACGATAACCTTCAAAAGCCAAAAAGAAATCCAGAACCTAAAACCAACGGGCAAAAGTAAAAAGAGCCCGACGTACCTGCGAGTTCCTGCGCCACAGCCTCCTGAGCCGATGATTTCCATCGCCCGGAAGCAGCGGGTCTACATCTTACGTGAAAGAGCCGCTTTCTTTTGCAACTTTTCTTTCCGGCTCTGGCGAAAGAAAAGTTGAGAAAGAGCAGATGAAGAAGATCAGATGAAGAAAATAAAATGAAGAAGGAAGAAAAGAAAAGTTGAGAAAGAAGAGAAAGAGAAAAAGCACTTTTCTTTGCCAGCTCCTCAGCCATTCCGAAAAGTGGGGAACTTTTCGGGCCTCGGCTCATAGCTCCACAGGAGCTCTTCATGTTTTGCTTTGGAAAAAAGAAATGCTGATAATCTACAAAGAACAAAGAACTGCAGGCAGGCAATAAAGAAAAAGAGACAAAGAAACGCAGATATGCAATAAAGAAATGCAACCGAACAAAAATGAAAGAGATAAATGAAAGAGACTATGAAAAAGAAAAAAATAAACAACAAAGAAACGCCGCCCTCACAAAAAGAAAAAAGAAACACTGACCAAATCCAAAAATAGAATAAGAAAAGAAACGTATAAAAACAAAGTCGGACCGACAAATCCTATTTGTCGGTCCGACCAATCATCCTCTTAAAGAATCTCCCAAATAAAAACCCATATCAATTATCCATATCCTCGATCCTTTAAGAAAAAACTCTCTCAAATCAGAACAACCTCATATCGAGTTGGCTTCCGATGATTCCTTTGATAATCAACACTGTCAGTGCAATGGAAAGTCCGAAGACGAGCGGCGCCATCCACCATGCATAGGTGTCGTCCCCCGAAATAGCCATCAAACTCTGACGGATGTTCCCGATGCCCCAGGTGAAAGAATACAGCATGATAGCAATCACTAGAATGATAACAAAGGTGTTGGGATCGCCTTTGCTTCCCATAGTCATCATAATCAACGTCATCAGTACCAGCATCATGCAGAACACCATCATGTGCGGGGTGATATTGAAGAACGCCAGTTTGAAGTCGCTGCAACCCTTTATTGCCATAGCGACAAACTGCAATACGGTCAGTATTGCAATGAATATCAACGGCATCAGTCCGCTCTTGAAGCATGCTCCGAAGATGTCGCCCGACTCCATCCAACCTATCAGTCCGGACTTTATCAGCGAAAGCCACGACACCAGCATTGTCACCAGGAATGTGAGCAGCAGCATCCACAGCGGTGTGGCAAACGAGGCACCATCCGCGTCGCGCACCAAGTTCTCCACGCAGCTGCTAGGTTTTGTAAACAGGCTTTTGAATATCGCCTTCAGGTCTTTTTGAAAGAATTTGGAGAGGCTTCCTCCGTTGTTGTTCTGTTCCATAATTGTTCTTAATTAATAAGGTAAACGTGTTAATTTGTTGTAATAATGCAATTTGCAGATAAAAACCACAAATGTTAATTATTGCAAATATACAAATTTTCCATATATGAACCAAAGTCTGGCGAAAAATCCTCCCCAAGAAACGTTATCCGAGAAACTTCTTCTCTTGTGCTATCCATGTCAGGATGGATTGTGTGTCATGATGTGTCTCCCCAAATATTGCTTTATATAGAGCGTATGCCTGGTTGAAATAATCCAATGCCGATTGGTGATACGATTGTACCGAAAAGTTCTGGCCAATCCAATAATACAAGTTGGCCAACGCTTCGTTATGATGGGTAGGCGCTTCTTCCATAATGGTCATTGCTTTGTAAAAATAAATCCATGCCTTCCCATAGTCGCCTAGTTGATTGTAAGTGATACCTATATATTGATACACCTCGGCGGTATTGACCTCTGTCGACGCCTGCTCTTTCTCAATCGTTGGCAATGCCTTCAGATAATATTTCAACGCTTCTGAGTGTTTGCCCTGTGCTCCATAGGCCATACCTATGTTGTAGTTGCAAATGGCAATGTCTATTGGGTCGGTCTCTGGTTGTTTCTCTTTGATTGATAGTTCCTTGAGATAGCAGTCTGCCGATTTGGCATAATCCCCTGTGTTCATGTATGCTAAGCCCAGATTTGTGTAGATGTCGGCTGTGTCAGGGTGCTCCGTACTCTCGATGGATTCCACGATTGTCAAAGCCTTGCTTAGATATTCAATCGATTGGGAATAGTCTTCCAAGGCGATATATGAAAGACCTATCTGATTGTATGTTATGGCATTGTCGTAGTTCTTCTCGCCAAGCAGTTTTTTGCGGTCGTCAAGTGCCTCGCTGTAGAGTTTTATGGCTGCGGCAAAGTCACCTTTTTCATAGTTGACATTGGCCGTCATTTCACGTATCTCAATCGTATAGCTATTGCCATCACCCATGGCCTCGATAATCCCTTTTAATGCGATGTCGTAATATTCCAGCGCATGGGTGTAGTCTTTGATATTGAAGTAGATCTCTCCAATCCTGCTCCTTTGGTAGGCAGTTATTATGGCATTGTTCGTGATGCGCAAAACTTCTATGGATTCGCGTATCGCTGTCAAATAATCGCCTTTGGTTAGGTGAATGGTTATCAGATAGTCATAGCTGGCTGTTAATACGTATTCTATTGCTCCTTCGCATCTTATGGCTTTGTTGAAGCACGTGATGGCATTGTCGTACGCTCCAGCTAGCGTATAGATGATTCCCGTATTCATCCATGCTGTTGCTATTGCGTTGGGATCGGTCTCCTCTTGTGCGTCGATTCTGTCCCGGCATTTCTTCATATATGCTATGGCTTCGTCGGGTTTGCCTTGGTTGATGAGCGCCTGACCTATCGCATAGTCCACATTGAGTGTCTCTTGGTGCGTTAGGCCGTATATCTTTTCGCGAACCGACTTGGCTTTGTTGTAATAATCCATGGCGAGCCGAAAATCTTGTATGTCGCTCTCCTTTGAATAGATTTCACCCATCCAATAGTACGATTCCGCTGTTTGGGTGTTCTCTGTCCCTAGTATTTCTTCTCGTATGGCCAAGCCTTTCCGGGTGTATTCTAATGCCTCATGAAATCTGAGCAACTCTATGTCCGATGCTCCGATGCACCCGTAGGTAAGCGCCGTCTCGGGATGATTCGGCCCTAGTTTTTTTTCCAATATCGTCAAGGCTTTCCTATAGTATTCCAAGGCGGTCCGGTCGTCGGATATCCCACGGTACGACTCGCCGATTTGTCTGTAGTTGATGGCTACTTCTTTGCTGTCCTCGCCCGTCAGCCTCTTATTGATCTCAAGCGCTTTCTTATAGTATGTCAGCGCCTTTTCTCCTGCTCCTTGGCTCCATAGGCTTTCTGCCACGTTCTCTATGGCCTTCGCAGTGCCCGCCCCCTCTCGTCCTCCTTCGCTTGTCCGTGCCTTAAGGGCTTTTTGTGCGTTGTCTTTCGCTTTGTCGTATGCGCCAATCCTGTTGTACACCTGGCCGATATTGTTGTATGTCTCTACAAGCAGCGTATCGTCCGCATTGGGGCGCTCAGTGAGCGTGTCCAATGCCTTGTCAAACACCTTCAGCGCTTTCTCGTACTCGTCTTGCTGGTATAGTATGTTTCCCCAAAGGTTGTATGTCTGAACGGTTGCCGGACCAAGTGCCAGAAGTTTGTCGACGATGCCCAATGCCGACTTGTGGCGGCCATAGTCGTACAGGAATTTGGCATAGTCGTAAAGCAATCGGCTGTGCTTCTCTTTGTCATAGTGTATCTCGGTGGCCATCTCGTCAATCTTGGCGAAGATCCCGGCGGTCTTCTCGGTCCTCTCGCCGATGCTTGTTGTGGTGTCGGCCATAATCGTCGAGGTCTTGAGCAACAGCTCCTCTATCGATTTTACGACATTCTGCCGGTCCTGGTCGTTGAGGGCTTTGCTGTGCCGGTATCTCCTTAAATTGTCGCTTGCATCGTATTCAGCCTCTCGCAGTATGGCGTTGGCTTCCGCCACGTTGCCCTTGGTGAAGGCTTCTATGGCGCGCTGCATCCTCTCGGTAATCTCTCCCGTTTCCAGTTCGGCGATGTGTTTGGCCGTCGAAAAAAGCAGCTCCTGTTGCTGATCCAGCTCCTCCTGCAGTTGGCTGCGCCGGTCAATCAGCTGTTGCCGCTCCCTCGGAAATATGTCGATTCCTGGATATTGGGCAATGTGCTTCTCCTTCTCTTCTATCTGTGCCTTCAATTCCGCTATCTGCCGTCGCTTGCTCTGGTAGTCGGCATTGTCTGCCGCAAAACTCAGCTTCTCCATCTGCGCTACGGTTATCTCTCCCCATCTGACGTCGCCATCCTCCAATTTCAGCTCTTCCAGATGGCTGTTCTCCACCAGCATCAGCTGCATTACAAAGTACAGTTGCATCGAGTCACTGTTGTCGTAGCTGCTCCAGTAGTGCCCCATCTCCTCAAGCAACCGCTTCTTGAAGGCTTTCAGCTCATCGCTCTCCTGTTCCCCTTCTTCCACTTTTCGGCAGTAGACGTAGGTCTTCGGATGCTTGTTTGTGCGCTTGAATTCCGCTGATGCCACATCGAATTCCTCAATGGTGAACTGGCCTGCCCTCTTGTGGAAAAGGGCCAGAAACATATCGCTCGCACGGACTATCTCGTTGTATTCGTCTTGCTTGCGACGGCTGTTATAGGCTGCGTCATGCTCCTCCCATTCGAAAAGCTCTATGCGTATGCCTCGTTTCTCGTATTGTTTGTCCAAACGTCGCACAAGGTTGCCAAAGGCGTTACGGTCATTCTCCAGTTCTTCCGACGAGGCTAGGAATATCTTTATCTTTTTTTTCTCCATTTGTTTTCTGGTTATAGGTTCGTAGGGTCTTTTTCTATTTCATGCGTCTGCACCTGGTTTTTTCTATCGGCATTCTTCGATAGGTGTCATTGTGCAGTGGGGTGGGATTCGTTTGTTGTTTAGCCTCGTTTGGGGCAATAGTGTTATCTTCAAATAATTTGCAAAGTTAGGAAAAAAATGTGAGCTGGACAACTCTTTGTCGTTTTCAGCCGTCGCAAACGGCAATTCGCAACAAGTCGACGCCCCAAATCTGCGCCAAGCTCATGACTATGATTATTAATAATGTAGTATATCTTTTTGATTTTTAAGTCCTCCCAATCTTTTTCCGCATCCGCATCCGCTGTATTATAAAAAAAATGTACTTTTGCAACTGTTTTTAACGACATTAAACTCATGCGAAAAGTATTATTGACAATCCTTTGCTGTTTGTTGGTGGCCGCTGCCGCCGCCCAAACGCGCACTTTTACGACCTTCATCTACAACGACGACAGTATTTCGTCCGAAATCCAAGCGTATTGCAACGACTTCTATCCCTCTGTGGTTCGCGGCACCCGTGGCGGCGAACTGGCTTCCTTGATGAAAGAGGCTGCCATCAATGCCGCCAAGGGCATCGGCGCCGGCTATGTGTCGGCTTTTATCGACCTCGGCGTCCAAACTGTCGCCAGCATCGTGGACCGCCGCGAACGCATCCGCCGCGAATGGGAAAACACCGTGGCTTCCGAAAATACCTATCTGACCCATGTCAGCTCCATCTCCGACCTCAAGGATTTCTATTCCGTTCCGTCCATCTATGGCCCGATGGACCCCAAGGGCATGCGCTTCAACGGCATTGGCTGTCTGCGCAAGAATGGCGATGACACGGTGTTCTATATCTCCATGCATATCAACCGTCAGAAAATCAACCGCATCGTCGAACATAGCAAATTCGAATTGGTGCTCGATACGCTGATTATCAGCCCGTATTTCTCCAATCTGCCCAATTCGTCGTTCGACACGGCTTTCTCCTACGAACAGCGACAGAACTATACGATGAATATCGACTTCACGCTCTCCTCCTCTTGGATGACCCAGGCTACCATGATTCAGGACAATGTGGAACTGGGACACTTCTCCCTCAGCATCCCGGTCCGCCCGAACAGCCTCGACAGCAATGGCTTCCTGCGCTATGTGCGTCATGGCGATGCCGAGCCGCGCTATCCTGTCATGGGCGAGAGTTTTCTTGTCCCTCGCTCTTACTCCGGTTTCCGCGAAAGCAGCGATGAGTACCACGACCTCTGGGGAACGGGCGAGTACCAGATATCCCTCAACATCAGGGAATCGTGCACGCTGACAAAAAGTTATAAGGACAATTGGCGCAAAAACCGTCGCGCCCGCAAACGTGCGGAAAAGAGCGGCAACGTGATTCAGAATGCCTGGCAGACCGTCACCTCCCAGCAGTGGGACGAAATCACCAAGTCGTGGATCATCACGATCCTTCAGGCCCCCGCCGACGTCCTCTCCGACGACCTTATCGAAAAACTCCACCTCACCGCCGAATAACGCCCCGCTTCGTGAATCTCCTCTTCTCGCATCAAATGACCTATCAGTCCACCGACTGATTGGGAGCTATTCTTTCAGCATTTTTCTGATGCGCTCCACGGCATTTTTATGTTTCTCAGGAATAACCCCAGCTTTTTCGTATTCCTCAAAGTCCTGAAGGAAAAATTCTTTCAGTTCGTCCTTGTACTGCCGATATATCCCTTCGGCCTCGTCATATTTCCCCTGAAAAAGCAAAGCGGCGGCAAGCTCGGTGTAAAAAAGTTGCGCCACGGAACTTATGGAAAGTCCCTCTCGGGCAAAGTGTTCAGATACCTCAAATTGCCCCATAAGTACATTAAGACGACTGACACTATAGAGAGTTGTGACCCAAAGGAGTTCGTAAGCTTGATCGTTGTCCTGTGCCAATCGGCGATAGATTTCCAAGGCTTCCCGATAGGTCTGCTCGCTCTCGATGAAAAGATGGGTGTTTCTGTATATAAGACCGAGATTGTAGAGCGTCTCGGCCAAATCGGGTTCGTAGACTTGAGGATTGGCCTGAGCCAATCGGCGATATATTTCCACGGCTTCCCGATAAGCTTGCTCGCTCTCGGAAATGCGTTGGGTTTTGCGATATATGTTGCCGAGATTGAGTAGCGATGAGGCTAAATCGGGTTCGTATGCTTGCGGGTTGGCCTGTGCCAATCGGCGATAGATTTCCAAGGCTTCCCGATAGGTTTGTTCGCTTTCGGCGAGACGTTCGGTGTCGTAGTATAGGTTGCCGAGATTGTAGAGCGTCGTGGCCAAATAGGGCTCGAAAGCTTGAGCGTTGACCTGTGCCAATCGGCGATAGATTTCCAATGCTTCCCGATAAGGTTGTTCGCTCTCGGTGAGACGTTGGGTGTTGCTGTATATAAGACCGAGATTGCCGAGCATCGTGGCCAAATAGGGCTCGTAGGCTTGAGGGTTGTCCTGTGCCAATCGGCGATAGATTTCCAATGCTTCCCGATAAGGTTGTTCGCTCTCGGTGAGACGTTGGGTGTTGCTGTATATAAGACCGAGATCGTTGAGCGTCGAGGCCAAATAGGGTTCGTATGCTTGTTGGTTGGCTTGTACCAATCGGAGATAGATTTCCAAAGCTTCCCGATAGGCCTGCTCGCTTTCGGTGAAACGTTGGGTGTCGTAGTATAGGATGCCGAGACTGTAGAGCGTATTTGCCAAATTGGGTTCGTATGCTTGAGGATTGGCCTGAGCCAATCGGCGATAGATTTCCAATGCTTCCCGATAGGCCTGCTCGCTCTCGGTGAAATGTTGGGTATTGTAGTATAGGATGCCGAGATTGTAAAGCGTCCCGGCCAAATAGGGCTCGTAAGCTTGAGCGTTGACCTGTGCCAATCGGCGATAGATTTCCAATGCTTCCCGATAAGGTTGTTCGCTTTCGGTGAAACGTTGGATGTCTGAATATAATGCACCTAGATTGTTGAGCGTATTTGCCAAATCGGGTTCGTATGCTTGTGGGTTGGCTTGTACCAATCGGCGCTCAATTTCCAAGGCTTCCCGATAGGCCTGTTCGCTCTTAGTGAAACGCTTGGTGTCGTAGTATAGGATGCCGAGATTGTAGAGCGTCGAGGCCAAATAGGGTTCGTATGCTTGTGGGTTGGCTTGTGCCAATCGGCGGCGGATTTCCAAGGCTTCCCGATAGGCTTGCTCGCTCTCGGTGAAACGTTGGGTGTCGCTGTATATAACGCCGAGACTGTTGAGTGCCGAAGCTAATGCATTCTCGTAGGCTTGAGGGTTGTCCTGTGCCAATCGACGAAAGGTTTCCAAGGCTTTCCCGTAATATCTCTCGGCCTGGATGAAATCATTTTGATTGTAGAAGAAAGATGCTGCATCAAATTGCCAGTCTGCATTACAGGTGTCCAAATCAGCACGCAGTGCAATGTAATATCCAGCCGAGTCCCACTTCATGTTCAGCTTGCAAAGCTCGAAGTGTTTTTCGAGAACGAATGCCACTTCTTCCAGTTTCTTTTGCGTGCCTTCCTTGGCTTTGGCAAGCAACTGCTGCTCTTGTGCTATCTCTTGTTCCCTCTGCACTTCGGCTTGTTGCTCCTTGCGTATATCCTCTATAAGGCTTGTTACGTCGCCTTTGCTTCGCAACAGCGTCTCGGCTTCGGTCAGCCGTCCATTGATTATGGCGTCACTGATGCGCCGCTTCAGGTCGTCCATCTGGTCGTAGTCCATTTGGGCGTATTCTTTCGCCATGTCAGCAATAAGCTTCTCGTTCCGCTCTTGATCTTCATAAAGTTGTTGCCTGGCTCGTTGGTATTCCTCCAATGTGATTTTGTGCTCCGCCTTGAGCGTTTCCAACTCGTCCTCGCGATCTTGCAACTCGCGCTGCAGGGTGCGCCGTATCTTCTTCTCGGAGTCCAACTGGTCTTGCAGCTGCTGCTCGGGACTTTCCATGACCAGATAGATGGGGTTGCTGGAGTACTGAAAGGGCTTTTTCATAAGGTCGGCGTCCACAAGCTGGTACCCTTTCTTTGTCACGCCCCGAATGGTGAAAACCTTCGACGGTACGGGAAACGTGAACGAGCCGTCGCTATTTTGCACGCCATAGCTTTGGCTGCCGTCCATAGTGACGGTGGCACCGGGCAAACCCTTACCAGCCACATGCTTGCCATTGACCATACGGCCCTTGGTCTTTACATACCCTCTCTGGTTTTGCGCCTGGCACATCAGCGGCACAATCATCAACAAGAAAATCAATACTTTTTTTATCATATGGGCAAAAGTGTTCAATAAGGTTATTTTTTTACGTGATAATCAGACAAAATGTTACAATAATTAGTGATTATAATCAGTGTCCCTCAAATTGGATCCCCTACAACACATCAATCATAATAAATGCATCGTAGTGGCGGGGGGTGAACTGGGGCTCTGTGGAAAGGGTCATACTCAGACGGCGTGAGTCGAATCGCATGCGTGTGGTTTGCTGTTGGATAAGCTCCTGCCGGGCCAGGTCGAAGGCTGTGTGGATGTCATATTGTTGCATGTACTTGTATAACAAGCTCATGAGCATCGCCGTGGCTTGGTCGTCCACACTCCACAGGCTGACGATGAGGGCCTTGACTCCGGCATTCTTGAGTCCGCGTTGCAAGCCGAAAAGTCCGTCGTCCGTCAGCATCCCTTCGGCGGATTGGCAGGCGGAAAGCACCACGAGTTTCACGTCGTTCAGTGGCAGCTGCGATACCTCGTTGGCGGAGAGGATGCCGTCGAAAGGCGATGGCTCTGTGTCCAGCCGGTTGATTCCGGCAAAGGCGATGGCGGACAACGACATGGCGATGTCGGCCTCGCGCGGCTTGAGGTCGGTCTCGGGACTTAGCAGGGCTTCGTAGATTCCGTGTGTGGCGATGTGAATGATTTTGTTGCCGGGGGCTTTGCGTCGGAAGGCGTATTCGTTGGCGGCTGTGTCGGTAAGGATGTGGGTCGTTTGCACGTCTGGCACCAACGCCTTGATGCTGTCAATTTCGTTCTGCGTCCAAGGCAACGAATCGAATTTGAATTTGACGGTCTTGAAGAAGGTGTAGGCGAGTGTGTCGTTCGTCTGTTGGGGTATCGTCGGACTGGTGGTCGGGTGGTCGTAGTCGATGTGGCCCACAAGGAGCATGGGGCTCGTGGCACTGCGGGTGGAACGGGAGTCGGCTAGCCGGCGGGTGGAGGTGACCCTGTAGAGCTTCGGCACTTTGGCTCCGGGCCAAAGGTATTCGATGGCCAGTCGGTGAAGGAAGGCGTCGGGGGCGAAAAAGATGCGCTCCGTCCGTGCGGTGTCGATGGCCTCAAGGAGTTGGGGAGTCCAAACCTGTCGGGGAAGGATGGTGTCGGAGTAGATAAGGTCCTTGAGTGCGCCGTCGTTGATGGACAGGGCTTCGTCGAGGGTGTAGCCTGAGAGCATTGTGGCAAGCATCTCGTCGATAGGGTAGAGGTATACGAACGTCGGAAGGCCGCTGTTGTGCAACGTGAGGGCGGCAAGGTGCTGTCGCCCATATTTCTCATAGGTCACGAACTCTATTGCACAGTCGCCCTTGCCCAGTTTGCGCTGCACATCGGTCCATGTCGGCGTCTTCGGTAGCTGCTTCTTGTCGGTCGGCAGTTCCTGAAGCAGCATCTTGCTGAAAAGGGCTACATCATAGAGCAGCACCGGGTCGTGGCCTTCAAGCCTGCTGCAGTCGGTGAGGAGCCTGCGCATGGTGAGCCAGTGCTGCTCCCGCATCTGTCGCACCTGCGCGGGGGTGCTTCCCAGGGTGCTCAGTTGGCGTAGGGTGATCGGCAGCTGCTTCTTTTGGCGGTTGAAATATTGGCGGTAGATGTTGTCGGCATCTGCTATCAGCTTTGATACTTGGATGCCTTCTATGTCGTTGTGGGATAGCGATATGGCGCATTCTGCTGAGAGCATCAGTATCTTGGCTTTCTTGCGGAGCAGTTCGTGGCGCATGTCCGTCCCCGCCGGAAATAGGCGCAGGGCCATATCGGTGGTGTCGATGGCGGCTTTGAGCATCTTGGGCGACATTAGGCTGTCGTTCCGTATCTCGGCCAGACGGGCCAGCGTGATGGCTCTTTCGGACAGCAGCGTGGCGCGCAGGGTGTCGTTGTTGAACGGTGCGGCGGCGTGTGCCAGGGCGTCCGAGGCCTGCAGCAGCTCCTGGTAGGTTAGGCGTAACAGGGTGGTGTCGTCGCGCTGGACGGCTTTGCGATAGTACAGTTGCGCCATCTCGCGGTGCAGCACACAGAGGTGACGGTAGTCGTACGGGTCGGCGTTTTCTAGCGCCAGGCTGTACAGTTGCGCTGCATAGTAGAAGGCGCTGTCGTCTTCGGATTGGCCGTAATAGTACGAACCGTACATCTTGTATCCGTAGGACGTGAGGTTGTCGATGACTTCCTCCTCAAGGTCAATCCGTTTTTCAAGTAGCTCCCAATAGCGTTCCGCACATTGAAACAGCGACTCATAGTTGTCGAGCATATAGTGGCATTCGGCTTCGCTGCGTAGGGCGTCAAGGTAGTGCTCGAACTTGATGGGGGACAGTTGCTCAGGCTTGTCTGATGCAAGTATGGAGCGCTGCACTTGCTGCCAGTGGCGCACTTCGGTAACGAAGTCCTGACTGGCCAGCGGCAACACAAGGGCGACAAACAGTGCGAATAGGACGATTCTCTTCATTTGGTGCGGATCTCTTTATTTCTTGCGAGCGTTGTAGTTCAGGATGGCAAAGGAGAGGGGGGCTGCCGACTGGTTGTCGATGACTATGGTTATCTCCTCGTCCGCATTGATGCTCGCAATGGTGTAGTGATGGTATTTGTCGGGCTTCATGCCCAGTAGCCCTTTGACCTCTTGCCCGCGACAGTAGATGTGTACCTCGTAGCGCTGGTCGGGACGGAAGGGGATAATGACAATCTCCTGCCGGCCGCTGTGCTCCCGTATGCTGTACCGGGCCTTGCTGCGCGCCGAAATGCTTTTTTCTATCATGGAATAGTGGATGCCTCGCTGACGGCTGTCGTAGTAGTAGCCGCGACTGTTTTCCACTCCTTGTTGACGTTCGTAGGCTTGCACCACGACGGAGGAGAGCCGGAAGGGATTGGCTGCGGCGCCGCGGAATTCGGATGGGTCGTCGCCGATGTCGTCCAGCAAAGCAATCTTAGGGAAGCGGGGCGAGGCTATGGTGTCAACAGCACGTCGGTAGTCGGCTGGGCTGCGGTTGGGAAGCTTGAGGCTGAACACGATGTCGACATATCGGCGCAGAAAGGCATCCTGGGGCGCCGTCTCCGTCAGTTTGCTTCCTGTGGCTTGGTCGTGTGTCTGCGCTTGGAGGCTGTTGCTGCACGTCAGTGCCAGGATGAGCAGCAGTATCGTCGCCAGATGCCTGAAGGCTTCGGGCCAGGCTTCTTTCAGGGGGTCGGGTAGGGGAGCGGCCGCTTGATCTGCACTTGGCGCTCCCGTTGGCTTGATTGGGGTTTCTTTCTTTGCAAGGGCGCTGTCGGCGCGTTGCGTGATTTCGTGCAGACTGATGCGGTTGTCCGTTTCGTGGCGCAGACAGTCCTGCACCGTGGGGGTCAGCGTGCTGTGGTCGCGACGCAGCACGGGCAGCGGAACGGTGGGGTGCGCCGCTTGGTAAGCGGGTCCTTTGCCGCCGAAAACGGGGTGGCCGGACGAAAGGTAATTGGCCAGCGCTCCGAGGCTCCAGACGGCATCGGCTTCGGAACAGGGTGTCGGCTTTCCGACGATGGTGATGTCGTCGTCGCCTAGCGTCACATCCTGGGCTTCAATCCTCGCGGGACCTTGGGATTCAAGTTGCGTGGCGAGTGCCTTCAGAAGGGTCCAGATGGTCTTTTCTGTACAGTAGCCTGCTATATCGTCGAGTGTTATCATTGCTGTTTCGAATTTGAGGGATGGTTGATTTCGGTGACGGGAACGGACATGGTGAGCCCGTCATTGACTTTGTCGACACGGCTCACAATGCCTATCACCCAGTAGTTTCCCTGATGCTTCACGATGACAGGACCGCCCGAAAAACCGTGGGTGATGTTGCCGCTATGCACGATGTCTTCTTCACCGATATGCGCTGCGTTCCATATCTGTATGTTGCCGCCAACGGTTTCGGTTTGCTTGGACCCGCGCTCGTTCTCCATCATGCCGATAAAGGCCACGGGGGTGTTGGAGGCCATAGCTGTCAGCACTTCGTGGGGGGCTGGCTTCAGGGTGCCTTTCATAGGCACTTCGATGGTGGCCCAGTCGCCGAGTTCCATGTCACGGCGGTTGAAATAGGGCGTGGTCGTGCGCCAATAGTAGCAGCGGCTGAAGTCGTCAAGCGGAATCAGGGCGTCGCGGCTTTTGTCCATGGTCACATTGCTGTCGGTGGAGGTGAAGGTGACAACGGGTCGGCCGTTTGTGGCATCGAGGGCGTACACGCTGCAGTACGAACGTAACCATTGCTTGCTGCCGTCGACGTCGTGCTCGTAGTTGTAGGTCTCTGCTTCGGCGGCCCACCGGACAATGTCGTCGTCCGACAGCTCGGCCACCCGGGTGTCCATCCGTACGGGCTCCGCAAGCCAGTATTCGATGCAGTGGCGCGCGGTCACCAGTCGTCCGTCGTCCATAAGGAAGGCGGTGCCGACCACGGAGGCGCCTGCTTGGGGTGTGCTGACAGCCAGGGTCTTTTCGCTGCCGTCGGCGTCCCTGGCTATCCATGCCACGCTGTCTACTTTGATCATGTAGACCGACGGCTGGCATGCGGCGGTTACGGCGCGCAAATCAAGACCGTCGCTTTTGGCGTTGGCACGCCACACTACCACCATGGCGACCAGGGCTATCAGCGTGAGACTGGCGGCATACAGCACTCCGTTGCGGTTGCGGGGCACCGTGGTGATGTCGGTGGCTGTATACTTGTTGTCGCTGTGGGTGCGGAAGGTGATTTCTTCGCCGTTTCGGCCTATCTGTATCACGTCGCCGTCGCTCAATTCGCAGGCATGGGTCAGCGGTGTCTTTCCGGCAATGGCTATCGTGGCCTCGTCGCTGCGTCTCACAATGAGCCAGCCTTCGCCGTCCTTGCGGGGCAGTATCGTGGCGAAATAGTGGGGCACGGGGTTTCCCTTGTCGACTTCCATCCGGATGTCGCTGTCGGCTGTGCTGCCTATGGTCAGCGGATTTGCGGCATTTTGCAGTGTGTCGCCGCTGTGCAGGTTGCTGAAGTGCCCGCGTACTCGTAATGTGTAGTAAACCATAGAATTGGATTTTTGTTGGTTGGATAGTGGTTAGAGGTCCTGTCCGCTTGTCGCAGTTCCGGCTATCAGTGGCAGGGCGGCCGAGAGACAGATGTCGTAGATGGCTGCAGAGCGTCCTGTCTCGTCGGACCGCAAGTCGCCATAGGTGCGCAGGTCATAGTGTATCTTCTTTTCTTTCAACTTGCTTTTTTGGTGTACGTCTTGTTCCACTAGACGTTGCTCCTCCGCCGTACAGGGACGCCAACCGAGCAGCAACTCCTCACATGACCATCGGTTATGCTCCACTTGGGCCATGACGTCGATGGTCTGCTGGGGAATGTCGTAGAATTTGTCCCAGTCGTTTTCGTCAATGCCGATGGATCGCATTTTGATGGGCAGCATGCGCGCGTTGCAGATGTTCGAGGTGCGCTTCAATGCTGATAGCTTGTCCCATAGTGTCTTGCACTCTCCCTTGTCAATCTCTACGGCGTACAGGGGCCTGCCGGTCCATCCTTCGATGTTGTCGTTGTAGCAGAGCGTGTTGATGTAGTTGACGGTTTGGGCCATCTTGACGTATGGCAGGTGTATGTCGTAACCGCTGTCGTGCATGCCTATCGCCTTCAGGTTCAGACTGTCTGCCGATGGTATGGTGGCTTGCAGAAGCGCGTCGTCGTGAGTGTTCAGATAGACGGGCGTTTTTTGGATGGCTAGGGCCGGTGGAAGCATCGATGCCAGGCGCAGGTTGTGCATCGTGTCGTCGTGGGCCAGCAGTAGGGTGAGCTGCTGCGCGGGCGACGTGGCCCAATGGGCGAGTTTCGCCTGTATCGCCGGATGGGCGATGTCCGCCTTGACAAATTCCCATTCCACGTCGACAAAGTCGCCTAGATGGTCTATGTTTTCAGGTCGATGTTCATAGGTGACCATCTCCTTTTGCGCCGTGTCGATCACACGGTAGTGGCAGCTCTCAAACAGGTGGCGGTATTGTTGGGTGATTTGTTGCTGCCATGCTTCTATCTCTTGGTCAACAACTGTGATGCGTGTGCGCAGTTGGTTGTTCCGGGTGTAGTTCGGAAAGTGGCATTGCAGACACATGTTCACCGCGGCAAGTTGGGCCATCTGCCCTAGGCCAAAAATTACAAGGTGGGCGAATTGTTGGCTCTGGATGGTTATCGGACTATGGTCCAGCCGTATCTTGAGGCTCCATTCGTTGCCCATGTGGAAGGGGAAAACGGCGAAGCGTTCTTCAATCGCTGCAGCAAGATTGTTGCGCTGCAGGTAGGTGAAGGTGTCAACACTTTGCAGCATCAGGTGGCACTGGGTTTTTTCCGGACGTGTCTGTCGAGGCGTGTCGTGCGCCTGTCGCAATAGCCAGCCGATGCTGCGGTTGTCATGCGCCTCCGGTCTGTCGGAAGCATCACCGTCGCCAAGTATAAATACGTCGCTGTAAGCTGAAAGGTCAACGTTGTCGTCCATCCCGACAAAGTCGACTTCAGCCGGATGCGCCTGTCGGACAATATCATCCGCAATGGGAGCATTCCCCACAATCAGTTTCTTGTCTGTTCCGTTCTGTGTCATTGCACATGTTTTTTTGCGATAATCGTCTCCGTCCCCTCACGCTCTTTCTCGTTGCAAAAATAGGAAAAAGAAATAATCCAAACAAATAATTCCCTAAAAAATGCAAAAATCCAAAGAAAAAAATGTGGTAAAAGTGAAAAAATCCAAGGAAATATATCAGGTGGCAGACTCGAATGGTGCAAGGGTCAAGGACCACATCGCGTTCTCCACTAAACCGCCTGTACGCATTCTATCAGATTTTTTGCAATCAGTTGGCATTGTTGATGGATGCGATATAGGCATCTAGCATGATGCGGTCCTTGTCCTTGGTGTATTCCGACAGGTCTTCGTAGTTTCGTATGTCGTCGTGTATCTTTATCCCTTTCACAATCGTACCTTTCTTCAGTTCCTTGAAATACTCCCGTCGGTTCTCCAGCTCGTGTCGGTGTTCGTTGAGATTCTTCCATTTGGGGTACTCGGCTATGCATCGTTCAAGTTCCTCAATGACTGTTTTGTGCTGTGCGTCGTCGGTTGGGATGAATCCTGACGATAGTTTCTCGACAACCCATCGGTTGTGTTCAACAATGTCGATGGTCCTTTTCAGATTGTCGTCGTGTAGCGTGAAGTCTTCGTTCAATGAGGGGATGCCGATGCTCCTGAGTTTGATGCCCATGGAGAGCACATTGTATATCGACGACCAACGGTCGGGCGAAGCGGTCTCTTCCCACGATTTTGGTGTGGAGTTTTCGCCATAGTGCTTGTCGTAGTATTGGGCAATGTTTCTTGCCAGTCTGTAACGTGGCGATGTGGCGGTATCGTAGACCTCATGGTCATTGATGGAAAAAGTGTGAAGATGAGTGTAGGCTTTGTTGTCAAGCAGACTTACACTGTCGTCGCCATTCTGATAGACCCAGATGGGAACTGCATGCTCTCCTGTGGCCAGCTCCGACGGGAAATAAAGTGCGACGGCCATGTTCTTGGGCGATTGGTTTGTGCAGATAACTATCGACAGGAGCTCCGCTCCTCCCAATGCCCATGCTGTAAGATTCTTGGTGAGCGTCGGATGTGCCACGTCGCACTGCACAAATTCAAACTCCACGTCAAGCAAATCCTGTGTGGGGGCAACCGTGAAGTCCTTGCTCGGATCGTCGTAGTTGTGGAACTCGTAGTGGCCTCTCTTGAACAGCTCTTTGGTTCTGCCTATGAAATAGTGCATCTCCTCATAGGCTCTGTCGTCGACCATCGTTATGCGGTATTTCGTCCCTTCGCCCGACGGGTGTGCCAACTTGAGGACTTCCCGAACAATGGCGGTGCCCATCTCTGTCATACCGATGACGACCAGATGGACCTTTTTGTCTGCATACTCCTTGACCGACAGGTTTTTCTTCTCCGAATGCCAGTCGGGTTTCAGCCCGTCGTTCTCCGACAGCAGTTCGATGGCTCTGCTGCGATAGAAATTGAAGAACTCACAGTATTTGTCCATGAATCGTTGCCGGGAGTCTGCTTCCTCCTTTGTCACGTCGGCTTTGTCGATAAGTCCCCACAGGTTTCCCGCATGGAAGCCTTGTTGCTGTATCAGCGAAAAAGTCGATTGGTTGCGCAAATACACCATGATTTGCGGCACAGGCACTTCGGCTCCCTTGTCGTGGGTCTCCTTCTGGTGCCACATGGCGGCAATTGCTGCCAGCGACTTCATGTTTGTGGCATCGTGGGTGGGCTCGTCCGAATGACCGATGATGAATATGCGTGCCGACTGCAATACGCAGGCCTTGTCCGTCAGGTCTTCCTTGCTTGTGCGGTTGCATTGCACTACGTCTATCTTCTTCGTAAAGTGCGGTAGCAGGTTCCACAGCATGGAACGCATCTGCCGTGCCTCGCTGGGAACGGCAACAACCACTTTCGTATAGCTCTTGCAGGCCTCCTTTAAGGTGCCAATCATCATGTCGTCGTACCCGAGAAACAGGGCATGGTTCTTCCAAGCATATTTTCTGAGAGTGCCGTCTGTGTATCGGTCACCTAGAGTCCGCAAGGAATTGGTGATCAGTGCCACCAAAAAACCCGAAAACAAAATGGTCCCAATGGCAAATGCCGCGATGGAAAGCCACTCGTTGTGACCTGTTGCTTCTCCATACAAATAGGCCTTCAGTCCGACGGGACTTAGCATGTCCGCTATGAATTTGCTCTTGAAAATCAAGGCAAATGCAAAGACAAGGGCTACAATCGCCATGGCATATATCATGGTGGCGCTCGTGTTGGACATGCCCTTGGATATGAACTGTCGTATTCTTTTCATCTCGTATGTGTTATTCGTTTGTGGTTATTACTGCGTCCGGACCGCATGGCACGGTAAGTGTGTCGTCCACTTTTGGTGTGCTGGCTGTTATATGGTATTTTTCTCGTTGTGCTTCTAGTGGCAGTCTGACATAGACGTAGCCGCTGTCGTCGGCAACAAATTGATGGCCCTCAACAGTAACCGCCACCTGCGGATAGCTCTTTTCTGTCATCGGATTCCACAGTTTGAATCGGAAAGCTCCATAGACCTCTGGGTCGCGCCGAATCGGCAGTTCGACAGCCTTGCTCAACGGCATCACCGTGTCTGTCTCAAGAAAACCGTAACAGGTCACTTGGATATGTACCGACTCCTTGAGGTACCGGTGTGGGAGGTTGGCAAACACCACTGATGTCTTCATGGTGCGAAGGGTGTCGCTTTTTGTCTCGTTGTCCAGGGTGATGGTGACTACGGCATCGGCCATTGGCGGCAGGGCTGCATTGCGTGGAGAGGCCTCCGCCAGCCGTATCTCGCTGTCGAATTGCTGGTTGGCGTGCCATGTGAATGCCAGCGCCACTGCTATTGCGATGCCTCCCAAGGTCCATGCCACCGCCCGTTGCACCATCCGCCGCCGGTGTCTCTGCCAGATGGAGTCAAATTCTACCCCGAGCAACTTGGATATAAGCTGCACATAAGCGCGTTCCTTGTTCAACCACGACCAGCGGTAGATCGGCTCATGAATGTTGGCACCAAGTATCTCGGGCAACCCCAGCCGTTCAACCACCGGATTGAAGCACTCCGTCTCGGGGTCGCCGCTGTGTGGTTTCCCGTCTACAATAAAGAAGTGTATATTGGCCGTGCGCCCCAAAGAATGGAAGTATTCAATCTCCTTGCCAACCCATTCCGACTGTGCCGAGTGGGGCGAACAGATGACAATAAGGTGCCGCGACGCACGTAGCCGCTCCTGCAGCTCTGCTGTCAGTCCGCCGGGCTGTATGTCAGTCGGGGCAAAAAACACGGGATTGATGGGCTTCCGTTCCCATCCCCGCTCGCTGCACAGCGTCGCCGGCATCCGGTATCCTTCCAGCTTCCGCTGCAACCGCTTCCCCCATGCCTGATCATGCGAACTGTAGGAGATAAAGGCAAAATAATGACGAGTATTATCCATAATTAGAGTCGCTTCGATATGTTATTTGTCTAGTTCTTTGGTCGCGTTGTTTATTTGGCTTTTTAAGTCTGTTGTTAATTCATTCTCTTCCCCATACGTCGATATGTATACGGGCAATGCTTTCTGAAACCATTCTATCGCCATGGGATAGTTTTTACAATCAAAGTAAATGCTCCCAAGTTTATGATATGATCGGGCCTTGCTAATGTGATTTCCGTCTATTGTTTTTTCGAGAATGGTTATAGCCTCCATGCAGTATTTAATTGCATTTTCACAATCGTTAATTTTCCCATATAAGGACCCTATATTGTTAATAACAATAGCCGTGTTCCGATTGTCGTGCCCGAACAAGTTTTCTATTGCTTCTAATGCCTTAAGGTAATAAGCTAAAGATTTATCATATTGTTTTGTGTCTTCATAAACGGCTCCTATATTGTTGTACGTCCCTGCTGTTTGGAAGTGATTTCCTCCTAGTATTTTTTCTTGGATGGCTAGTGCTTTGTGATGGTATTCAAGTGAAGCGGAGTAGTTCTTTCTGGCTCTTTCGCATGCTCCGAGATTATTGTATATGTTTGCTAAGGAAGGGTGATTGGGCGATAGTGTCCGCTCGTTGATAGCGAGGGCTTTGAGAAAATACACTAGGGCCGAATCTTCATTGTGTTTCAACATATACATGTAGCCAACATTATTGTACGAAGTAGCGGTTTCGTGTTGTTCTAATCCCAGATGTTTCTCTCTAATGGATAGGGCTTTGTGATAGTAATAAAAGGCCGAATCCAGGTGGCCTAATTCTTCAAAAGAAACAGCAAGATTGTTATATGCTGTTGCAATTGCCGACGAATCAGAGATTTTGATATCTGTAAGTATTGATATGGCTTTCCAATGGTATTCGAGCGCCTTGTTGAAGTCGCTTTTCCAGTCGTATATTACACCAATGTTATCATGGGTTGAAGCAGCTTCTACTGTTTGTACTAGCCCAAAAGTTATTTCGGTTTCAAGAGCGGCCTCAAAGAAATGCAGCGCGGAGTCCAAATCTCCTTTCAAAAAAAATAGGGTTCCTAGTCTGTTCTGTATTTCGCATATCTGTTGTTTGATGTCACTGTGTCTTAACGCTCGTGCGTATTGCTCGAGCGATTTGTCGTATGCTCCAGTGTATTCTAGAATGAAATAGCCTGCATCAATGGTCCACTCAATGTTTAGAGTGTCCAATTCTGCACGTTTCAAAATATAGTATGTTGCCGAGTCGTTCTTGTGTTGAACTTTGAAATAATTGAATCTATGCTCACATATTTTGGCTATTTGCATCAAGTCTTGATGTTCGGCGGCTTCGCTTTTTTTTAGTGAGGCTTTGGCTTGTATATTGGATTCGTGAAGCTTCTGATGATGGTCGATGAGTTCCTCAATATCGCCCTTGGTACGTAACAAAGAGTCGGCTTCGTCCAAGCGTCCGTTGATAATGCAGTCACTAACGTGGCGGTTGAATTCGTCCAACTGGTCGAAATCAATCTTGTTATATCGGTCAACCATATCCTTGATGAGTTGCTCGTTCTGGTCATAGTCGTTATTCAGCTTATTGAGCATCTCGCGGTAGCGATCTTCCGATATTTTATTCTGTTCCTTTAAGGCCTCGATTTCCTCTCCTCGTCGACGCAATTCCTCGTCGGTCATACGTCGCACCTGGCGCTCCAAAGCCCTGCGGTCCGCCTCCAACTGCGCCTTGTCTTCCATCACAACCTCCAAGGGATTGGATGAGTAGACATACTGACGATAGAGCATGTCTTGGTCAAGCAAAACATATCCTTGCTTCTGCACCTGTTGAAGGTTGAAGCCCTTTCCGGCAATGGCGAGTGAGAAAGTGCCATCTTGTCTGCTTAGAACCGACGCCCTGCCTCTCACTCGAATGGTGGCTCCATTGATGGGCTTCCCAGCATAATACTTGCCGTTGACCATACGACCCTTGGTCTTCACATATCCTTGCTGGTTCTGTGCAAATCCTATCAGCACAAGACATGTCAGCAGGCATAAACATATTGCTTTTAGCATGATAAATATATTTATCAGGTTGAAAATAAAGTGGTTATTTGGTTGTTCGGTTGGCGCCCGTCGGCGTAGGCTGCAGACTGTCAGTTGCCAATCAGTTGCTATTCCTTCTTTCGTATCTCAAAACCATTGGCTATGATGAAGCGTATTGTTTCAATACTTGTGTTGCGGTCATAGACCTTTTCCTTTTCGGGCAGTTGGTCGTATGGAACCAGACAAGGATGCTTCTTGGTGTCGTCATTGCGCTCCGGTCCGTAGGTCCAGCCCTGAGCAAGGCGTGTGGCCGCCCATACCTCATGAACATTCTCTGCCATCCGTTCTGCCAGTTGCATCAGTTCCACCGAAAGTTCGATGTGGTGGGTGTCCGCCGGCTCGGGGTGGTAGTCTCCTGTTAAGTGATGGGTGGCTTCGTCGTCAAAATGGGTCCCCCATGGCGAGTTGATGTCATACTCCCGCGAGAGTTCGTCGACCAGTTGCATCAGATACTGGCTGGCACGACGTCGCGTCAGCATGCGACAGGCCCAAACGGTATGCGATACCAGCGCATGATAATAGCGTATCACGTCCTTTTCATTCCCTCCAGTCACTCGCTCTATCAGTGTCACCTTCAACGCCGCATCATACAGTTCTTTCAGCTCCGATTTGGTAAACAAAGGCGCCGGTATGTAGTTCAGCTGCTTCCGTGTAAATTCATGAATCTGATGGAACACCGCATCCAGTTGCTCCAATGCGCTTTTGCGGTCAGTCTGCTCCACAAGCCATTCTTTGATTTCGTATTTCACTTTTTGTGCAATCTTTTCCGAATTTTCAGCAATCAACTGATTTCCATATTCGGTAAAATCGCTCATTATTCGCTTCTTCAGTTCAATGCATAGCGAGTCGTCTAGTCTGTCGCCCAAGACTGGAATCCCTTCAAAATAGTCAATGTCGATGTCGTTCAACCGATTCTTCATCAGTTTGTAAGGGCATCCCTTGTCATAGAGCACCGGACCCACGATCATTTCGAACAGCTTTTGTGTGCTATTTTCCTGCATAACGTTCTCTTTTAGTGTTTTCGATAGGTTCAAAATTAGGATGCAAATTTACGAAAAAAAACTGAAATGTCTGTTTTTCTGCCCACAAAAACTATCGTCCCTAAGAAAAACAATGCTCTTAAAAAAAATGTTTCAATTTCAATTAATTGAAATACAATGACAAAACCAATCCGCCACCCCGTATCTAAAAAGGACCCCCAATAGAACGCCCCCACTCAATAAAAAACACTTCGTCCTCAGCAGCTTGCAGGAGGGTGAAGCAGAGAGCCACTGGCTCTCTGCGATAGCGACGAAAGTAGCGGAGAAAGCCACCCGCCGCGGTGGCTGCGCTTAGAAGAAGCGCCCTGCCGATCCGAAAACGGCGGCAGAAACATCAGCAAAACTAACCCGCCACTCAGTATCTAAAACCGAACCCCCAATAGAACATCCCCACTTTATAAAAAACACTTCGTCTCCTGTAGCTTGCTGGAGGGTGAAGCGGAGAGCCAGTGGCTCTCTGCGATAGCGACGAAAGGAGCGGAGAAAGTCACCCGCCGCGGTGGCTGCGCTTAGAAGAAGCGCCCTGCCGATCCGAAAACGGCGGCAGAAACATCAGCAAAACTAA
>JAEEGL014419065.1_pt1 | contig 50303 bp, 44 predicted proteins | sample 9134231 | NCBI WGS metagenome assembly JAEEGL01 (sample SAMN16246548, study PRJNA631951) | gut metagenome | biome: gut microbiome; feature: rumen; material: fiber-attached | host: Bos | place: Iran: Karaj | collected 2018-10 | reverse complement strand
CTTCTCGATGGCGGCTACGCCGCGAAATTTGGCGGCCAGATCCGCGAAACCTTCGGCCTCGGCGGTCTTGGCGAAGTCCTCATACATATCGGTCCATTCGTAGTTCTCGCCGTCGGCAGCGGCCGCAAGGTTCTCGGCGGTCGTGCCGATGCCGTTCAGCTCCTTGAACCAGAGCTTGGCATGTTCCTTTTCATTGTCGGCGGTCTTCAAAAACAGCGCCGCGATCTGCTCATAGCCCTCCTTCTTCGCCTTGGACGCAAAGTAGGTATACTTGTTGCGCGCCTGGGATTCGCCCGCAAACGCCGCCTGCAGATTCTTTTCGGTCTGCGTACCCGCATATTTGTTCTGTGCCATAGTGACCTCCTGTTTTGTTTTGTATGCCAAACGGAACCGTGCGGCCCCGCTTTACTCCATCTGTCCGAACATGTCCTCGAACACCTCGTCCGCATAATCGCGCACGGTCTGCTCGAACGCGCGGTAGGCGTTCAAAAACTGCCGCCCCTCGGGGGAAAGCGCCGCGCCGCCGCCGCCCTTGCCGCCCGCTTTCGAAACGAGCAGCGGGAACGACAGCGATTTTTCCGCCGTCTTGATGATGCTCCACGCCTTGGAATAGGCCATGCCCATTTCCATCGTCGCCTGCCGCAGCGAATGCAACCGATCCACGCGCTCGAGCAGCTCCGCGATCCCCGGCCCGAACACCTTGTCCTGCCCGTAGAGCCGCAGCGTCATCACATAGCGCAGCTTGTCCGCCATCTTTTCCGCCTCCCGCATTTCTCTTTTGTATTGTATCGCATCGGGGGCGAAAACGCAAGGAGGAAAGCAAAAAGAAACGCTCCCGCTGCGGGAAGCGTTTCCGCTTGTTCCGTATTCGAACGTACTTATTCGTCCTCGGGCGCGCCGCTTGCCTTTTGCGCATAGCGGCGGATCGTTTCGACCATGCGCTTGTTCTGAAAGCTCGCCTCGATCTCGTCCATATCGACCGTGCGGCCGGAGAGGATGCCTTGGATCAGCACCTCCGCATACATGACCTCGCGGGTTTGCGGGTCCTTCAAATAGGTCAGCAGATCCATATTCATCTTCTCGTTGATGCCCTCGATCATGCCGGTGAAAAACGTGCTGTCCTCTCCGAACAGAACGCCGATGCTTTCGATGTTTCGGAAGCCCGTCATCACGTCCTCCAGCCGCATCAGCCGCCGTTCGTTGGCCGCGAACGCGCCGCCGTGCAGCAGCTTGTCCGCCGTCGTGTTCAGAATATCGCAAAGATCCAAAAGCAGCCCCGTATCCGGCAGCGCGTCGCCGTTTTCCCACTTGGAAACGGCTTGAAACGAAATGCTCAGCTTTTCGGCCAGCTCCTTTTGCGTCATGCCTGCCGACTTCCGAAGCTGCTGTATATAATGTCCGATTTTTAAGGTATCCATATTGTAGCTCCTTTTCTCTTTCCTGCGGTCCGCAGAACCATCATACCGTAAAGTACGGGATTCGTAAATAACGGGAAATTTGAGAAATTTCTACTTTCAATAGAATGGCAGAAAAACGCCCGCTGCAAAAAGCGGGCGCAGAGGGGGAAACGAGTCAGTCAATTTGAGGCAAGCTCGCAAAGCTCTTGGCAAGCTCCTCGTCGGTCGGGAAATAGTCGGTCATTTCGCCGTTGTGGAAGCGTTCGTAAGCGACCATATCGAAGTAGCCGGTGCCGGTCAAACCAAACACGATGTTTTTGGCTTCGCCGGTTTCCTTGCATTTTTCGGCTTCGTCGATGGCAACCTTGATCGCGTGCGCGCTCTCCGGCGCGGGAAGGATGCCCTCGACGCGGGCGAACTGCTCCGCCGCCTTGAACACGTCGGTCTGCACGGCGGTCGTCGCTTCCATATAGCCCTCGTCGTACAGCTCGGACAGCGTGGAGCTCATGCCGTGATACCGCAGGCCGCCCGCGTGGTTCGGCGCGGGGATGAAGCCGGAGCCGAGCGTGTACATCTTCGCAAGCGGACAGACCTTGCCGGTGTCGCAGAAATCGTAGGCATAGCGGCCGCGCGTGAGGCTCGGGCAGGACGCCGGCTCGACCGCGATGATGCGGTAGTCCTTTTCGCCGCGCAGCTTTTCGCCCATGAACGGCGCGATCAAGCCGCCGAGGTTCGAGCCGCCGCCCGCGCAGCCGATGATAATGTCCGGCACGATGCCGTACTTGTCAAGCGCGGCCTTGGTTTCCAGTCCGATCACGCTCTGGTGCAGCAGCACCTGGTTCAGCACCGAGCCGAGCACATAGCGGTAGCCCTCATGCGAAACGGCGTCCTCAACGGCCTCGCTGATCGCGCAGCCCAAAGAGCCGGTCGTGCCGGGAAACTCGGCAAGGATTTTGCGCCCGACCGCGGTGGTGTCCGACGGGGACGGCGTGACATGCGCCCCGTAGGTGCGCATGACCTCTCTGCGGAACGGCTTTTGTTCATAGGAGACCTTGACCATGTAGACCCTGCAGTCGAGCCCGAAGTACGCGCAAGCCATCGACAGCGCCGTGCCCCATTGCCCCGCGCCGGTCTCGGTCGTCACGCCCTTCAATCCCTGCTGCTTTGCGTAATATGCCTGCGCGATGGCGGAATTCAGCTTGTGGCTGCCGCTTGTGTTGTTGCCCTCGAATTTATAATAGATGTGCGCGGGCGTGCCGAGCTTTTTCTCCAGGCAGTAGGCGCGCACCAGGGGCGAGGGCCGGTACATCCGGTAGAACGAACGGATCTCCTCCGGGATCGGGATGAAGCGGTCGTCGTTATTCAGCTCCTGCGCCACAAGCTCGCGGCAGAACACGCCCGAAAGCTCCTCGGCGGTCATCGGCTTGCCGGTGCCGGGGTTCAAAAGCGGCGCGGGCTTTGTTTTCATATCCGCGCGGACGTTGTACCAGGCGGAGGGCATTTCGGCTTCGGTCAGATAAATTTTATACGGAATCGGTTCCATGATGATGTTTCCTTTCTGTTTGCAATGGCGGATAGGGGATCGGTGTGACAAGGTGTTTCCTCTCCGTTCACCATCGTCTTGACTTTCGGATCATGTGTGCCTCCTTGGGGTTGTTTTGCATCGACGCACGATATCGTTGTGTTTCCAAAGCCTTTGGCTTTGATGTCGCCGCGGCACTCGCCGCGATTTCGCTGTTTTCCTTTGGAAAACAAAACGATCCCGTCCCATTGCCGGGACAGGATCGAAAATTCCTGCGGTGCCACCCTGCTTGGCGCGGTTGCGCCCACTTTTGTGTATGCTGTCACATACCGGCGTTTGTTGACGGAGCGCCGCTCCGGCTTCCATACTCCGCCTGCGCGTTTCCGGTCGCCCTCCGAAGGCCATTCCGTTCGGCCGCTTTTCGCCGCGATCCCACCGCCCGCAGCTCTCTTTGCAAAAGCCCCTCCGACGTACTTACCCTTCATCCTCGGTTTATGCAAGCATAGCACACGAACCGTGCCTTGTCAAGCGTTTTATATATGATATGGGATTTTTCAGCAAAAATACCCCTGCTCCAGCCACGCCTTTGCCTGCCGCAAAACCGGCAGCTCGCGGCGGGCGAGCAGACGCCCCAAGGGGGAATCGGTGCATTTTTCGTATTCTGCAACGGCTTCGTCGTAGGACAGGGCAAGTGTGGAAAGGTGAAAGCTCTCGATCTCGTCGCGCGTCATGTGCGTCTGGCCGAACGACCGGACGCGGCACAGGTAATAACGGTTTCGGTTTTGCCGATGCAGCAGGTTATAGGCGTCGCGCACGGTGCCGAGACAGCACAGAATTTCCGCATCCGCGCCGAGCTCCTCTTTCAGCTCGCGCAGGATCGCGGCTTCGTCGGTTTCGCCCGGCTCCACGCCGCCGCCGGAGGTTTCGATCAGCGTCGCCTTGCCGAACTCGTCGTTGCGGTGCACGCGGACAAAATAGAACATGCCGCTGCCGTCGGTCACGATGGCGCGGACGATGGCGCGCTCATGGTCGAAATACGTATACGGCCATTCCGTGTCGTTCAGCCGGATATCCAGCTCCGGCAGCGCATGCTTTTCGGATTCCATAGCGATTTCCTCCGTCGTTGTGCGGCGTCAGGCAAAATAGCCTTCATCCTGCAGCATTTGCAAGACGTGCGCTTCGCGCCACGGCATCCCCCAGCCGAGTCCCTTTGCGTCGGCGGCAAGGTTGGCGTCGATCACGGCCTTCGGATCGGCCCATTCGAGCGTGAAGCCCTCCTCGATCTCATAAGCGTCCCGGTCGGTCGGAACCGGATCGGGCAGCACGTCGCACAGGTAATAGTAATTCATCTGCTCGAAGATATGCCCGCCGTCCTTCGACAGCCGGATGCGCGGCACCATGCCGTAAGGCTTTGCGGTTTCGGGCCGCACGACAAGCCCGGCCTCCTCGCGCGTTTCGCGGCAGAGCGTTTCAAGCTGCGTTTCACTCGCGTCGATGCCGCCGCCGGGGAACTTATAGTAGCCGTACCGCGTGACGTGCTCCATGGCGACCTTGCCGCCGCGACGGATGATCGCCCGCACGGAAGGCCGCACAAACCGCGGCAGCGCGGGGTCGTAGTCGCGCCTATCCATCGAAAAAAGCTCGCGCATATTACCCCTCCATAAACAGCGCGCGGATCGCCGCCGAGATGTCCTCGACGCGCACAAGCTGTACGCCGCTGTCGCTTGCCTTGGCGCGGGCGGGCACTAAAATTTTCGTATAGCCGAGCCGCGCGGCCTCGCGGATACGCGTATCGAGCTGTGCGACCGGGCGAATTTCGCCGGTCAGACCGACCTCGCCAAGCAAAACCGTATGCTCGGGCAGCGGCTTATCGAGCACCGCCGAGGCAAGGCACATGGCGGTCGCCAGATCCGCGCCGCGGTCGAGCACGCGCAAGGAGCCCGCAATATCGCAATACACGTCCTTATCGGACAGGCGCAGCCGCGCCTTGCGTTCCAAGACCGCAAGCAGCATGTTCAGACGGTTGTTGTCAAGCCCGATGGCCGTGCGGCGCGGGCTGCCGAACGCGTTTGGGGCGAGCAAGGACTGTACCTCGCAGAGCAGCGGGCGGGAGCCCTCGAGCACGCAGGTGATCGCGCAGCCGATGCTGTTTTTGCCGGACACAAACAGCGCGCTCGGGTCCTCGACCTCGCGCATGCCGGTATCGCTCATTTCAAATACGCCGAGCTCGTTGGTCGAGCCGAAGCGGTTTTTGACCGCGCGCAGCAGCCGCAGCCCTTCATGCCGTTCGCCCTCGAAGTACAGCACGGTATCGACGATGTGCTCTAAAACGCGCGGGCCTGCGATGGCGCCGTCCTTGGTGACGTGGCCGACGATCAGCACCGCGGTGCCGGTCTCCTTGGCGTAGCGCGTTAAGACAGCGGTCACGGCGCGCACCTGGCTGACGCTGCCCGCGGCGCTTTCGGCGGTTTCGGACTGCATCGTCTGCACCGAGTCCACGATCAGCACGGCGGCTTTGGATGCCTTGGCCTCCTCGATGGCGTTTTCGACGCTCGTTTCACAGTAGAGCAGCGGGTTGTTTTTCACGCCGAGCCGGTCGGCGCGCAGGCGAATTTGCGAGCGGCTTTCCTCGCCGGAGACATACAGCACCGTGCGCGTTTCGGACAGCGTATCGGCGACCTGCAGCAGCAGCGTCGATTTGCCGATGCCGGGATCGCCGCCGAGCAGCACCACCATGCCGTCCACCAGCCCGCCGCCGAGCACGCGGTCAAGCTCCCCGATGCCGGTGGAGCTGCGCTTTTGCGCATCGACGAGCACCGATTGCAGCGGCACGGCCTTGGCGCCCGCCGTGCGCGTCGAACGCTTCGGACTGACGCGTTCCTCCTCGACAAGCGTGTTCCAGCTGCCACATTGCGGGCATTTGCCCATCCAGCGCGGCGTTTCATAGCCGCACTCGCCGCAGACAAAGATCGTTTTTTCTTTCATGTGCATTTACCCTCGGGGATTGCTGTTGTTCCTTTTTCTTCTCGCGGTGAAGAAAAAGGAACCGAAAAAGAAGCCGAAGAAACAGTGTGGTTAGTAAGCCTTTGAAAAGATAATTTCTGCTTTCTTTTTCTTTCTCAAGAGCTATGCTGTAAAGGGTGGTTTCAAACCACTACTACAGTATAGCTGCAACGGGGCATGGATGGTAAAATGTTGATTGCGGCTATCGGAAAGGAGTTAAATCTTATTGCTGGTTTTAGCCGCAAATTCATTTTATCACGGAGGTTATCGAAAATGAAGTCTTTTTTTGAAAAACATGGAGGAACGTATACCGAGATCGGACAAGTCTTGCTTCCAAACCTTGTTTTAGACCAACAACCGGAAGGCGAGATTGGCATCTGGGGATGGCGAAGGAAACGGTTTCTCAAGGCGCATAAGAAAGGCGTTTACAACGCAATGTTGCTGAACGGCACGTTAACGCAGCACCTGATCGACACAAACGAAGCGGCGCTTGGCCTTATGGATTTCCTCGTAAAGCAAATGGCTGCAGCCGAAGGCGTGACTGAAGCGCTGAAACGCCGGGATCAAATGGCATGGGTCGGGAGGATAAACAATATCCGAAACCGTGCCGAGGAGATCGTTCGGAATGAATGCATCTATGTATAAATCGGCGATGCGGGTATGAGAATCCTCGGAAAGATCCTTCTTGCACCGATATTGACATCGATCGCTGATTTTGTAACGGTCTGAGGCCGCGCATCCTGTCATTTTATTTAATATGACAGCTTTTGAAACGATATCGTTTTCCTGAAAAGAACGAATACGCGAAGATCGAGTCGGCCAAAAACATGATCAGATCAAAAAACACAGCCGACCTAACAACATCTTCGCTTCTCTGTTCCTGCAATTCAGAATATTCCTGCAATAATAGCTAATATACCCACAGGATTGTTATCTGTCACCAAGTTTTCACGGACCCCGCTGCTGTGACGTGGGATTTTTGCGAAGACAATAATGTGGTACAGCAAAAAGCTGCACCACAAGGGCGATTTCAAGGGGTAATATTTTTTTCTATTGATAGCGATTCGTTTTTATTGAGCCGTTCCGGGTCTTTCTGTGTCAGCCTTACTCAATCGTTCCATATGCCGCGATCGCCTCGTCAACGCTCATGAGACCATTGCTGACCTGCCAGCCGGCGCGGGACACTTGAGACGCGGCATCATCGGAGAGTCCGAGTTCAGAGAGATTGATCATGCGGCTGCTGTCAAGCTTTTCAAATGGGGCATAAACGCTGTCGAGCGACATATCCGCACAGGGTGTGACCATGCGCTTTGCCTTTGCCATAAGGTTCAGTTCGTTTGTACTGACCAAAAAACGCATGAACTCATTGGCGAGGTCGAGATTCGCGCTGTTTCGATTGACCGCAAAGCCGATCGAAACGGTATTGACAAAATAACCGCCCTGCTCGGTGGAGGGAACCGGGTGGAAGCTATAGCGGAACGGATGCTGCGTAAACGCTTCGGACTTTGCTTCCCTTTTCTCTGTACCCGAAACCGTATTGCCCGTTGCGAGCATCATCGGCACATCGCCCTCGAAGAACCGCATGATTACTGCATCATAATTATCCTTAAGCGCATTGCACGCCGCAAGATCTAAATAGCCGCGGCTCATAAAGTCGGTTGTCAGCTCGAGCATCTTCCGAAGATGCTCGCCTGCTTCAGGCTTCAGCGTGTTTAACTCGGCAAGCGCCGCTTCATTGCCCTGAATCTGCCCGCAAAAATACGGATAGTAGAGCGGATAAAGAAGGTCGCCGCTTTTGTTGTAGCCGAGGATCGGGGCAGCATAGCCCGCCTTTTGAAATGCGTCGCAGGCAGCGAGCAGCTCCGAATAAGTCGAAGGCACGGGGATGTTTTCTTTTTGGAACAGATCCTCGTTGACAAGCATGCCATAGGTCGTCGTATAAATCGGAACGCTCAGCACCTGCCCCTTGTCATCCGTTTTCAGCAAATTTTCGCGCACGCAGCCAAGATCGATCCCAAGCGTCGGATCGGCGAGATTTTCTGATGCGGCAAAGATCTGTTCGCCGTCCGTCCAGTCACCCATCCACGGATAAGTAAAGAAGATATCAGGCGCTTCGGCACTTGTGAGCGCGGTGGACAGAATCTTGCTGAATCCATCGAGATACGTATAGGTCAGCTTTACATTCGGATAATACGTTGCAAAGCGCGCGAACTCCGCTTCGAGCGCCTCAAAATTGCTGTAATGTCCCGCGACGGTGATTGAGCCTTCCGTATGGGAGTCGAGTTTCGGCGTAAACCCTTCGCGTTCCGGCTGCGTCGTCTTGCCTGTGGCGCACGCTGTCAAGAGCAGGATGAACGCTATCATGATACAGAGCACCGGAAACCGTTTATTTGCTTTCATGCTTTCGATTCCTCCTTAATCTGTTTAATTTCCTTCATGACCAGTTTCATATCGATCGGCTTGGCGATGTGCCCGTTCATGCCTGCTGCAAGACACTCTGCAACGTTCTCGCTGAACGCGTCTGCGGTCATTGCAATGATCGGGATCGACGCAGCCCACGAATTATCGAGACTGCGAATCGCCTTGGTCGCCTCGATGCCGTTCATCACAGGCATCTGCACATCCATGAAGATGAGCGCGTACGCGCCGTCAGCAGCGCTTTGCATCCGCTCCACCGCCACTTTTCCGTTTTCTGCACGCTCGGTTTCAATTCCCTGCATCCCGAGCAGCATGGAAATGATCTCCCAGTTGATATCGTTATCCTCGGCAACGAGGATCCGCATCCCCGCAAGGTCAGTCGTATCGTCCTCGGTGTCACGCTTCTCTTCCGTGCCGAGAAGTTCATTGAGCTTGTCATAGAGCGTCGTGCGAAACAGGGGCTTGCTGATAAATCCATTCACACCGGCAGCCTTTGCAACATCCTCTATATCCGACCAGTCGTAAGCCGATATCAGCAGAATCGGCACATCGTTTCCCACAGCAGCGCGAATCCTCTTTGCGGCTTCGATGCCATCCATATCCGGCATCTTCCAGTCGAGGATCACAACCCGATACGGACCGTTCGCCTGCACCGCACGCACTGCGTCTTCGCCGCATTGTGCAGTATCCGCCTGAACGCCGATCGATTTCAGCGTATCCTTTGCGGTTTCAAGCAGAACTTCATCATCGTCCACAAGCAATACGCGGATCTGCGGCAGCATCAAATCGTCGATCAGTTTGTCTGCCAGAGGAATATCAAGCGTTACAGTAAATGTCGTACCTTGACCGATTTCACTCTTGCAATCTATCGTACCGCCCATCAAATCGATCATCTGTTTTGTGATTGCAAGTCCGAGTCCGGTGCCTTGAATCTTGTTTACCCGGCTATCTGTCTGTCGTGAGAACGGCTGATACATTCGCTCCATGAACTCCGGTGTCATGCCCATACCGGTGTCCGCAACAATGTAGGTAATTTTCGCGCTCTTCCCATTTTCGCTCTCCGTCTCTTGTAGGTCGACACAGACGCGCCCGCCCGGCTCGGTATACTTGATTGCGTTGGACAGAAGGTTAATGTAGATCTGATTGATGCGGAGCTGATCCGCAAACAGGTATTCGTGCTCAAAACGACTCACACGGAAATGGAAATCGATATTCTTTGCCTTGACCATCGGCTGCGAAATGTTCACGAGATTTTCCGCGCATTCGACAATCGAAAATGTGACGGGACTCAGCGTAAGTTTGCCGCTTTCGACCTTGGAAATATCAAGGATATCGTTGATCAGCGTCAGAAGGTGGTTGCTTGCAAGGCTGATCTTGCGGAGGTTTTCGCGTACAGCGACGGTGTCCTCCACGTTTTTGCCGGCGATCGTCGTTAACCCGATGATCGCATTCATCGGCGTACGGATGTCGTGCGACATTGTGGAGAGAAAGTCCGTCTTTGCCTGATTGGCACGGTCAGCCGCTACCGCTGCAGCACGAAGCTCTCGGTTAAATTGCTGCATGCTGAAAAGATTGAATATGAGAAGGAGCAAAAGCCCCAGCGCGATAATCCCAGCAAGCGTCCAATTGACTTTCGCATGCCCAAGTGCGTCAACGTCGATCATCGTGACCAAGATCCAGCCGTCTGTTGAGTTGATACGCGTATGTGCAAGCAAACTCTCCGTACCGGAAGAGTTTTGCATTGTCAGAACGCCCGGTTCTCCGTCTACGCTTGCGGTCACACGGTCGAGCTCGCTGCTTGTCGGGCTGTTATAGGATCGGTAAAACTCAAAAAAGTTGGAATTCTTGAACGAATGTCCGCGCAGGATATAGTTGCCTGCCGTGTCGATGAGCGAAAGCTCCGCATTCTGATAATCCTCAGTCGGAAAAACCCATTTTTTCTCCAACGATGAGACCGGAACAATCCTAAGCAACACCGCCCGCTCTGGAGAAGCATCTGCGCTCCGGCGCACGGTAATCTCATTACAGAACGCGATGGACTGAATCGCATTCGTTGGGTTCGTATAGGCCCGAGTCACGCGGACCGAGCCATTTTGCTCAAGGAGCTTTTCAAGTTCGTCCCCGAAAGCCGTGATATTTTTATACGACACGTCGCCATTCTCTGTTCCCGCTCTCACTGTCGTGGATATGCCCACGAATCCATCCGGTTCGGAAAACAGAATGTGCGCCATGATTTCCGGCGAGGTTATCGAATCGCGCACGAACGCAATGGCATCCTTTGCAATCAAGTCGTTTGCATTCAGATAATTTGCCCAGCTGTTACAGACCTGCTGTTCTCCGAAAAGGTAATTCGTCGTGACGCTCTCCATTGCAACCGTCATGTTCTCGAATGCTTCCGTTTCGGACGCAAGCATCTTTTCCTGCTCACCCCGCACGTAGAACAGGATCAATACCAGTATCACCAGTACGATTGCAATATTTCCAATGAGCATCCAGTTCTTTTTCATGTCGTCGCTTACTCGCTGCTTCGTTCCCTTTTAGTTTTTTTCAGTATAGCATATCTTCTGCAGAAGAACAACTGTTTTATCCCCGTTCGAACGATGACAAAAAAGGAAGATCGTTTCTAAATAGGGTTTCTTGTGCCGTTTGTTGTTGTTCGGAAAACGCCTCAAATACGGAATGCGCTTCCCATTAAGGAAAGTAATTGGCAGATGACATAAATGTGTGTTTTCTTTGACGAAAGCAGATCGGATGAATAGGAAATGCATGTGCTCAACGAAAACCGTTCATTGTCCATTCGCTTTGCTTCCCATATATGAAAAGAAGCCGTCAAGTTTCTCTTTCGATGTCCTTAACGGCTTCTGTACCGAATACCATTTCCTCAAGGTCATAGCAGCCGCTGGTCATCCAACCGTCAGTGAGCAATTCTTTCCCTGTTTTTCCGATCAGTTTGTTGAGTTCCGATTGCGGGGGGATTTGCTCCGATAAATTTTCAATTTTATCTATGACAATCGATCCCAGCAATTCCCGTTCTTGTTTATCGCGATCAGGCGCATCCCATTCAAGTGCAAAAAGAGCATCCATCGTCTTTTCACTTGCAGACATGGCGATTGCGCGATAATAAATGCCATTTTTCTCATAAACGCATACATAATGCCCTTTACCGTCATAAGCAGACTGCTCCCTGGTGACCGTGGGATCGTCAAGCAGGTCGTAGAAGGTCGCATACTCCGGCGTTTCTTCCGTCGGCAAAGCGGCTGCTTCTGCGTTTGCAGGATTATCGCCTGCCGCGGCTGTTTGTGCAGTTGCGTTTTTACACCCAAAGCAAATGAGAAAAGCCAGCAGAATCAATAAGAACGAAAGAATTTGTTTGTTTTTCATGTGTAAGTTCTAAAGCTTCAAAAGGATTATATCATGAATAGAAAATAGTTAAAAGGTCGTTTTTTTCATATATTATTGATTATCCATATGTCGTAATGGCAGCGGGGATGAAGACATCGCTTTTCTTGTGACGGCTGAACGATTTCGTTTCATGAAGGACAGACGAGGGTTCAATTGATTGTCATCAACAAGGCATCAGAGCAGTTAACGCTTCTTACACACCTTTTTCCAGCAGTATGCGCTTGATCTGGGCAATGCTTTCTTTGAAAATCGGCTTTCGCCCATAAAAGATGAAGAAGAGAATATTGGGAACGATAAAGCTGATACTTGCGTTTATAATCAACGTCGGCCATGGACCAAGGTGCAGGAGGGAACAGATCGCCCAAGATCCCGCACAGGAAATCAACGCTGCCGCTATCAGTCCGCAGAAACTGCGGATGTAGGGAACGAGATACCTGCGAGGGAATATTTCATGGAACAGATTATGGAACAGCCAGGGAATTTCAACTGCCGCGATCGCAATCACCGAGGACAACAACACTCCATACATGCCAAGCCACCGCACCGTGGCTAAATTCAGTCCTAAATTCACCAGTGCGGCAATGAGCGGGCGGAACCTGTCCCTGTGCCAGATGCCGGCAGCATCTTTGAACATATTGACAATCTTATTCATGCCCATGACGTAGAAATAAGTCACGAAGCAAATCACGTAATCGTAGGTGAGCATATTATCCCTGCCCATCCAAATCTCCATGAAAGGCTGATACATGCACAGCATCATAGCGCTGCCTACGCCCATGATCCAGCCGAACAGCATGGTGATGCGGGCGAAGTCGTTGTAATTCTTTTCCGCACTTTCCGTCACCAGACTGTTGCCCACGCCGGCGATGCAGGCCACGATGATTACATCGAGGAAGGTGCGAAGGGCGGTAATGACGAAAAAGTAGTTCTGATAAACAGCCAGCGCCGCCAAGCCCATGAATGCCGAAATCACGATGGTATCGGCAAAATTGAGAATTACCCCGGAGAACTTTGAGGTGAACAAATCCCGCACACGCCGCACGATATCGAGCACCTTTTTTTAGGCAAATGCCCCTCCGGTGTGTAATGCGGGTACATTTTGTTCACTTGAACGGCAGTTAATAGGTTTATGGCTACCTGCGCCAAAAGCTGGATAGCAAGGAATATATAATAGCTTTTGAATACGATCAGCGCCGGCAGCTTCAGTGCATATTCCACCAGCTGAATGCATAGGCTTACCTTGCTGACCACATCGGTTCGCTGATGGGCGTCCAGCAAGGAACGCTTATAGGCGAATAGCCAATAGGTAAGCACCGTGCTTCCAAGGTTCATGAAATAAAGAACATACAGGTTCATGTCCTGCGGAATTTCGCCGCTGATGAGACTGCGAAGAAACGGCGTCAGCGCTAAGCCGATTACCCCGATGACGAGACCGATCGCCCGGTAGAACGTACGATATAGGTGAAGCAGCGCACAAATAGATTCCCTGTCGTCCTCGGCGATGGGCTTGTACATGCTGAACACCATGGCGCTGCCAACGCCCAGCTCTGCCAGATTTAGAAAAGACAGGATAGACCGAAACAGACCGTTGAGCCCCAAATACTGCACGCCCAAATAATGCAGCATAATGGACCGCAAAATAAAGGGCAACACCATATTGAGCAGCTTCAGCAGCCCATCAAACACAATATTCCGTGCAGCGTTTTTTGTTCGTTCGATTTTCATCCATCTATCCTTTTCCGAATGAAGATGCCGAATCCTTTGCGGTTCGGCATCTCATAGAAAATAAACCCATTCCGAACCGAGCAGGAAGCTAAAGACATTCGACGAGCTCGCTTTATTTTTTCATGACGGCCCGCCATGCTTTTCGCAGAAACCGATAGCATGTTGGGGATAGCATAAACAGAGTAGATTTGATTTTCCTCGGCAAACCGACAACCGGCAGTTTCCAGCATTTTTTCAGAATCGAACCGTATTTTTCCTGAATACGACGAGAATGCGGGAGATAACAATCCGCAAACACCAGTTGATCGATGGCAATATGCCAAATGATGGACGCCACCCAACCTTCCATATATTTCATGGAATCCGGAAACTTTTTTTCGGTAAACTCCAGCAGTCGATCGATTCCCTCCTCCCAATCGTACACTTTTTTTTCAGAGACAGTTCCCATGATGCTGTCGGGCCGTTTCAGCCAGTAGTATTGCTGTGACGCGCTGCAGGCGATGGCGTCGCAGCCGCACAGCAGATAGGGCATCAAAAGGTTATCTTCGAACAAATATCCGACGGGAAAACGGGCTTGTGCAAACAGATCCGCACGAATCAATTTACCCCATGCGCTGAAGATAATGTGACCTTGCGCCATGGCTTTCATGATTTCTCCGTTGGGGATTATTCGCCGATCGTCCTTCGACAGAGAAAAAGATGTGCCGTCATCAAACACGCATATATGTGCTACAGTTGCCACCGGAACGGCATAGCCATCGATCAATTCTTTCAATATTTTCAGATAATCGGGGCCAACATAATCATCGGAATCAATGAAGGACACATAGTCCCCCTTCATTCGATCCAGTCCGTAATTGCGTGCGTCCGACAATCCGCCGTTGGGCTTGTGAAAAACACGGACACGACCATCCTGCCGTGCGTACTCGTCGCAGATCTGCGGACAACCATCCGGTGAACCGTCATCAATCAGAAGCAATTCAAAATCCTTATAGTTTTGGTTCAGGATGTTGTCCACGCAACGGCGCAGATATTTTTCGACTTTGTAAATTGGTACGATTACACTGATCATTTTTTCGTGTCCTCTCCGCTTTCTGTCGAAATTGCACGGAGACCGGGCAGAGGGAACTTGTGCCTTTGGCAATTGCCGAATTCGCGGTTGTCCGCATCACAGGCAGCTTGCTTTTTGTGTGCAGGACGCATCAAGCTTTCACATTGCGCCTTTACGGTTTAGAACAACCCATACTGTCTTGAAGAGAATATGAATGTCCCTTCTTAAAGACCAGTTTTCTATGTATTCGCGATCAAGACGAACGACCGTATCAAAATCGCGGATCTCGCTGCGGCCACTGACCTGCCAAAGGCCGGTGATTCCGGGCTTTGTCGACATTCTGGAACGGTGAAACGGCTCATAACGATGCCACTCGTCTACTGTCGGCGGGCGGGTTCCGACCAAAGACATATCCCCCTTCAGCACGTTGAAAAACTGAGGGAATTCATCGATGGACAGGTCGCGGATCCAACCGCCGACGCCCTTTTTCCATTTTCCGTTGGGAAGCTGCTTCTGTCCGATGATGCGGGGATCGTGCTCCATTTTGAACATGAGCTGATCCTCCTGCCCGCTTTCCTGTGCCAACTGCTTCTTGCGGGATTCCGCATCCTTATACATGCTGCGGAATTTGTACATTTGGAACTTTTTCCCGTTTTCACCGATCCGGGTCTGCGAGAAAAAGATGGGGCCCGGGTCGGACAGCCAAATCGCCAGGGCGACGGGTGGCGTGAGGAGGATTGTGATCAACGATCCGATCAAACCGCCTGCGATATCCATAACCCGTTTGAGAAAAACATCGCGGCCCGTGATGTAGCCCAGAGAAGTCGTGATCGTCAGATGACCGCAAACCCATTCCACGTTCTTATGTCTGGATTCAATCTCATCGAGATTCGTAAGCGCGGTATGAATTGTAATTCCCATGCGCATGAGATTGTTGATCAGCTCCACCGGCATATTGGCTTTTGGCGGCACATCCAGATACACTTCGTCCACCCAGTTATTGGTCAGATATTGCTCGAGCGTATCGGTTGTGGCGACAATGGGGATCGTTTCCAGTTCCGGATAGTGTTCCCAAAGCGGACGCAGTACCTGCCGCGCACGCTCTTCGGACGGTTCATCGCCCATGACGGCAAGGCCGATGAACCGATATGCCCCATAGTTCGAGCGGAGAAGCCGTGGAACGACCGTGGGAATCTGCGAAGACTCCAGCGCGATAAGCATGGAATGCCGATTTAGGATGTGATGCTTTTTCTTCAGAAAGCTCTTGTATGCCTGTCGCATAATGTAGCAGGAAAGGACATACAGCGGCACAGCATACAGTGCGATTTTAGAAAGATCATTGTCTTCCGATTGATTCAGCAGTTGGAAAGCCAAAAGGATCAGGACTACGTGACCTGTTTGGGCAAGAAGTCGAACCATCTCCTCCCACGGCGAATGATGCAGCACGCTGTGGTAGGTGTCGAGCACGATCACCACGACAGTATTCACCAGGATGGCTTCCATCTCCATCATCCAAAAGAAACGGGATGTCAATACCGCGTTTCTCTTAACAAGCATAAACCCGACAAAAAGACTGAGTAAAACGCATAGATTATCCAAAAGGATAAAATCGACATGCTGAGACCAACCGCGCACTTTTCGTTTATACATGTTTTACCTGCCTTCCGTTCTTTGGATATTTCTGAACGCAATCATGATTTGAAAGCGCATCAAGGCCGTTTCGTCTGCGTTTCCTGCTGTCTGACCCGGGCTGCGCAAAGAAGGATCGCCGGAAAATATAGGCGCATCTTCAGCAAACGCATCACGGCGCCCACCTTCGGGGGCAGTCCCCTGACGGTTACAAACGACAGCATGTCCGATTCACGAAGCCCTTCCCGTAAATGCCGCGTGGCTTCACGCAGGGAGGGGTCCGTCTCGGCGCGCCACTTTCCCGTGCGGATGATCAGCATGGCGGCGTATTCATTGAGCTGTCGGTCGATCTCCGGTCCGTTACCGCCCATATGCGTCCGCATATAGGTGATCAGATACCGAAAGCTCTTTGTCAAAAGATTCTCCCTGCTCTTTGCGCGGATGGAGTCCTCGTTGGTTTTGTTGTACATATACAGGCGTTCGTTGCATATGTACACGTTTCGGCAGTGCAGAAGACATTCGTAGGTCATGGGCACGTCGGTAAAGACACGGATTCTTTCCTCCTGCGTGTAGTGTTCCAGCAGCAGCTCCCGCCTGAACGCTTTGTCCCAGGTATGTGCCTGAATGACGCCGACCTGCAGTCCGCATCGCGTATCCGTAAGAAGATACGGAAAGATCTCTTTTTCCAGTCTCGCCCTGTCATAATACCCTTCTGGCACGTTGTTGAGGGTTTCACCCATATGATCTTCGTACACGTTGCTTGCCGCGAACAGCACCATATCCAAAGGCACGGGAGCGGCGGACACGGTCTCATGGATGAACTGCAACATGTTGTTCTGTGCCCAGTCGTCCCCGTCAACGATGCAGACATAGTCGCCTTTTGCGGCACGGATCCCCGCGTTTCGGGCTGAAATCAACCCGCCGTTGGATTTGTGTATGACGCGGACACGGGAATCCTCGCGCGCATATGCATCGCAAATCTGCGGACAACCGTCCGGCGAGCCGTCGTCAACCAGCAGCAGTTCAAAATCCGTGTGGGTTTGCGCGAGAATGCTGTCCACACAGCGATGCAGATATTGTTCCACCCTGTACACGGGCACGATTACGCTGATCATATTTGTTTCACCTTTCTTGTTATGAGTTTCATCCGAACAGCCGACGAGAGAGATCATGACGCAGCGCGTCTACGGTACCGAATCCTTCTTTGTCCCGGGTTTGGACAGGATCCCCTTGATTTGCGCAAGACTCTCCCTGAACAGAGGATTGCGCCCGAAGAGAAGCCAGTAGAAGAGATTCGGCACAATAAAGCTCAAAGCTGCATTCAGGGCAAGAGAACCCCACACGTTCAAAGAAAACAGACTGCATGCAAACCACGACGCCGTGCAGGAAATCAGCGCAAAGGCCGTCAGTCCGCAAAAGAGCCGCGCAAACCGTCCTCTGTTCTCCCGGGGAAACACCTCTGAAAACAGATTGCGGAACAGCCACGGAATCTGAACAAAAACGATGGAAACAACCGAAGAAAGAAGCACTCCGTATAATCCCAGCCAGTCTACCGTCGCCAGGTTCAGACCCAGATTGACCAGCGCCGCAGTCAGGGGACGCCAGCGGTCCTTTTTCCAGATTCCCGCCGAGTCCTTGAACATATTGAGGAGTTTATTGGCTCCCATGGAATAGTAGTATACGACGAAGCACACCACAAATCCGACGGCAAGCATATTGTCCTCACCCATCCAGATCTGCATAAACGGCTGATACATGCAAAGCAGCATGGAACTGCTCACGCCGAGAAGCCAACAGAACAGCAGACTGATCCGCTCAAGATCCCTGTAATTCGCTTCTTTGCTTTCCATGACCAGCTTGTTTCCTACCCCCGCCATGCAGGCGTTGAGAACGACAACCAGCATCATGCGCAGCGCGGTGATAATGAAGTAGTAATTCTGATAGACCGCCAAAGCGCTCAATCCCATGAAGGCAGAAATCACCAGCGTGTCTGCGGAATCGAAAACCGTAGCGGACAGTTTCGACGTGAACAGATCCCGCACCCTGCGGAAAATGTCCCGCGTTTTTTCCTTCGGCAGCGTTCCGACCGGTACATACTGAGGATACATCCTCGCAGCGCACACCGCGACTAAAACATTTACGGCGATCTGGCACAGGAGTTGGACGGCCAGATACAGATAGTAATTCCGCATAAAGACAAGGATCAGGATCTTCAGGATGTATTCCGTCAACCGCACGGCAAGGCTGACTTTGCTGATCAAGTCCCGCCGCTGATGGGCCTGCAGAAGACTGCCCTTGTATGCGAACAGCCAGTACGTCAGCACCGTATTGCCGAGGTTCATCAAATACAGGATGTACAGATTCATGCCAGCGGGCAGACCATCCTTGATGAAGCTGTGCAGAACGGGTATCAAAAGCAGTCCCACCGCCGCGATCGCAAGGCCGATGATCCTGTACAGCGTTCGATACAGCCGCAGCAAAGCACAGATCGCGGGCGTATCGTCCTCCGCGATGGGTTTATACATGCTGAACACCATCGCGCTGCCCACGCCGAGTTCTGCCAGATTCAGAAACATCAGAAGCGACTTGAACAGACCGTTCAGACCGAGGTACTCCGTCCCGAGAAAATGCAGCATGACGGAGCGAATGACGAACGGAAACAGCATATTGACCATTTCCAGTGTTCCGTCAAACACGATGTTTCTTGCTGCGTTTTTCGTGCGTTCAAGCTTCATACTGCCGAAAGTCTCCTCTTGCGGGTCGATGGTCTGCAGATGCCGTACCGGCGTCTGCACCGCGAAAAATCAGCGTTTGATAAGCGAGCGGTACAGCTCGTCCGTTTGGGTCGTGATTTCCTTCCATGTGTATTTGGAAGAAACCGTTTTTTTCGCCGCGATGCGAAGCGTCTCCGCCTTCTCGGGATGATCGCACAGATCCTGCAGAGCCTCGCGCAGCGCTTCCGCGTTTCCGCGCGGGAACGTGATTCCGCTGCCGTTCATGACGTCCGAACATTCTCCGATGTCGGAAGTCACGCAGCAGCATCCGTAGTTCATCGCCTCCAACAGTGTCAGCGGCATCCCCTCCAGATCGCTCGGCAGTACATATAGGTAGGCGTTGCTGTACAGCTCTTCCAGCACCGCTCCCTGCTGAAACCCCGTGAAAATAATGGAAGGATTGTTTCCTGCCATTTCATACAGGTGCCTCACATAATCGTCCGTATCCGATGTGCCGCCGACGATCACAAGTTTTTTGTCTGTGGACAGGTTCCAATAGGCTTCAAGGAGATAGTGAATGCCTTTTTCCGGAACAAGTCTTCCCAGAAACAGAATATACTCCCGCGAGGACAAGCCGAACTGTTTTGTGATCTCACCGGCGGGACGAATCTCCGCCGGATCGATGCCGTTGGGAATCAGCACGGTTTCCCGTCCGTATTTCTCACGGAAATAGGTCTGAACACCCTTGCTCAGGACGATGATGCTGTGGGCATGGCGGGCTGCCGCCCTTTCCCCCAGCATGATATAGGCGGACGCGAGCTTTCCCCATTTCTGACGCTGATGATCGAGCCCGTGGACTGTCACCACGATCTTTTTGCCGAACAGCTTCGGAAGCCAGCAGAGCACGCAGGGACCTTCCGTATGGAAATGAATCAAATCATATCGTCCGAAGGCGGCCATGATCGTCGCTATGATCGAGGAAGACATCGCCGCAAGTCCGCGACGATTCACGGTCGGCGTCCAGACAAGATGAACACCCCGGTATTCCTTCGGCAGCGGCGCGCTTTTCCGCAATTTTTTAAAGTCCTTGTTCGTTCGGTTATAACAGGTCACGTCATACCCGATTTCCTTCAGCTGCGGCGCGAGGTTGCTGACGACGACCTCCACGCCTCCGTCTCTGGAAGGGATAAACTTATGCCCGATCATTGCAATCCGTTTCTGCATGATGTTCCTTCCTTTCTTGCAAAGGGCGGGTGTTTGTCCGGTCTCTGCCCGTCCATGCGGTTATTCGGAATACGCGCGGTCCGCCATTGTAAGGTAGAGCTTTTGAAGCTTTCGGGCTTCTTCGCAAATGTCGTAGCCTGCCCGTCGGACAATCTCCCTTCCGCCCTCCCGGTCTTCCGTCGATCGGCTTTCCGCCAGAATGACCTTCGCCCAGTCCGCATCGGACGCATCAAGAGGAATCTTACGCGCATTCGGGGAAAGCAGAACTTCATCGGTGACCCGATCGGAGAAGCAGCACGGCAGTCCTGCTGCCTGCGCTTCGATGCCGACAACGGGCAAACCTTCGAACAGCGAGGGCAACAGGAAACAATCCATCGCCTGATACCACTCGTTAACGTTTGCCATCTGCCCCAAAAAGAGCACTTTCTTGTCCAATGCCAGAGCCCTTGCTTTTTCTTTGGCAGTTTGTTCCAGTTCTCCTACGCCAATCAAAACAAGACGGGCTTCGGGTGCAGCGGCTGCGACCTTTGCAAAAATATCCAGCAGCCGAGCGTGGTTTTTCTGAACGTTGAACCGCCCCACATGACCGATCACAAAGCAGTTTTCCAAGCCGTAGGTCTGCCGCAGCCGCTGACGGATCTCCGGCTGAAACGCGAATCGATCAACATCGATTGCATTGTGCAGGATAAATCCTGATGCTTCCCATCTCTTTTTTCCGAAATAATAGATGCCGGCGTCCGTTCCGCAACTCCAGCAATCCGTCGCTGCACCGGGCAGAAGCTGTTTGCAGACCAGTTTTAAGGGATACTTATAATCCCGGATGATCCGGGTATTGTGCGCATGTGCGATCCGAACACGAATCCCGGCGCTCTTTGCGCTTTGCAGCGCATAGAACCCCATCGCTTCATTGTGCGCATGGACGATCCGGATATCGGGGTTATCGTGAAGAATCCCCGCCACAAAACGCTTGTATTTCGGGTAATGCAGCGGGTTGAGTCCCGGGCTGACAAAAACTCTTCCACCAAGGTTTCGGATCTCCTCGTCGTATTCTCCGGGGACCGGCTTGTTCGCCAGAAAATCAAACTGGATCAAGCGCCTGTCCATCTGCCGGTAATAGTTCATCAGCATCGTTTCGATTCCCGCGCGAGCCATATTGCTGACGGAATGCAGCACACGTAGCATTTGTCTGTTCCTCCGGTTCCCGTAATTCTGTTCGATCATTTTCCGACGGTCATGTTCTGAAGGATCTGATACGTCCGTTCACAGTTCTGCGCGTCCCGAACGGGATAGAAGGCATCCAGCCGATCACGGTATTCCTTCTGCATCCGGAAATCGTTTTGGGCACATTCCCGCAGGGCTTTGAGCAGCGCTTCCTCCGATAGTACGACAGGTCCGAACCCGTGCTTTTCATAGAAGAAATACCCTTCCTGATAATGGTATTTCCGGAATTCTTCCTGATCGAACTGGTAATAGATCACCGGTTTTTCCATATATCCGACATCGAAAAATACGCTGGAATAATCCGTGACCAGCACACTGCAGCGCATCAAAAGCGTCTGGACGTCATAGTCCCTCCAACTTGCCAGAATGATCCGTTCAGACGGCGACTTGAATTTATCCAGTTCCTTTTGCAGTTCTATATGGGGATAAAAAATCAGTTTGAGATCCCGCTCTTCAAGAAGCTGTAAAAGATCCGGATTGTTCAGCATGGATTGAAAGTACCGATAGAAAGCCGTTTCATAGAACCGCTCTCCCTGCGGATAATCCGCTCCGCGCCAGGTCGGCATGACAAGGATCTCTCCCGACGGTTCCCTCCCATGGATCAGATTGTCGAACCGGCACAGCCCCGTATACTGAATGACGCCTTCCGGAAAGCCGAATTCCGAAACGAGGTAATCATATTCCATCTTTCCACCGCTCGCAAAGAAATCCACTTTCAGCCGAGGATACCGCATCCACTGCATTTCGTCCTTGATGATTCCATGCTGCAGAAAAATCTCCCTGCCCCTCGGACGGATCCCGATCTGTCGAAGATGATAATACGCCATCAGATCGGGTGCGCAAGGCTGCACATGCGTGCTGATCAGATAATCGGCCGCCAGATACATCAGATAATGCCGAAGCGATCTCCATTTGACGGTCTTGCCGAGCCGTGTGACTTTCGGGCAGTCCGGACTTTCCGGATCGATCACGTAGCACGCGTTGATTTCCGGATGCTGTTCCCTCAGATACCGGAAAAACCAGTATGCGTTGTCTCTGGCATCGAATCCGCGTTCCATTACTAACCAAAGATGCCGATACGTCTTGTTCGTTTTCCGTAGCACGGCCGCGATGGGCAGGAGAACGGCAAGAAGAAACACATTTTTCAGATAAACCGGCAGGCGCTTCAGTTTATTCAGCATTTTTCGTCCTTTCCTCCATTTCGATCATCCGGATTTCGTTTGCGGATTCTTCCGGTGTCGGCGCTTTCCATCGAATTTGCTTTTCGGGTTTTGGGATCCGATAGCAGTAACTCATGGGGATCAGCTTCAAACCGATGCTGCACCAGAAATAGAACGCGGTATTGTCCGTCAGATACGTTACCGTCATATAGGCAAGAATCGCCATATACAATAAGCCGGTCTCCGTATCATGCTTCTTCATCCAGTAGTTCGGGTACACGATATAATTGATGCCTGCCCAAAGGGTAAATCCCAGCGCACCGAGTTCGATAAAGATCTTGAGAATATCGTTATGCAGCGGATACGCCCGGTTGATGAGCCCCTGCCGATACCACATGTTCACAAGTTCCGTAACGCCTTCAAAGCCCAGTCCTTTCCACAGCGGAGAGAGCTTATAATAGTCGTTCGGCAGGCTCCAGAGCACGTCGCGCCCCATCATATTGATTCCAAGCGATTCCAAAAACGATACAAGGATGCCGGATCGCGTGAGATACAGGTACAGATAGAAAAACAGAAACAATCCGATACCAGTCGCCAGAATCAGTTTTCGAGGACGATGCATCCACCGGAGCAGTTGAACGTAAACGCACACCAGAAGCACCGCCGGAAGCGTGCTGCGCTTCAATCCTACCAGCAGGAAGAAAAAGGAAAGGAGCACGCCGCACCATTTCAGTCTTTTTTCTGCCTTTGTGTCTCGCGACGCGAACATCGCATAATAGATGAAAAACTGACCGAACAGGAAAGTGATGTCGTGGATTTCCAGTGCGCGTACAAATCCCTCCGCCTCTCCGAAGGTGACGATACATTTCACAACGGAGATTAAGCTTTCGACGAACCCGTAGTTAGGCATCTCGAGCAGCATAATAGCGGCATTTGCGGCGCACATGCTGAAAAACAGATAATGGACTGCTTTCTCCTCGAACAGATAGCACATGAAGACCGCATAGATGATCGTGATCGTCTGAAACAGGATCTTCTGCCCCGCTCTGCTGATGGACGACGTCTGCGAGAAATCCGTGATCCAGATATACATACTGATCAGGACATACACGGCGATCAGAAGCAGAAAGATCGGGAAAAAGCCGAACGCCTTTTTGAGTTTTGCAAAATCAGCAGTTACGAGAAAATTCAAAAAAGCGCAGACAATCGTCCCAAGCGCGATTGCCTTGGGCAACCCTCCGTATGCGTTGTTAAGGACTTTCCAGTCTCCGAGGGCGGCCAGAACGGTACACGCAACCGCAATGAACGCGATGAACAGCGGGGTTTCTTTCTTCTTTTCCCGAATCATCTCACCGCCCCTGCCGTAACGGCTGAGTCTATTGTTTGTCACAGTCCGTCTCCGTGTTCCTTGTCTCCTTCTGATCCTGTTTCTCTTCAGTCGCTTTCCCGCGGGAGAGGTCGTTCGGCACGGAAGGCGCCTTCTTTGCATCCATTCTCTGCAGCGCAAGGCGGAGCAGCGGTCTGATCTCGAAGATGCTGTCCGTACTGGAAGCAGCTTTTCCGCAGCTGTACCGGATCTCTTGTTCCGGGCTCATTTTATTGTATTTCATGACTTGCCGTTCGATCGCTTCCAGAATCACCTCGGTCTTTTGCGCCGAACAATCCGGGAAGAACGCATAAAACACGCCGCCGCCGTTATACCCTACGAATCCGTACGAATCGCCGAAGCTCTTCAGAATCATCGCAAAATCCTTCAGCACTTCGTCGCCGAGCTCACGCCCGTATACACTTGACAGACGGCCGAGCGAATCCATTCTCAGGGCAAGACAGGAGAAGTTTTCGGCAAGAAGACTGTGTGAATGGTCATTGATGTACTCATCGCATTTTGCACGGTTCGGCAGTTGCACGGTTTTATCGATATACCGGAAATAGTCAATGAAGTCGAGCACTCTTCCGAGCAGAACAGCAATGACTCCGCCCACAACGGCGAACAGGACAAGTGCGATCACAAGATAAAGCGTAAGATTGACCGCCGGCTGCACGCTGATGCTGCTGATCATCGTCAGATAATTTGCGCTGAGGTATCGGTTCAGTTCGTGTCCCGTTTCCTCGACATACTGATAGTATTCTGTGGCAAGGTTTGCGCAGTGCGCGATTTTGTCCCGGATCTCCTCCGGGGAAAGGGCGCTGCCCTTTGTGCGATCCGCCGCTTCAAAGACGGAAAGCAGATATTCCTTGTGTTCCTTCTCAATCGTTTTTTGGCGGATGCTGATGTTCAGATTCACATATTCCTGAATCAGTCCGTCATAGGTTGTCTCTTTGCTGCCGTTTTCCTGATCGTACTCCACATCTTTTAAGATGTATTCCGTGCCGTTCTCCTGACTGTTTTCTCCATGATAATGGTAATCCATTATCTCCTTGTTGCGTTCGCTGTACGTATCGATCAGCTTTTTCAGCGCGTCAGCGCGCTCCTGCCTGTTTTCGATATAGAGCTGCAGATCTTCACAGTCGTTCCTCAGACGGCTCGTCAGCAGATCGATATCATTCGTCTTCGCGTTGGTCAGAATCGACGCATATAAACTCGGAATCTCGTAATTATACAGGAAATTGTAGATCTGATACAGGTCGCTGTAGGTATATCCCGTTTCAACCGAACGGAAATTCGGGTAGGAAGCCCGTTTGTCCAACAGATAATCCAGCATCTCCGAAACGGAATCGTCCAGGATCTGCACGCTTTCCAAATAGTCGTAATTGCCTTCGGACAGCACGGAAACGCCGTTGTTCTGCAGCGGCTGCTCCACATATTTTCCGGCATAGAATTCATAATAGTTGTTGATGATCGCGTCCAGCACGTTCCACGCAAACTCCTCGCCGGATTCGTTGTCTCCGATGAAATTGACACGGTACGTGTCCGCAACGTAAGTGGGCTGTTCGCCCTTTTCCAGCAGCGCATCGTTCAGTTTCTGCTGCTTTTCCGGAATGACTTCCTCCACATAGCAGTTGGAGCGGATGATGTCGATGTTGGAGCGATAGCCCAGGTCCGCAAGGGCAGCGTCGATAACGGCCGGCGAAAAGATTTCTTCCACATTCAAAGGACTCCCGTCCGGCGTATACCCTTTCCTTGCCCCGTCATTCGTGTATTGAATGACCGTGGATGCAATATAACGCTGCTGAGACTGCCCATAGAAATACACCGTTAAGGAACCGATGACGGCCAAAAGAAAGATCAGCAGACTGAACTGTTTCAAATACCGAAAAACGCTGAATTCTTTCATGCTTTCTCCTCATGCTTTTTGGCGGAAAGGAATCTGTACAGGAACACGCAGAAAAATGCGGCGACCAGAATCAGTACGGCGCCCAGAAGCGACAGAACAAGCCCGAGCCGTTCCGCAAAACCGACGTCGTCGTCGCTGAAGCTGAGATAGTCACGGGCTTTGGTGCTCGTGTAGGAGCTGTCCACTGTCTGAATATCCGCAGCAAGTTTTTCGAGGGACGTTTTCATCTCGCCGATCATGGCGTCGGCCTTTTCCTTCTGTGCTCGTCCGGAGCTGTTTGTCTTCAGCTTTTCCGTCAGATAGATATTGTATTCGATCCGCTCCATCCGTTCTGCGGCGCCTAACAGTTGCGCGTCCGCATGAAGAGCCATATTGTCCATTCCCGTTTTGGTTCTGGACATATAGTACTGCAGCGACTGGTCTTGCGTGGGAATCATGACGATCGCGCTCATGGCGGTATCGTACAGCCGGATGCCCTTGTTGTCCTCGTCGTATGCAGCGATCAGCTTGTTATACGTCAGACGGTCCATGCGGATTTTGTAGTCCAGCATGGTATTCAGCCCGGCTCTGTCGCTCACGATGCCGTTTTCGATGATGTAGGAGCGCAGCTTTGCGATATCATAGGTGTAGAAATTTTTCGCCCGCTGTTCCAGCGCGGAAAACGTAATACCCGTTTCCGGATCCCGGTAGTTCTTGCTTTCCCGCTTTCGAAGCTGCACGTATTTTTCCAGCTGACCGCATTTGAGTTCCAGCAGATCGACTGACATCAGGTATTCGTCGTTGAATTGCAGATCGTTGACATCGAAAGAAAGAATGGAGTGGTTGAATCCGTAATGCTCCACGAAGTATTCCCGATACGTTTTACATAAAAGTGCCAGCATATCTTCTGCATCTTTGTTTTTCAACACGCCTTTGCCTGTGAATCTGACGACAAAAGAGGTGCTGATATAGTTCTCGCTGCCGCTGACGTTCTTGTCGTGTGTGGCTTTGACGCTGATGCACTCGCTTAGCTCCTCCGGGGTGATTTTCCCCTCCAGCCCCGCGTATCCGATCAGCCGTTCCATAACTTCGCCGCTGCGGATCTCGTAAATGTTGAACCGCGTCCGGTTGGGCGCAAGCCCCAGAGAGGCTTCCTCATAATCCAGCGACAGGATGGTGCTTGCCGTATGCGCATTCACGAGATACTGACAGACGCACAGCGCAAAAAATACAAGCAGGAACGAAGCGAGAACGATCAGCTTTCGCTTTCGGAATACGTCGAAAGCGCTTCTCAAGCTGTTCCATCCCGCACCGGGAATGCCCGATGAAGCTGCTCTTTTGGATGTCTTCATTTTGTTTGATTCTTGCATGCCTTCTCTCCTTCTCGTTCCTGAATCTTTCTGAAACAGCAGTAAAGCCTGTACCGACCCGGTCTTCTGTCGATCGGCAGAAGCGACCGGCGACTCATCAATATCGGTTTACGTCAATGACGACCAGTTCGGGGGGATTGTTGATCCGCGGCGGAAAAAGCTTGGAATCGCCGAGTCCCGCGCTGATGATCAGGGATTGCCGATTGCTCAGCACGTATTTTCCCACGCACAGTTTCGGGAAAAGCCCTTCCTCATGCGTATACAGTCCGCCGATGAACGGAAGCCTTACGATCCCGCCGTGCACATGTCCTGCAATTCCAAGGTCAAAAGCATATTCGGACAGCTGCGATTCGAACAGAATCGGAATATGCGCCATGACAATGCAATACGCATCCGGATCCACCGCCGTCTTGTCCATGAAGTCCCGTCCGCCGTATTCCTCGAATCCGTAGGCCGTGCCTTCCACGCCGAACAGTTGGACGGTACTACGTCCGATGCGGATTTTTTCACAGGCATTGCGCAGCAGATGCAATCCTGCGTTTTCAAACCGTTCGGGCAGCGCTTTGTCGGCATTGTAATAGATCCGCTCGCTTTCGTGGTTGCCCAGCACCCCGTAGCAGGGCGCGATCGAGGCGGACTCCGTAATGAGATCCAGCACGGCCTGATAGTCGTCTTGTTCCCGAATGACCATATCGCCCGGGAAAAGGATCAGATCGGGTTTCAGCGCGCGAAGGTCGGAAAGCAGCGATGTATTCTGTTCTCCGTATTCACGGTTGTGGATGTCCGAAATAACTGCAATCCGGAGATTGCCGTTGACTTTTCGGGACGTTTCCTGATAGAAACTGATTTTATAATGCGATCTGTAATACAGCGCATATCCTGTCACGACGGCGCCGCAGACAAGTACGACCGCAAGCAAAACGACGAAAACCTGGAGGAGTGCTTTCCAAAAGCCATGGGCCTGATTTTCTGTTCCCTTTGATTCCTTTACAGCTTTTCCTCCCATAACCGGCCCTGCTTTCCGTTTCCGCTCCGCTTACCTTTCCAATTTAAGCTTTTCAATAGCATCATAAGAATTCTGACATCTTTATGCCTTTTCACCGTTTCATTCATCCTGCTGAACGATTCCATACGGCTGCATGGATACTGCCAACGAGAACTGGCAGAAGTGTTTTTCAAGATCCTGGGAGGTTTATGGCAAAATGCTTATGTCGATTCTCTGATTATTTCTATATACAAAATTATATCGTTTTTTGGCTGTTATTGCAAGCATTTGGTCCGGTTTTTATAGCAACGTTTATGCCGCCGAAAGTATAGAAAATCCACGCGGCTTTCCCGCAAGCCTTTGCTCCGGCGCGGAACACAGGTAACAGAAAACAGAGCCGTTCTATATGGAAAGGATAGTACAGGAAGCGAGCTTTTTCAACGCATACATGCCGCTGGCTTCCGAGCATCCTTTTTCAGACAATGCGCGGCGCTTTTCATTGCAGCATGAATGTACTCCTGCCGCATATGGCGGATGGCTTTCTTTCCGCGCGCCTAAAAGGATAACGCCTTTTTACAATCGATCGGAACCCTACCTGATCAGGCTCTCCAGTGTTTCGAACAGCAGCTCCGGCTGTACAGGCTTCGACAGATGGGCATTCAACCCTGCTTGCATACTGCGCTGTACATCCTCATCGAAGGCATTGGCCGTAAGAGCAATAATCGGAATCGCCTGTGCGTCCGGGCGATCCATTGTCCGTATTACGCGCGTGGCTTCCAATCCATCCATTTGGGGCATACGCATATCCATCAGGATCGCGTCATAATAGCCGACCGGATGTTCTGCGAAAAGCTCCACGGCTTTTTTCCCGTTTTCAGCGTGGTCTGCCTCCATGTCGCGCATCTGAAGGACCATTCGTATGATCTCCGCGTTTACATCCATGTCCTCTGCCAAAAGGATGTGCCGCCCGGTTAGGTCTGCTGCTTTTTTGCCGAGATGTCCTTCCGCTTCAACGCGGATTTGAACTCCTCCAGAACGGCAGTTGCGAAGATCGGCTTGGGCAGGAAACTGTCTACGCCGACTTGGAGCGCTTCCTCCAGAACATCATCCCAACGGTATGCAGTGAGAATGATGATGGCGGACTCGTGACCGATTTCCTCACGAATCCGTCGCGTTGTCTCCACACCGTCCATTTCCGGCATTTTCCAGTCGACAAGGATCAGATTATAAGGCTCCATGCGGGCATGGCGCAGTTTGACCATATTGACTGCCTGCCTTCCCGAGCTTGCAAGTTCTGAGGCGATGCCGGCCTTTTCCAGCACCAGCTGAGCATGTCTGCAGGCAACCGGATCGTCATCAACGATCAGTACTGTCATTTCATTGGGGAGGATCTCTTCTTCTCCCTGAAAATCGTTTCTGTTAGAATCGGAGAGGGTTACAGTAACAACGAAGGTTGTTCCGACGCCTTTTTCACTCTCCACATCAATATGGCCGTTCATCAGTTCCACAATGCTCTTTGTGATAGCCATGCCGAGGCCGGTACTGCCATATTTTGTTGTGGTAGCGGCGTTTTCCTGAGAGAAAGTGTCGAACAGTCTGGGAAGATATTCCTTGCTCATGCCGATACCCGTATCCGAGATCGTAAAGCACAGCGTGGATTTCCCGTCAAATTGGGCCGTTCTTTCCACCTGCAACTCCACCTTGCCACCGGCCGGTGTGAATTTAACCGCGTTGCCGAGAATATTGATCAGCACCTGCCGCAGTTTCATGTTATCGCCGATGTAGTAATCGTCCACCGCGGAATTGATGCGGCACCGGTACTCCAGTCCCTTATCCTGACACTGTCCGCTGAACATGGTATTGGTTGCTTCCAGCAATGCCCGGAAGGAGAACTCCTCGTTTTTGAGTGTGAGTCGTCCGGACTCGATGCGCGACATATCCAAAATGTCATTGATAAGACCCAGCAGGTGCTCGGCAGAGTCTCCGATTTTCTCCAGATACTCTCTGGTTTTCTGCGGCGTATCCGGGTCGTTCAGGGCAATGCTGTCCAAACCGATGATCGCGTTCATGGGTGTGCGGATTTCATGACTCATGTTTGAAAGAAATGTGGTTTTGGCCTTGCTGGCTGCCTCTGCAGCCGTCAGGGCGTCACTGAGCGCTTGCCGCTGCTCCATGGTGCTGCGGGTGTCGGCGTCCACATCCACAAAGCAAGCGCCAACACTGTCGATACGCTGCCCAGCCTGATCGCCGGCGTGGTGAACTCGAGCAAATCGAACCGTTTCAAAGCTTTCTCGCCCGTGGCGCTTCACCATATAGGTATGGGAAATGACACGCTGCCGTTTCAAACCTTCCCGAATGCAGCCCGGCTGGATGAAGCGCAAAAATTCTTCCCGGTACGGCTCCGTTACATATTGATTGGCATAAGCAGTTACGGCAGCGAGATAAGTAAAATGCTCCCCGACCTTAAAGCCCGGCGAGTCCAAATCTGTATGCGCCTGATAGCAAACGCCCTCATCTTTATCCAATTCCAGATAATACACACTCCAGTAGTCAGCAGCCAAGGCAGTGATCATCCTGTCCTGCTGTTCCCGCTGCCGTTCCTCGTCCAGCAGCTTTTCTTGCAGCGTAAGACGATGCTCCAATTCCTCCTGCTTTACGCGGTTTTCCGCTTCAACGGTTTCCTGTTCCAGCAAGAGTCTGCTGTTTCTTTTGGTCTGGCCAATAATGAAGCCAAACATCACCAGCATCGCTGCAACGGTCAAGATGGATTGAACGATACTCCTGCCGACGGTTCCCTTCGAAATAGAACTGATACGTTCGCTGATAACGCTCTCACGAATCAGATAGGTAAGTTGCCAGTCCGTTCCGCTTACCGGAATATAAGTCAGGGTCTCCCGAATACCGTTGAACGTGAAAGAAACGACGCCTCGCGTCCCGGCCTGAAATTCCCGTTTAAAGTCCTCGTAGGAATAGGGACGCTCAAAGACAGCAATCTTCATGGCGTCCAGCAGGTTATCTTCCACGGCGAGACCGCCGAGAACGGAGTCGGTCAAAGCAGTACCGTTTTCTGTGTAGATGTTGCAGAAGGTAGCGTTGTCGGTGTAGGTCGTCAAAGAGACACCGGCGAGCATTTCCTGCATATCAATGACCATAAAGCAGACAGAAAGTGTTTTATCGCAGAAGAGAATGTTGATCGGAACTGCGATAATAACGCGCTTATCCGAACTCTTTGGATGGAAGATGGAGATTTCCGGCTCGGAAAGCGACCGATAGTCAAAGCTGTATTCGTCAATATTGTTTTGCGTTCCGGTAGAGGTATAAATCAGACCGTCTGTATCCACGAAGGCAAACTTATCCAGATGATAAAGCTGCTTCATGCGTGTCTGAAATGCCTCCAGATGCGCCTTGTCTTTGAGATCCTCGTCTGTCATCAGATCAATGGCGACACGGATTGTCTGAATCTTTTCCTGCAGATTAACTTCCACGACCTGTTCCCGCCGTCCCGCCAATTCATCCAGATACAGCAGGCTTACAGAACGGACAGCTTCTTCCGTATCGCGCCTAGCTTGGGTCCCCATCCACATAGTTCCCGCCACCAAAATGATGGCAAGGATCAGACTGCCGATGATTGCGATTGTTGCAGTATAATTCTTTTTCCCGTGATTCATCAAGGATTCATCCTTTCTCTGCTTGCTCCCCAGCATCACAATTACAATCTCTATTCAATCGCCATCAGCTCCGTGATGTCCTTGTCGCGCCATGTCACGTCCATCCAGAGCACATACTTTTCGCCCGCCGTGAGCAGCATCGCCTGTTCGTCGCTGCGTGTCGTGCAGAACGTCGTGCCGTCCGCCGGGAAATAGACATAGTTTTTATCGTAGCGGTTGTAGGCGATGAACGTGTCGCCGAGCGCGAACGTATGCACGCCCGCCGCGACGGTCGTTACGCTGCCGTCGTCGTTCACAAGCAGCAGATCTGCGTCCTCGCCGTGGTTCGCGGAAAGGTACGCAAGGAATTTGCCGTTGTACTTCGGATCGTGCACGAACGTTCCGGTTTCGATGACGCGCCGGTCATCGGTCGAAAGCGTCCACGCGGTCAGGCGTCCGGCGCTGTCCACATAGTAGATCGTGTCGTCATAGCCGCACGGCGTGGAGAGCGCGTATTCGCTGTTGTCAAAGATTTCGAGCGTGACCGATTCGAGCGTGATGAGATCGCAGGCAAACAGCTTGTCGCGGCTTTGGCCGGTGCGCTCGATCCAGACGACCGTGCTGCCGATCAGCTGCGGCTTGGGCATCCCGGTGTGCACGGTTTTGACGGTCTTGGCCTGACTTGTCACGCGGTCATACGCAACGATGCGCCCGCCGCCGGCGGCGGTGGCGTCGAGGTAGACGATCCAGCGCGCGTTCAGCTGCGGAAAACGGATGCTCTTGTACTGCACGGGAAGCGCCAGGAACGAATGTGTGTCGGTCGCCGGGTCATAGGTGCAGAGCCGCGTGAAGGCCGCCATGCCGTCCGGTGTGTAGTTGCCCGCCGCAAAGACGATCTTGCCGTCGTATACGCTGGGATCGGTGACGTACTGGAACTCCGGCACGACGATCTCCTTCTGCATCGAGGTGAGATCGGCGGTGTACAGAGCATGATCCTTGGCGGGGTCGGGCGTCGGGGAAGGGGAAGGGGTCGGGATCGGGGTCGCGCCGATGGGCGTCGGCGTCGCAAACGGCGAAATGCCCTGCGCGAGGTTGCACGAAAGCGGGTATACGAAACGGTACAAAAACCAGACCGTGCCGCCGAGGATGGCAAGCCCGATCAGGATTTGAAAATATGGCGCGATGCGCAGACGGTTGAACCGCCCTTTGCCGCCGGTGGAACGATAGCGCCGTTCATGCTTCATGGCCTATATTGTAAAGCATTTTGCGGCGCGGGTCAAGCCGGGAGGGGCTAAAACAGCGTCATGTCCTTGGCGCGCACCTTGATGACAAGATCGAACCCGTCCGGCTTGCGCTGCTCCTCCATCGAGGTCTGCATGCCGCTTTCTCCGAGCCGGTCGAGGCACGTCTTGACCGCGTTCAAAAACAGGCGGCAGTCCGCAGGCAGGCGCACGACGCGCACGGGGACGCGGCCTTGCTTTTCCTTGATCTGCCGGATCAGCGCCTCGGTCTGCTTCACGTTGAGGTCGCGGCGCACGATGGCGTCCAGCGCCTTCCATTGGCTTTCCTCGTCGGTCAGCTGCAAAAGCGCCCGCGCATGGCGCTCCGAAAGGTTCGCGTCCCGGATGCGGCTTCGCATGGCCTTCGGCAGCCGCAAAAGACGCAGCTTGTTCGATAAAAACGACTGGCTCTTGCCGAGCCGCACGGCCAGCTGCTCCTGCGATACATCGTAGGTATGCAAAAGGTTATGATAGCTTTCGGCCTCGTCGAGATAGTGCAGGTCCTTTCGCTGGATGTTTTCGACCAGCGCCATATACGCGCTGCGCTCCTCGTTCGAATCCGTAACGATGCACGGCACCTCGCGCATGCCCAGCGCCTTGCACGCCCGAAGCCGCCGTTCGCCGGAGATCAGCTCATACGCGTCGCCCTGCCGCCGCACGGTCAGCGGCTGGATCACACCCACCTGCGCAATGCTGACCATCAGCTCCGATAACGCCGCTTTGTCAAATTCCCGGCGCGGCTGCGCGGGATTCGGCAGGATCGACTCCGTCGGCAGCAGCACCAGCCGACGGTCCGGATCCCGCTTGGGCGGCGGCTGCAAAAGCCCCTGCTGAAACGAATAGAGCAACTCGATCACTTCCTTTTTTCGGACGGTATGGCTCCATTGTGCCACGAAAAGCCTGTCGATAAAAAGAGGCGTGACAAAGCTCGAACGGAATAGACAAAACTTCCGTATTCCCGGCAAAGACAAGCGATTTTCTTGGGGTTAAACAACCCTTACAGTTTGTGAACTTTCGCGCATTTTCTTGCAAATGCGCTTTGTTGTGCTATAATCTAAACGAGCAGAAAGCACATAAAACACAGCTTTCCATATACTATTTTCATAGGAGGAACTACTATGGCTTACAAAATTTCCGATGAATGCATCCAGTGCGGCGCGTGCGCGGCGGAGTGCCCCGTTGAAGCGATCTCCGAGGGCGAGGACAAGTACGTGATCGATCCCGATACCTGCATCGAGTGCGGCAACTGCGCAGAGGTTTGCCCCGTCGGCGCACCGGCTCAGGAATAATTACTCCATAGACAAGCAGGGAAGCGAGCATAAAAGCCCGCTTCCTTTTCATTTATTCCGTTTGCAGTCCCTTTGTCGCGGGGCCGTCCAGCAACGTGCCGTTCTTGTCAAACCGTGAGCCGTGGCAAGAACACTCCCACGCCTGCTCCGCTTCGGTATAGTGCAGCGCGCAGCCGAGATGCGGACAGCGCGGAGCGGTCGGCGTCAAAAGCCCCTTGACCGACTCGAAGCCGTTGACGACAAGGCGCGGCTTTAAAAAGCATCGCGCGGGGTCGAAGATATCCGCCCAGTCCGGCAGACGTTCGCCGGTCAGAGCGTCCGCGAGCAGCCTTGCCGCGACCATCGCGCCGGTCATACCCCATTTGTTGAAGCCTGCCGCGACGAACAAGCCGTGCGTACCCGACGCATACGGGCCGATATAGGGGATACCGTCAAGGCTCATGGCATCCTCCACCGCCCACGCAAAGCGTTCAACGGCCTCCGGATACGCACCGAAGTACACATCCCGCGCGGCTTCCCATCGCACGCCCGGCTTGCCGGGACGCTGCGCCCCGCCCACGAGCAGCAGATACTTGCCCGCGTCGCACAGCGAAAGCCCGTCCGGGTTCGCGTCGCGGTACATGCCGCCTACCGGGTCCGCGCCCTCCAGCGCGATGCTGTACGACCGGCTTTGATACAGCTTCATCCAGTACAGACCGTGCTTGTTGAGGATCGGAAAGCGCGTGGCGACCACGATGCGCCGCGCCTTGATCCGTCCGCTGTCCGTGATGGCCGCAAGACCGTCGAGCGCGCGAATGGGCGTCTGCTCCCGGATCGCCAGATCTTTGGCGATCGCGGCCAAAAAGCGCAGCGGATGAAAATGTGCCTGTCCGCCGATTTTCACCGCGCCGACCGTGTCGAACGGCAGGGACGGCGTTTCCGTCCATGCCGCGTCCGCGCCGAGCAGCCGCAGCGCATTCAGCTCGTTCGTCAGCACCGTTTCGTCATCGCGCGAATATAAAAAGCTGTCCTGCTCCGTCCAGTCGCAGTCGATGCTTTGGCACAGCGCCGCATAGCGGCGCAGCGCGTCCTCGTTCGCGGCGAGGTACTTTTCCGCGACCTCCAAGCCCTCCTTCAGCAGCTTTTGATAGCACGCGCCGTGCTGTACCGTGAGCTTCGCGGTCGTGCCGCCCGTGGTGCCGCCGCCGATCCGCCCGCGCTCGACAAGCAGATACTTTTCGCCGCGGCGCTGCAATTCATGCGCAAGCAGAACGCCCGTTATCCCGCCGCCGATGATCAGCGTGTCGGTTTTTGCGTCGCCCTTTACGGGCGCAAACGACGGCATTTCGGCCGTAGCTTCCCATACTGATGCCATAGTCTTCTCCCAATGCTTTTTGGGTAGGATATGCAGAATACGAAAAGCTATGCGGCTGTTGACAGGGACAGCTTTCGTTTTTGAGAGAAAGCAACGCCTGACAGGATCGGGCGCAACGCCGATCCCGGCGGTCAAAAGGCGAACGTGGCGGCAGAGGGCCGGGACGTTTTCCCTGTATTCTCCTTATTCCAATGAATCAGAAGCGGGAACCTTGATCACGATTTTCTTGACCGGCATCGGTTTTCCGGCGGCGCAGCGCGGCTTATGCGCATCCTCCGGCGCAAGGATCACCCAATCGCCTGCACACAGCAATACGCGGCCGGAGAGCGCCGGCTCCTCATAAAACGTAATATCATTTTTCGCATCATAGGGTGTTTTTACCGACAGTCCCTGCCGCGTGCAGACGCCGATATACTCCGTCCCTTCGACAAGATACTGTACGTCAAAGAAGCGTTCGTGCGTCTCAAAAGCAAGCGTTTTCTCATCCATCGTCAAATAATGCTGCACGCTCGCCCGAACGCCCTTGCCGAGCTCGATCCAGCCCTCCGGCAGTTCGGCTAAATCTGTGCGCTTCAAAAAGGAAAACGCGATTTGAAACGGTTCGGAAGCGATGTCAAAGCTGCGGTTTGTTCCGATATTGCCAAAGATCATGATAAACTCCTTTCTTTTGCCGCGCGGATCGTATCGATCCATTGCTTGCAGATCAGCGGATCCGGCGTGCGCAGGACCCAGCCGAAGGTGATCCAATCCGCGCCGAGGCGAACGGCGTCCTGCGCCTCGTCCAGTTGATCGCTTGTAATGCCGAGACGGAAATTCTTTTCTCCGCTGAGCAGGATCGGGAAAAGATCCTGCTTTTGCAGCGTATCCGTTGCATCGAGCGACGCGCTGTAATGCCTTGTGAAGATAAATTGCGCGCCGTGCCGCACGAGCTTGTCGATTTCCTTCCGCATGTCCTCCGGCTTGACTGCCATGTCGAAAATCGGCTTTACACCGTAGTCCCGGCAGGTTTGCATCGTATGCTCCAGCGCCCAATCGTTATAGCCCGCCGTCAGCATAACATAATCGACGCCCCGCTCCGCCGCACGCGGTACGCACAGCGCGGCGAACGGCGATTTGTAATCTGCGACAAGGACGGCGTTTTTTCCGACTGCCTTGCGCAGCATCCCGATGGCCGCATGGCCGTAGGTGTAGAGCAGCGGCGTGCCGACCTCCAGCCATTCCGCGCCTGCATCCAGCGCCATAAACGCGATCCGCTTGGCAAGGTCGATGTCTTCTACATCGATCGCCGCCTGTATCCAAGGTGTTTGCATCATTGCTGTCGTTCCCCCTCTTCCTTGTTACGTTTTTTCTTTGGATCGAAATAATGAACCCATTTCCCGGAATAAAACAGGAGGCTGATCAAAAGCGAGCATAGCGATTGATCTGCGACCATGGCCAGCCATGCGCCGTTCAGCCCAATCCCAAGCCGAATGACCAAGCCATACGCGACGAGCGTTCGGATAAAAAAGGTCGTCAGAATCACGATCCATGCGATCCGCTTGGTATCGCCTGCGCCCCGGATTGCGCCGGAATAGACGTATTGCAGCGCCGTCAGCGGCTGCAGCAATGCCATCAGCCGCAGCGGAACGATCCCGGCGGCGATGATCGCCGGATCCGGATTGTAAACGGCGATCAGATAGCGTCCCAGCACCGCATAGGTGGCAGACAGGAGCAGGGAAAACAGGCAGCAGATTCTCGCGCAGTATTGAGAATACGTTGCGGCAAGACGGGGCAGCCCCGCGCCGAGACATTGCCCCGCCATGGTGGTCGCGGCGACCGAAAATGCCATCCCGTTCATGAACGTAAGATGCTGGATGTTAATGCAGATCGTATGCGCGGCGTACAGCGTCGTGCCGAGTGTGGACACGATTTTGGTAAAGGCGGCCAATCCGATCCGAACGATGAGCTGCTCGATCATGGTGGGGATTCCGATGCGCAAAATGTCGGCAAATTCCGTACGGGAATACGCTTGCAAAAACGAGCGGCCTTCGATTTTCAGCCCGTATCTTCCGGTCAGAAATACCGCGCAGGACAGCAGAAAGGCGATGCACAAGCCCGCTACCGTTGCGATGGCGGCACCGGCAATGCCCAACGCCGGCGCGCCGAGATTGCCGCCGATCAGAATCCAGTTCAGAAGCACATTGACGGCGTTTGCGACGACGTTGTAATACAGCGAGGTTTTCGTGTCGCCGATGCCGCGCAGCGTGGCCGTCACGGTAGAGGTGATTGCCGCAGGCACAAAGCCGAAAATGCAGATGCGAAAGTAGATCAGCCCCTCCGCAAAGGATTGTTCATCCGGCGCCCCGATCCACCGCAGAATCGGTTCCGCAAAGATCCATGCGAACACCGAACAGACTGCCGAAAACAGGAATGAAAGCAAAAGCCCGTGCCGGAACAGTTCAACAACCCTCGGGCGATTCTTTTGCCCTTCTGCGCGGGCGGCCAATGCCGTAACGCCGATGTTGATGGCAACAAACCCCGTCATGAACAGGAGCTTGATCTGGTTGACCATCCCCACGCCGTTGGTCGCATACGCACCCGCCGTCCCCACTTGAATCTGATCGAACATGTTGACCGTCTGCAGCAGCGCATATTCGATGGCGGCGGGCACGATCAGACGGATCAGCGTCCGAAAAATATCGCGGCGTGTTACGTCCTCCGGCAGAACGGTATGGAACGGTCGGAACCAATTCCCTTTCGCATTTGTCCTCATCCGGTTGCTCCTTCTAAAACGAACGGAGGCTTTTCGCCTCCGTCAGTCACGATTTTCCTTTTATTCCTCGCGCTTGCCGTAGGCGGCGATGGCGTTGTCGTAGAACAGCAGATCCTTTTCATGATCCGTCAAAAGCGCGCTGCGGTCATACGTATCGATCAGCTGCCGGTAGGTGCCGTCGCAGAGCGTTCCCGGCATGTCGGAAGCCCAAATGACCTTGTGCGGGCCGTACTCGTCCATGAAGTCCTTTACGATCCGCTGCGGCGTCGGGAACGGATAAGCCTCCTCGATAAAGAAGGTGGACAGGGCCGAACATTCAAACCACACGTTGTCAAACTTTCCGAGCGAGCGCATGCGCTGCCAAGCCGCATATTCCTCCGGCCGGTTTTCGATGCCGGGCTGCGGCAGACCCATGTGACAGATCACGATTCTCAGTCCCGGAAACTCCTCCGCCATCGTGCGGATCGCATCGACGCAGTACCCCGGATTGCCGGGAAAACCCGCATCGATGGCAACTGTCAGGCCATACTTTTCTGCGACCTTCCAAGCCGCTTTGTGAATTTCGCTGTCGAGGGGATTGCCGGCGTAGTGATTCGGCATCCCTGCACGCACCTGCGTCAGACACTTGATGACGGTCAGCCCCATGTCATAATACAGCTGCACACGTTCGGCCAAATTGGAGGCCTTCGGATTCAGACGCATCGCGCCCCAAAAGCGATCCGGATGCATCTGCACCGCGCCGATGGTATCCGGAATAATCGCATCGCTTGCGCCCTGCATCAAAACGCCTCTCTCCACTCCGGCGTTGTCCATCACACGCAGAATCGTCGGGACGGTACATGCGCTGTTTTCCATGATCTCCGGCATAGCCTGATAGGCAAACTTGCCGCCGAAAATCCAGCGTCCGTTCCGTTCGTAGGTGATAATGCCGGAGGTCGTACCCAGCAAACGCTCCGGATAGATATGCATGTGTGCATCAATTCGTTTTCTCATAGCTGCTTCTCCTTATGCTCCGAGATACTGATCCAGCACTTCCTGCGGAATCTTTGCCGTTTCTCCGTGGTAGACGATGCTGCCTTTTTCGATAATATAGCAATACCGGCTGACATTCATGGCAAAGCGAACGTTCTGCTCCGCCACTAAAATGGATACCTTATAGGATCGCAGCTGCTCGATGATCTCCACCAGCTCGTCCACCACAATCGGCGCTAAGCCTTCCGTGATCTCATCCAAAAGCAGCATCTTCGGATTCTGCATCAGGCCTCTTGCAATCGCAAGCATCTGCTGCTCGCCGCCGCTTAAGCGATTGCCCTTGACGTTCTCGCGGTTTTTTAGGCTCGGAAACAGCTCATAAATCTTTTCCATGTTCCAGAACTTGGAACCGTCCGGACCGGCCTTGGCGGCGATCTGCAGATTCTCCTTCGTCGTCAGCGTCGGAAAAATCTGACGTCCCTGCGGAACATACCCGATGCCCGCGCGGGAGATCCGGTACGGCGGCAGCTTGACAAGCTCCTTATCCGCAAAGCGGATCGAGCCGGTCACGGAGGAATGGTTTCCGGCGTTCAAAAGACCCATAATGGATTTCAGCGTTGTGGACTTTCCCACGCCGTTTCTTCCGAGAATACAGACCGAATCGCCTTCCTCGACGCCGAGACTGACATCAAACAGAATGTGGCTGTTTCCGTAGAAGGAGTTAACATCTTTCAGCTCTAAAATCATTGTGCACCTCCGAGATACGCCGCCTTGACAAACGCATTGTTTTTAATGTTCTCCGGCGTATCGCTGGCAATCAGCTCTCCATGATTCATCACGGAAATGATATCCGAATAGTTGAAAACAATGTTCATATCATGCTCGATGAACAGGATCGTATAGCCATCCTGCAAATTCAGCTTACGAACCATATCCATGATGGCGTAGCCCTCCGCTCTGGCGACGCCCGCCGTCGGTTCATCCAAAAACAGCACCTTGGGCTCCATGGCCAGCGTGATTGCAATTTCAAGACGGCGCTGATCGCCGTAGGACAGAAACGCAGCTGTCTCATCCATCAAGTGCGCCATGCCGACGCGCGCCAGTTCCCGTTCACATTCCTCACGCAGATAATTGGCTTTCTGCGGCATGAGGCTGAAGGTCTTTTTGTTTTTCTGAATCAGCGCGATCTGCACGTTTTCATAGCAAGTCAACTGTGGGAACAGCTGACTGATCTGGAAGCATTTGTTCAGTCCCATCTGCGCGATCTTATACGGCTTCATGCCGGTAATCTCCTTTTCGAAGAAGAATACCTTTCCGGCGGACGGACGCGTTTTATTGACGATTAAGTCCATAAACGTCGTTTTACCGGCGCCGTTCGGCCCGATCACCGCATGCATTTGCCCCTCGGGGACGGAGAGCGAAACATTTTTCACCGCCTGTACGGCACCGAAATTCTTGCTCAGGTTTTCGGTTCTGATGGCAATTCTCTGTTCCATATCGATTTACCTGCTTCCTTCTTCTTTGGGTCGCGCCTTCAGCAGCTTTTTAAGACCCTGCACCAGCTTGCCGTTGGGATCCGTAATGCCGTTCGGGAGGAAATAGCAGCACAGGATAATGATGATGCCCAAAATGATGCTGTCCAGATTCGTGACCGTCGGCAGATAATTGGTAATCAGGGTTACAAGCACCGCGCCGATGATCGGCCCGATAAACGTAGCGCCGCCGCCGATCAGACACATCATCATCGCTTGCAGAGCCATATTGGTATCGATGGAGGTGATGTACGCGCCGTTGTTCATGATCGCATACAGGATACCGGCGATGATGCCGAAGAAGCTGCTGATGACATACGCGACAAGGCGCAGGTTCTTGATGTTCACGCCGAGGAATATCATGCGGGTTTCATTTTCGCGCGAGCCCTTCAGCGCCATGATGAACGGCGTCTTGGTCAAAATATACATCAGAGCAACGCAGACGGCCGTCACCGCGAGGATCAGCAGATAGCACATTTTCGGATCATTGAGGATCTCCGGGCGAACGTTGTACGTCAAGCCGGATTTGTTGCCGATCCACGCCCATTTTGCAAAGGCGGTATTCACGAGCAGGCAAATGCCGAACGACAGGAACAGGAAGGAGATCAGGCTGTCGCTTTGCAGCGTTAAAAAGCCGATGATGATCGACGCAACCGTAAACAGTGCAATCGTAGCAAGCACTGCCGTGATCAGGTTAAAGCCGAACTTGGAAACAAAGACCAAAATCCCGTAGCTGCCGAGGCCGAAATATAAGGCGTGCCCCATATTGCCCAGTCCGGCATATCCGGTTTGAATGTTCAGGCTCAGGGCAAACAAAATCATAATGACGATGCGGCTCATCACCAGCGTCGTGTTGACGCTGAGCGCGAGTCCTAAAAGCGCGCAAACCGCCAATCCGGCTCCGCCGATCGCCAGAGGCATCCATTTTGCATTCCAATTCATGAATTACCGCTCCTTTCTGGCGAACAGTCCCTGCGGCTTGAAGATGATCACAAGGACCATGACGATGGTCGGAACCAGGTTGTACATTTTGGGCGCAAACAACGCGGCGAGCGCGCTGACAATGCCGATGAAAATGGCCGCCGGGAACGTTCCCTGTATGTTTCCGAGCCCTCCGATCACCAGGATCGGCACGATGGAGCCGAAGGCGCCCATCGCTCCGGAGGAGGAGAAGCCGGAAATCGGAAGGTTCAAGGCACCGGCAAAGCCGCTTAACGCAATGCCGATCATGAACATCAGCATATAGGTCAGCTTAACATTGATGCCGAGCGCGTTGACCATGTCCCGGTTGGAAATGATCGCGCGGAACTGCATGCCGAGCTTTGTCTTTTCAAAGACGATCCAAAAGGCAAGCGCGATAAGGAGGGATGCGGCGATGATGAACAGATAGTATTTCGGAATCGGAACGCTTCCGATTTTGACGAGTCCGCGCAGCCATGCCGGGATCGACAGCGTGCGAACCGATGCACCCCACATCAATTCGAAGATGTCGTTCAGAATGTACGCGATACCCATGGTGATCATCAAGGTCAGCTCCATCTTTTTCCCCACCACGGGACGCAGCGCAAATTCCAAGGTACCGCCGAGAACAAACGTTACCGCCGTTCCCGCAAGCAGTCCGAGCAGCAATGAATCGGTCGCTGTACCGACCGCAAGGCATACGCCTGCGCCGAGCACGAAGAAAGCGCCTTGGCCGAAGTTTATGACGCCGAGACCCGAAATCATGAGATTCATCCCCGCCGCGGATAAATACAGAATCAGGCCGGAGGCGATTCCGGTAATCAACGGAACAATATACTGTGAAAGATCCATGGGTTTTTCATCCTTTCGTGAATTTAAATCTGTTCGGCCATGATTGCTCACGGCCGAACAGACGATTTCATGCGCAATTATCTCAGAAGCGGTCTTTCACGCCAAGAACCGTTTCACCGTACTCCTTCATTTCTTCTTTAGAGGGGAGATAATCTTCCGCCTGATGGACAGCTGTAACATCGGCAGGCATGGCCAGATGGAAATTCTCTTCGCCGGCATCGACGGCATCGACAAAGAACAGCTCCATCGTCAGCTGATGATCGAAGTCGCGGAAATGATGCTCGCTTCCGAACTCCTCAAAGCTGATCTTTTCAAGCGCGCTCTTCAGCACCTCACCGTTGGTGAAATCCTGTCCGTCGTTTACGCAGCTGACCAGCGCCTGCTCCAGCGCCTCGCCCGCCCAATAGACGTACATGGAGTATTCGACCGGCTGATAGTCCGTCTGATACACTTCCTGGCCCTTGGCGCGGAACTGTGCTACGTAATCCTTGAAGTCCTCATCCCACCAGGCAAGCGGCGTTGCGCCGTAGCTGCCCTCATAGGAGTAAACACCCGCGCCGTTGAGGATCGGCACGACGAACGGCATGATGATAACATCCGACCAAACCGAGCTGACCGAATAGTAATCATACATCGCCGCCTGCATGACGAAGGAAATAACCGCGTTGCCGCCCTGCTGCAGGGTCATCTGCGGCACCTCGGCCTGCGACATCAAGGTAGCAATGATCGTGGAGAAGTCGGATTCCGTCTGGCTCATGCGATAGCTGGCCACGCAATGGAAGTCCGGATTGATCTTCTGGCCTTCGTAGAGCAGAATGTTCTCGGCGTCAACGGCGCCCGCGCCATCCGTGCCGACATACGCGTAGTTCGTCTTGCCCTGATTGCCGACCGCTTCCTTTGCGAGAACCTTGATAAAGCCCCACGCATTCAGACCGGTGCCGAAAATGTAATCCGAATAATTCGTGATCGTCATTTCCGTGGAGTAGTTCGAGGTGAACAGCACGGGAACCTTGTTCTCGCTTGCCCACTGCGCGCAGACCGGGCCGAAGTCGTCCGCGACCGCGCCGATGATCGCTACACAGCCAAGCTCCTTGAGCTCCGTCATGCGCTGCTTCAGCTCGGAACCGTCGCTGCCCATATCACGGATCACAAACTCGATGTTTACGTTGGGGTTGTCCGCCGCGAGCTTATCCTTCAGAATCTCGTATCCGATCTGATGGTAATAGCCGTTGAATTTGCCGTCCGCTGCCAACGTTGCCACGATACCGATCTTCGCCGTCGGCTTCTCGCCGGAAGAGGCAGGCGCGGTTTCCTGCGTGTTCGAGGCCTGTGCGGGCTGCGTTGCCGTCTCGGCCTTTTGCTCGGTCTTCGTTTCGGTCTGCGTCGCCGTACCGGGTTGCTGTGCCGTATCGTTAGCCGTGCCCGGCGTACATGCAATCGCCAAGCCCATCAGCATCGCCAATACCAACAGTACACTGATAATCTTTTTCATAGTTCCTCCTTTTTATTTTTCCGTCGAGTAGGCTCGTCCGGTTTCGTTACACTTGTCTTCCAAGGCAAACCATTCCTTATGATTGAACGTGCAGGCGTTCCAGATATCGACGCCGCCCATGTCGTGCTCATCGGAATAGACCGTATTCTTCGCTTCGATATTCTTTTTGCCGAAGTCCAGCATGCCCCACATAGCGCCCTTTTCGAGATAATGCATCGAAACGAGCTTGAAGCCGAGCTTGTCGATATCGTCCAGCTCCACATCGGGAACGCCGTTGCGGGATACAACATCCGGATACATCTTGATGCCCGGCACGTTCTCGGCAACCTTCTGACATTCCTCTAAGGAATGAAGCCCCAAAATCATGGACATCTGCGCGCCGAGCTCCACAGCCAGCCGCGTTCTTGTGATCGCTTCGTCAAAGCCCAGCCGGGTCTTTGCCGCCGTCCGGGCAATCAGCGTACAGTCGGTGCCCTTCAGCGCCTCTACCGCCGCCTTGATCTTGGCAAGATACGCCTCTCTGGAAACGACCGGGCAGGCGTCCGGCCCGAACGTGATCGAACGCTCAAAGCCGCGAATCCCGCATTGGTCGTCGATCGTGATCGCCTTTGCACCGGCCTTGGCAAACATCTTGCAGGTACGGTAGACGTTGATCGGACTGTCCCCGAAGCCCTCGTCGCCGTCAACGATGATCGGGACCTTGGAATAATCCGCAATGTGTCCGCAGACCTCCACCATTTCCGTCATGCTGATCAAGCCGATATCCGGCATGCCGAGCAGACTGTAGGAAACGGCGGCGCTGCTGAGCAGCATCGCCTTGAAGCCCGTCAATTCCACCGCCTTGGCCGACATGCAGTCCCAAATGCACGGCACAAACAGCTGTTCCTTTTCCGCGAAAAGCTCCAGCGTCGTTTTGGTTTCGCTCACTTCTTTTCATCCTCCTTTCCCTCATAGCAGGCCTTTTCGAGCCGCAGCCATTCCCTGTAATCCATGGCCAGCTGATCGAGCCGATCCTTCATCGTGAGGCCGCCCATGGCGTGAACGTCCGAGAACACCGTGTTCTCGTTCTTAAAGTTCTCCATGCCGTAATACATCATGCCCCACATGGCGCCGTATTCGGTATAGTGCATTGTAATCAGGTTGAAGCCCAGCGGAACGATGTCCTTCACATCCACATCCGCCTTGCCGTTGGTCGTGGCAATATCCGGGTACATCTTCCAGCCGGGGACCTCCGCTGCGATCCGTTTGCAGTCCTCAAGGTTGTTCAGCCCGATCACAAGCGTCATGTCCGCGCCGGCTGCCATAGCTCTTTGGCAGCGTTCGATGGCTGCGTCGATTCCCTGCTTCCGAAGCACAATCGTTCTGGCAATCAGCAGGAAGTCGGATTCCTGCGCGTCAATGGCGGCTTTCGCCGCGCGTATCTTGGCGAGCCAGATCTCCTCGTCCATAATCGGGTGCGCTCCGCCGACGATCACGCGTTCATATCCGCGGATGCCGGTCGAATCGTCAAGCGTCATGCCGGCCGCGCCTGCCTTGATCAGACGCGTGGTCATGCGATAGGTGTTCAGGGGGCTTTCTCCGTATCCCTCGTCCGCGTCGATGATCAACGGCAGCGGGCAGGAATCCGTGATGCGGGTGGTTGCTTCGATCAACTCATCCACGGTCAACAGACCGATATCCGGCATGCCGACCATACTCCATGCAAGCGCACAGCCGCTCAGCATCAAGGCTTTGAAGCCGCAGAGCTGTGCCGAACGTGCGGAAAGACAGTCATAGATGCACGGTGCAACAACGTATCCTTCCGACAGCAGCTGTCTGAGATTGTTCCGATTCTTCATCAACGGCATTTTCTGTCACCCTTTCTGCTTTGTCTTATACCTTTAAGAGTTCTTTTTCCAGTTCCAGCCACGATTTATAATCCACGGAAGTCGGATAGGGGTAATAGTCGCTGACATCATGCGTGTCGGAAAAGACCGTATTGCCGTTCTTATGATTCTCGACGCCATGCATCATCATGCCCCACATCGCACCCGATTCCAGACAATGATTTGTCACAAGGTTGAACCCCAGCTTCGCCGCATCCGCCAGATTTACCTGCGGCACGCCGTCCTTCGATTGATCGTCGCCCCACATCTTCCAGCCCGGAAGCCGCTCGGCAACGCGTTTTCCCTGTTCAAGATTCCCGATGCCGTAGCAAAGCGTGATCGGCGCGCCCAGCGCATCCGCCTTCACGCAGCGTTCAATGGCGTCGTCCAAGCCGGTGGCGAGATACGCATGCGTTCTTGCGATGACCAGACAATCCGTGCCCTCGCAGGCAGTCACCGCCGCTTTGATTTTGGCGTACCATTTGTCGGCGTCCAGTACCGTGCGGTTTGCGTTTTCAAAGGAGATCTGGTCGTACCCGACGCCTCGCTCGTCGCACGCGTACAGGAAGCGTTCCCATCCGCGGGCGCTTGTGCTGTCGTCTATCGTGATCGCCTGTGCGCCGGCCTTTGCCAACCGCTGCACGTTCCGATAGACCAACAGCGGGGAATCGCCGTAGCCGTCCTCGCCGTCCAATATGACCGGCAGCGGGGAAGTCCTTGCAATCCGTTCGACCGCATAGATGACCTCCTCCACATTCATCAGACCAAAATCCGGCATACCGAGCATGCTGTTGGCAAGGCATGTGCTGCTCAGCATAAGCGCCTTATAGCCGGACAGCTCCGCTGCCTTGGCGGACATGCAGTCCCAAATGCACGGCGCGACGACCTGCTCCTTGGCAAGCAGCTCCTTCAGAATCAGCTTCTCCATGCGTTCCCTCCGTTTCTTTATTTCACCGTATTGAATTCGTCCTCAAGCGACAGCCACTTTTGAAAATCAGACAGCGCCAGCTGTACGCCCATCCATCCGTTTTCAAAGACGCCGTTCATATCATGCTTGTCCGTATAAGCGGTGCTCTTGTCTGCAATCGTGTGCTGCGCATATTCCATCATGCCCCACATGGCGCCTTTTTCGAGAAAATGGCAGGTAACCAGATTAAAGCCGAGCTTGGCAATATCCTCTAACGCTACAACCGGCTTGCCGTTTACCGAATATACATCCGGGAACATCTTCCAGCCCGGGATCGCCTCATTGATTATCTCACATTCCGCAAGGCTGCCGATATTCAGCACCATCGTCATGTGCGCGCCGAGCTTTGCGCATCTTGCCATGCGGTCGATCGCATCGTCCAAGCCGTAAATCCGCTTGGCCGCCGTTCTGGCAATAATCATGCAGTCCGTTCCTTCGACCGCCGCCACCGCCGCCTTGATCTTGGCGCAAAGAGCCTCCGTGCTGCAGATTTTCAGATTGATCTTGTGCTTTTCCGCGTTATCGTTGGAATAGTACGTCGAGCCGCCTGCGTAGGCGCGCTCCAATCCGCGAATCGCCGTCGAATCATCAATCGTGATCGCCATCGCCCCGGCCTTTGCCAAGCGTTGGCAGGTGCGGTACACATTCAACGGACTGTCACCGTAGCCTTCGTCTGCATCGACGATCACCGGTAGTTTGCAGGTCGAAGAAATCCGCTCTGTCGCCGCCACCAGTTCGTCCGCCGTCAGCAGAGCGATATCCGGCATGCCGATCATGCTGTAAGACAGGCATGCGCTGCTCAGCAGAACGGCCTTAAAGCCGGCCATCTCCGCGACTCTTGCCGACATGCAATCCCAGATGCACGGTGCAAAGATCTGTTCCTTTTCCAGAATTTCTTTCAAGGTCGTCCTGTTTTTCAGAGAAATCGGTTCGCTCATCTTTTGTCCCCCTTCCGATAACAGTTCCTTTTCAAAACTCTTTCAAGCCCTCGATCGCGTACACCCTCACCGGACAGGAATCCAGCCCGATGATCGGCAGCGGCGCATAACTGATAAAGAACGTATCCGTTTGCAGCAGCTCCAAATTCTGCAGCACTTCCAGAAACAGACAGTTCTGCGCCATCAGAATATCATGGAACGGCTTGACGTTTTCGTTGCTGTCCTCAATCGAAACGCCGTCTCCGAAGCCGACGCACTTTGCGCCGCGGGCGGCAAGCCACTTCGCACTGTCCTCGCCCACGATCAGGCGATGATCGTCCGGTCCGTTCGTCGCGGGCGTGAACGGCGGCAGCTTATGCGGGCTGTCCAGGATCACCGTATCGCCCGGCTGCATCCGATCCCCGATGGCATGCTCGAGATCCTCGCCGGTGATCTGATGGTTTGGGGGCAGCTCCAGCGTGACATAGATGCCTCTGCCCATGAAATTCGTCAGCGGCAGCTCGGCCACGCTCGGCCAGCCTTCCTCGTGATGGTAGGGACATTCGCAATGCGTTCCGAGATGGCTCGTCAGATCCATGATCGTGTGGAAGTCCGGAATCGCGCCGCCGGTGTTGAACCGCCAAAGGCGGCAGCGGCGGCTCTCCGTGTTCGGATCGAGCGTCTTGGTCAAATCGACGATATGCAGTCCCCCCATCGTGTACTCCTTCGGCGGAAGCTGCTCCGGCACACGCTTCGGATTTCCGGCAACCCAGTTGTAAGCCGACATGTTTTTTCTCCTTTTATTCTTCTTTATCGCTGCTCCAGCGCATGAATCAAATGAACGAGCATCTCGTGATACGGCACCGCGATCCCGAGCGCCCTTGCCGCTTCGATCACGCTTCCGCTGATCGTATCGACCTCCGTTCGGCGACCGTCGCGGATATCCGCATAGATGGAGGTATATCCGTTCTTGGCGTTGCGGCAAACCCGCTCCACCTCCGCAAGCACCTCCGCTTCCGCAAAGCAGGCGAACCCCTCCGCGTTGGCCACCTGTACCGCCTCCCGGCACAGCGCCGCCATGACAGCGTGCGCGTTTTCGTTTTCACAAAGAAAGCCAAGCGGCACCTGCAAAACAGCGGTCAATGCGCTTGCCGCCGTATTCGTAAACAGCTTCTTCCAAATCTGTCGCTTCACGTCCTGTGCCGTCACGCAGTCGATTCCGCAGGCCGTAAAGAGCTTGGCAATCGGCTCCAATCGGGTGCTGTCGCCTTCTAAAAGGCCGATTGTCGTTTGCCCGCATCCGCCGTGGGAGATCTCGCCGTTCGCAAGAACCGAGCTGTTGTGCTGCGTCGTGCCGATAATGACGTGCGATTTGTCTGCAAACTGCAGCAGCTTCACTTCGTGCCCGGCGCCGTTCTGCAGCGTCATGATATACGTATCCGGCCCGATCAGCGAACGGTTCGCTTCGAGCGCCGCCGTCGTATACATCGCCTTCACAAAAACCAAAATCAGATCCGCAGGCTCCATTCCCGCCGTTTCGGAAACGATCCCGGGAAAGAAACGCTGCACAACCGCACCGGTATGCACCAAAATTCCGTCCGTGCGGATCTTCTCCACACGCTCACGGTTGACTTCCACCAAACAAACATCATTCCGCTCGGACAGATATCCGCCGAACAGCATGCCCATGGCGCCGGCGCCCAACACCGCAATTCTCATTCCGGCCCTCCTTCTGTATCGCTTCTTCCCGCATAAGCCGCTGATCGCTCTTTCAATTCTTGCAATCGATTACATATTGTATTATACGGTATGTGTCTCCAAAATGCAAGAGATTTTTATAAAATTATTTACAACGGCTTTACTTTTTATGAAAAAATAACGATTTATCCGGCAAAAGCTTATGATTTTATCACGATCCGTGCAAAAATAAGAGTCTATCGGATTATTGGAAAAGCCGAAAAAACGTTAAATAGTTGCAATCGTTTCTATAATTTGGCAAAAAACCGGCAGGCAACCCGTTTGGGTCGTCTGCCGGTGGAGGAGGGGTGAAGAAGAATCACTCGTATAGGATCAATGCGATCAGTTCAAGCGGCTCCGTCCCGATGCATGTGACGCCATGCCCCGTTCCGGAGGGTGTAAAGGTCACGTCGCCGGCCTCGATTGTGGTGATCGTTCCGTTATCGTTGTATTCGCCTTTTCCGCTGACGACATAATACAGCTCCGTATCGCCCTGATGCACATGAAATCCGATCCCGTTCCCCGGAAGCACGGTCGTATGGGCGAAAACACGGCCTTTTCCGTTCAGCTCCTCGCTGCTGTTGATCAGATTTCGTACGGTAATAAACCCCG
>JAEEGL015506309.1_pt1 | contig 50326 bp, 48 predicted proteins | sample 9134231 | NCBI WGS metagenome assembly JAEEGL01 (sample SAMN16246548, study PRJNA631951) | gut metagenome | biome: gut microbiome; feature: rumen; material: fiber-attached | host: Bos | place: Iran: Karaj | collected 2018-10 | reverse complement strand
GTATCACAAGGAACATTTAATGGAGTAACAGATAATGGTAAAGTATATCTATTTAGAGGAAGTGAATATCCAACAACAGATAGTGATACATATTACCTATATGTCTGGTTAGATGCCGCTGAAACGAGTCAAAGCACTCAAAATCAAACCTTCAATATATCTCTTGGAGGTGAATGTACTGATAATTCGCCATATGTATATACGGTTAATACTGGAACTAATGTAACCATAGGTCAAGCCATACCTAGTGGTATAACTCAATATTCAACAACAGCTGCAGCTAGGTCAGCATTTAGCAATAGACCATTCTATTTAAAACATCTTGTAACAAATGGTGTTGTTGAAGCAAGCTATGTAGAATTTGTGGTAACGCCAGAGATGGCTTCAGCTAATCCAGGTATGACTGCTGGCACATATACTTTAAAGGGCGGTGATGGCGGAGCATCGTTCATAGCTAATGCCAAGACAATATATGATGCCTTTGGTTCAAACTGTAACAGCAACCCTTATACGACAACACCTTCTTCCGACTTCGACTGCAGTGTGTCAGGCTTGGGTGCGAACGCTCGCTCGGATGGCTATGTGTACGTGTACGTTGGCATAGAGGCGAGCTGTTACGTCGACTACGATGGCCCTTCGAACTGCAGTGGTTAGTCCTGCCCGGCATCTCTTGATATCTGGAATCCTCATCCACTTGCGTAAGCAAGTGGTATTGGTGCCGAACGAGGGACGAGTGTAGGCACAAAGTGTATTTATAAGAATGAGTAATATCATTCTTTTTCTTTAATTGATTTATAGAGAGATTTATTATATAATTATGGAGAGGTGTTTTAGATGTATTGTGATAGATGTGGTAATAGATTGATGGAGAGTGAAAAGTATTGTCCTAATTGTGGTAATGAAATTCAAGATAATGTTAAAGATGTTTTGGTTAATAATGATAATAATAAATCTACTGGAGGTATTCGCAATGCTTCAATTATTTTGGGGGGATTATCTTTCGCGGGGGAAATTTTTTGGATGTTTGCCCCAGTATCATTAATACTTTCAATAATTGGACTTACATTGGCAATTAAATCTAATAAAACTAACAATAATAAAGTAGGTATAATTTTAAATGCGGTTGGATTATTTTTATCGTTAGTAACGACCTGTATTATTGTTATAATTTTATATTTTACTGATAAAGTTGATGGTTTGATGTAGTTTTGATTATTTTGAAAATAATTATAATTATTTTCATGAAAAACAAGATTTTTAAGATATAGAAGGAGGGATACTTATGAATAGTAATATGGAATATATTGATAAATTATTATCGACTGTTCCTCATAATCCTGGATGTTATCTAATGAAAGATAAAAATGGATGTATTATTTATGTTGGTAAGAGTAAAAATTTAAAGAATAGATTAAGTTCTTATTTTAAACAAAGTCATACTGGTAAAACTATGATGTTAGTCAGAGATATCTATGAGTTTGAATATATTCTTACTAATTCAGAAGTTGAATCTTTATTACTTGAATTAAATTTGATTAAGAAGTATACTCCTAAATATAATATTTTGTATAAAGATGATAAAAGTTATCCATATATTGAGTTAACTAATGATGCTTATCCAAGATTAGTAATAGTTCGAAATCCTAATTTGAGAAGGGGAGGTAATCGTAAATTATTTGGACCATATCCTAATGTGGGAGCTGCTAAAAAAGTCGTTGAAATATTAAATAGATTATATCCTTTAAGAAAATGTAAGAATTTACCGAAAAAAGAATGCTTATATTATCATATTGGGGAATGTTTAGGTTATTGTATTAATAAAGTGAATCCAGAAGTAATTAAACAGATGAAAGATGAAATAATATCTTTCTTTAATGGTAATAGTGAAATTGTCATTTCTAAGTTAGAAGAGAAGATGCAAACTTGTTCAGAGAAATTACAATTTGAAAAAGCTTTGGAATATCGTGAAATTCTTGATTATATTAAGATAACATTAGAGAAACAAAAAGTTGAATTAGATGATCATTATGATAGAGATGTTATTGGTTATTATGAAGAAGATAATTATTTATCAATAAATATATTATTTATTCGTGGTGGTAAACTATTAGACAAAAAGAGTAATATTTTTCCAATGATTGGCGATATATCTGAAGAAGTAAATAATTATGTATCTAATTTCTATGATAAACATATTACTAAGGTTAAAGAAATAATGGTTCCTGATATTATTGATAAAGAATTGATGAGTGAGACATTTAATTTAAACTTTATAACACCTTTAAAAGGTACTAAGAAAAAAATATTAGATTTAGCTTTTGATAATGCTAAAAATTATTATAATGAACAAATTTCTTTAATTAAAAAAGATGAAAAGTTATTAGATGAAAGTTTAAAGGATTTAGCTAATTTACTTGGTATTCCTAAATGTAATCATATTGAGATGTTTGATAATGCCCATATATTTGGTGCTTTTAATGTATCAGGAATGGTGGTATTTGTTGATGGTAAGAAAGCACCACATTTATATCGTAAATTTAAGATAACCAATGATAAGAATGATGATTATGGTACGATGAGGGAAGTTATTTACCGAAGATATTTTAGAGTGCTTAAAGATAATTTAGAAAAACCGGATCTTATTTTGGTGGATGGTGGGTTTGGACAAGTTAATGTGGCGCGTGAAGTAATTGAAAGTTTAGGTATGAATATACCGGTAGCAGGTTTAAAGAAAGATGATAAACATAGTACTAATATGTTACTTGGTAAATATCCTCTTGAAGAAATACCTATTAAAAAAGATAGCTATTTATTCTTATTACTTACTCGTATGCAAGATGAAGTCCATAGATATACGATTACATATCATAAAGATATACGTAGTAAAGGAGCTTTAACTAGTATCTTAGATAATATTGATGGTATTGGAGAAGTAAGAAAAAAGAATATCTTAAAGAAATATAAAACCATTGATAAAATGAAAGAAGCTAGTATCGAAGAATTAAAAGAATTAATGCCAGAAAATATTGCCATTAATTTTTTGGAATATTTAAATAATTTAAAATAATTCTTTTAATATGTTAAGTTTTAATGTATAATACTCTGCAACCAAGGGGGTAGTAGTATGGTTGAAAAGGATGTTTATTTTGAAGATTATAAAATGGGATATATATCTATTGGCGATATTCCTTATAAATATTGGAATGATAATATTGTATCTTATGCCATAAAAAAGGAACCATTTGTTTATTATAGTGTATTGTTAGATTATACGATTAAAGGAGAAACCGAATATTCAGTTGATAAGTGTTTTGAATTGATTCCTTCTAAATATCTATCTATTAGAATTTATAAAAGATTACTTGAATATGATTTTATTAAATACAACAAAGTAGTCCCAAAGGGATATATTGAAGGAATTAAATTTTCAGAAGATAAGCTTAAATATATTTTAGATAATTTTAAATATATTGCTGAAATTAATAGAACACCGGCATTATATCGACAATTATCTAAATACAGTTTTGATGACTATCTAACTTATGTGGTAAACTATCATGATATACCTGATGAATATCGTAATAAAGAAAATTGTTTAGCAATGTTTTATTCAAATATAGATAAATATGTTAAAGAAATACCAGATAGTTATAAGAGCATTGAACTATGCGAGATGTTAGCTAAAAAGAATTTTAAAAAATATTTTAAGATTATTCCGGAAGAATTTAGAACAGTTTGGATGTATGAAGAATTAGTTAGTATAGATCCACCTAAGTATATAGATGAAGTTCCTATTCAAAAAAGAAATCAAAAAATGTATGATATGTATTTTGAATATACATTAGATGATAGCTTTGAGAAAATTCCTAAAAAATTTAGAAGTAAAAGAATGTATCAAAAATTAATAAGAATGAATGCAATGTATCGTGAAAATTATATTAGAATGATGCCAAAAGAATATTTTGATAATAGTTTTATCGTTGAATTAGCTAGAATGGATAAGAAATATCTTCGTATGATTCCTGCAAAATTAATAAAAAAAGAATTGTATCTAGAATTAATAAAAAGTGATATTAATAGATTTTTATCATTTGTACCTGATGAATATTATACTGATGAATTTGTTGAAGAAATATCTAAGATAATCTTAGATATGAATGATGATAAAAAAATAAATATTGATATTTCTATATTTGATAAAGTAATAGAAAAACATCCTGAACTATTATCAAAATTTAGTAATAAAACAATTAAAAGAATTATAGAAAAAGACTTTTATGCTATAATCAATAATGGTAGTAGCATCTCTTATATTAAAGAAAAATATGGAATAAATAATAAAACTATTGAGAATATTTTAAAGATGATTAAAAAAGATAATTTTGAATTATATTTCATTGTTAATAGTATGATGAATGAGGAAAAGCAAGCTTATTTTGATAAAATAAATGAGAATATTGCTATAATGAATAAAATTATTTTATCATTGGGTCAAGTTTCTAGAAAAAAATTTACTGCAGATTGTAAGTTAAAAATTGCCTATTTGACTAATAAATATCTTGATTTTTCATTAGAGGAATTATATTATTTAAATGATAGTGAATATGGCATAAACTTTAGTTCTATTATTGATGATTTTATTAAAAGAGTACTTGATTATGGAGATTATGCTATTAAACATAATATTTTGGTAAAAAAATATGGTATAAAATATAATAATTCCTGGCTTAGTAATTTTGATATTAATAAGTATTTTGATATTAGGGATGGTAAGCCACATTCAACATATAAATTTGGTAACGATGAAAAAGAATTAACATTAGATATTGCTAATAGTATTATTGAAAGATTGGCTTTAGAAGAAATACCACTAAATCATTTAATTGTCATATTGGCATTTAGAAATTATTTTAATAATAAATTAGATGAATATATAAAAGAATTACATAGTTATGATTTAATTTTTGAAAAAGAAAAAATAAAAAGAAGAACTAAATAATTAAGAGGTAACTAATTATGAATAATTTGCATTTAATTATTGGAGATAATAAAGAAAATAATGATTTTTATTTACAAGATATTTTAAAGAAAATTAATACAGATGAAGATAATATTATAAGATACGATTTATCAGAAAGTTCTTTTAATGATATTCTTGATGAAGCTTCGATGATAAGTTTATTTTCTAATATAAAGGTAATTATTGGTATTAATTTTGATATTAGTAAAATAAGTGATAATGAAAATGAATATTTATCTAAGTACCTAGATAATATAAATAAAGATGTTTATATAATTCTAATTACTTCAAAAATAGATGCTAGATTAAAGACTTATAAATTGTTTAAAGATAATTTTAATATAATTGAAACTTCGAAGACTAATAACAAAGATGATATATTAAAATATATTAATAATAAATGTAAAGATAATAAGTTTAAGATAGATAATGCTAATATTGAATATTTTTTAAATAAAGTAGGTAATGATATTAACAATATTAATTCTGAATTAGATAAATTATTTATTTATAAGAACGACGATAAGATAATTACTAGAAATGATATTGATTTACTTGTTACCGATAATATTGATAATATTATTTATGAATTTACTAATGCTTTTTTAGAAAATGATCTTGATTTAATTATGAAAATGTATAATAACTTTAAATTAGAAAATGTTAGTTTTGATTATTTAATTACTTCTTTAAGCAATGTACTAAGACAGGCTATTACTATTAAGTTATTAGCTAATGATAATAAAAGTAATTTTGAAATTGCTAAGTTTATTGGTAAAAAAGAATTTTTTGTTAAGAAAATGTTAGAAAGATTATATCAATATACGATAAATGATTTAGCTAAATATATTACTAAATTAGCTAAAATTGATGCGAATTTCAAGAGCGGTAAAAGTAATATTGATGAATTAGAATTATTTTTAATTGATAAAGATAAATAACTGCATGTTTAGTGCAGTTTTCTTTTTGCTTTACGTAAAGTGATTAATTTTTTTTAGTTAACTTTGTGATAATAATATTATCAGTAATATAACTTATTTTAGCTATCAATTAAACTATTAGTTAATAGTTAATTAATGGTAAACAAATATTTGTTAAAAATATATTGACTTTTAACTTTTAAATTGTTATATTCAAATAAATTAAGAAAGAAGAATAATATGAATATATTGTTTTATCATCCATCAAATGATATTTTAAATAATGATGAAAGTGAGGTTAATAATGAATAATAAAATTATAAAAACAAAAATAGAGGTAAAAAATAATTTGATTAATGTAATAAGAATAAACAATATTGATTACATTTCTTTAACTGATTTAGCACGATACAAAAATCCCGAAGAACCAGGTGAAGTTATAATAAAATGGATGAGCAATAAAAGTTCATTTGATTTTTATTCTTTATGGGAAGAATTATTTAATGAAAATTTTAAAGTGGCGGAATTTCGCCACTTTAAAAATGATTCAGCAACTCAATCATTTACAATGAGTCCATCTAGATGGATAAATTTAACTAATGCAATAGGGTTTATAAGTAAAAGAGGAAAGTACGATGGTGGTACATTTGCACACCCAGATATTGCATTAGAATTTGCTTCCTGGATAGATCCTGCCTTTAAATTATATTTAATTAAAGAATTTGAAAGATTAAAGTATAATGAAAATTATCAAAATAAAGTTGAATGGTCAATAAGAAGATTACTTACTAAAACAAATTATAGAATACATACAGATAGTATTAAAGAGAATATTGTGCCTAATTTAACTGAAAAGCAAAGAAAATTAATATATGCTGATGAAGCTGATGTAATAAATGTTGCATTGTTTGGTATGACGGCTAAAGAATGGAGAGATAACAATCCTAATTTAAAAGGAAATATTAGAGATTATACTGACGTCTTGCATTTAGTTATTCTAAGTAATTTAGAAGTCCTAAATGCTAATATGATTGACAATAAAATAAAACAAGTTGAAAGGTTAGTTAAACTTAATGATATTGCAAAAAAAGAACTTGGAATATTAATGACTGACAAAAATATAATAGGAATTAATACTTTGGATAATAAAGATAATATTTTACTTACCAATGATATTATTAAGAATCGCCTAGAATGAGAGTTAATGATTATAAAAACATCAGAAAAGGAATAGAGAAAGAACTAAGAAAATTAATTATTACTAAAAATAATAAACTATCATATCAATATTATTTATGGACATATCAAAAAATAATATCATTACACATATTAAAATAATTAGTGTAAAGTAGTATTTAATATACTTACAAATGAACTTATTAATGTTATAATGTTAATATATGAAGGTAGGTGTATTAAATGAAAAAAATGTCATATTTTCTTGTTGCAATTATTTCATGTTTATTTTTAACATTTAATGTATCTGCTGATAGTAAAATTGTCGTTATTACTGGCGATAGTGTTAGATTTAGAAGTAGTGCTACCATATATGCTAATAACATAATTAGAGAATTTAATTATGGAGCTGAGCTTGAATTTATTGATGATACTACTCAGAATGGTAATGGTTGTGATAATAAATGGTATAAAGCTAAATATGGAAGTTCTGTTGGATATGTATGTAGTGAGTTTGCTATCATTAAGACTGTAAAAGAAGAAACAATTAATCCAGATGATTATAAAGACTATACAGCATACTTAAAGGAATTAGGTTTTCCTGATAGTTATATTCCTGCGTTAATTAGCTTACATAATATTCACCCAAATTGGCAATTTAAAGTATTTAACTCAGATTTAGTTTTTAATGAAATGGTTACTTTCGAATATGATGGATATTCCAAAGGATGGAGTTTAATTGAAGATACTGGTAGATATATTGATGGTTATAAATCAACTGATAGTTGGTCATATAACTATTTAACAGATATTTTTAATAATAACTTTGATGGTGGCGGTAGTGCTTGGTATGCTCCAAGAAAGAATGTTATTGCTTATTATATGGATCCAAGAAACTTTTTAAGTGAAAAACAAATATTTATGTTTGAAACATTATCATATAATAAGAGTTATCAAACTCGTGATGGTGTCGAAACAATGTTAAAAAATACCTTTATGACTGGCTATGCCGATAAAGAAGAAAGTAAGACTTACGTTGATGCGTTTATGGATGCCGCAACAGAATTTAATGTTAGCCCTTATCTTTTAGTATCACGTGTAATTCAAGAAGTAGGGGCTAGTGGTAGTATCATTGTCTCAGGAACCGTATCTGGTTTTGAAGGCTACTACAATTTCTATAATATAAAAGCAACTGGGGAAAGAGATAAAATAATTGCTAACGGATTAAATTATGCCAAAGAACAAGGCTGGGATAGCCAATATAAAGCGATTATTGGCGGCGCTAGATTTATAGCAAAAGATTATATAAGTGTTGGACAGGACACATTATATTTACAAAAATGGGATTTAATAGTTCCAAGACCTGGAAGACATCAATATATGCAAAATATTGAAGCTCCAGCAAATGAAGCTATTAAAACATATAATGGTTATAACAATAAGAATGCTATTGATAAAAGTTTTATATTTTCTATTCCGGTATATAAAAATATGCCTGATAAAACCACTTTACCAAGTAGTGCTAACCCTAATAACTATTTATCATCTTTAGCAGTTAACGGTGCTTATTTGTTTAAAGAGGCCACTACTAATACTTCATTCGATGTTGTTGTAGATGCTGATACACAATCAGTTGAAATTGCTGCTACTAAAGTTAATAAAACTGCTACAATTAGTGGCGTAGGTAGTGTTTCAATTCCTACTGATAAACAAACAATTGATATTACCGTAACTGCTGGTAATGGTGATAAACGTATTTATAAAATAAATATTAGTAAAAAAGCAAAAGAAGTAACTAATGAAACTCCAGCATTAGATATTAGTGAAATACTTAGAGTATTAAATATTAATAATGATGGTACATATATCTATGGTTATGAATTAAATACCGATGCTTCTAAAATAATTAAAAGTATTACTGATAAAGAAAATAAAGCTACAGTAATTTATACTAATAAAGATAATCAAGAAAAGAAAAACGGTATTATTGCTAGTGGTGACAAAATAAAAATTAAAACACCACGTGAAGAAAAAACATATACGATTGTAATATACGGCGATGTAAATGGCGATGGAAAAATTGCGGCAACTGATTATGTAGCTATTAAGAATCATATAATGGATATAAAGAAATTAAGTGATTTTGAATTATTATGTGCTGATGTTAATCATGATAAAAAGGTAGCTGCAACGGACTATGTAGCTATTAAGAATCATATAATGGATATAAAGAAAATAATGCAGTAAGGAGAAAAAAATGAAAAAGACAATTAGTTATTTAAGTATATTTTTATTGATATTTATATCTTTTACTAATAATGTATTGGCGGCTGATTTTGGTATTTCTTTAACTAGTAACACTGTTACTGTTGGGAATACGGTTACTTTGAAAATTGATGGCTCTTCTTCTAAATTAACTGGAAGATTTAATGTTAGTTCATCTAATCCTGGTGTAGCATCATTATCTGGCAGTAATGTTTGGGTTGAAAAAAGTGTTGAAAGCATCGTTATTACTGCAAAAAGTGCTGGAACAGCTGTTATTACAGTTAGTCCTACAGATGGAATTAGTGATGAAAATGCGAATGAACCAAAACTTCAAGCTAGATCTATTACCATTACAGTTAATGCTAAACAAACAATACCAAATAATAATACTGGTACTAGTAGTGGTGGTGGTAGTACTTATATCGCTCCAAAAACTAAATCATCTAATAACTTCTTGTCAAGCTTAACAATTGATGGTTTATCGTTGAATGAAGAATTCGATAAAGAAAAGCTAGAGTATACTCTAACTATTCCTGCTGAAACTGAAAAAGTTAAAGTTAATGCTCAATTAGCTGATTCAAATTCTAAAGTCGTTGGAACTGGAGAAGTAAAAGTAAGTACTGGCTTAAATACTTTAGAAATAGTTGTTACGGCAGAAAATGGTAGTAAAAGAACTTATGTTATAAAAGCAACCGTTGAAGAATTATCGCCAATAGATGTAAAAATTGATAATGAAAAATATACAGTTATTAGAAAAAGAAGTGAGTTACCTAAAATTAGTGAATATAATATAGAAAAAGATATTACCATAAATGATAATATTATTGAAGGATATTATAATGAAAAACTTGGATATGACTTAGTAGGACTAAAAGATTTAAAGGGTAATATTAATTATTATATCTATAAAAATGGTAAATATTCTTTATATAAAGAACACACTTTTAATGGTACCACTTTACAAATTTTAGATAAAAAAATAGATGGTTATAAACAAGTAGAATTTTTATATGATAATGATAAAATAACTAGTTATCAAGAAGTAAAAATGGATATAATTAAAAATACATACGCCCTTGATAATAATGATATTACAGGTAATCAGTTTTATTTATTTTATGCTAGAAATGTAGAGACTGGTAAGGAAAATTTATATCAATATGATGCAGTTGAAAAAACAGTTCAAAGATATAATACAAATGTCTTAGATATGTATAAAAACAATAGTGATACTTATTATAGATGGTTATTAGTTTCATTAATTGTTATATTGGTATTATTTATCTTATTAATTGCATTATCATTTAAGAAAACTAAAAAACAAACTAAAATTAAAACAGAAAAATATGAACAATAAAAAAGCTATCTTCGTTGGAAGATAGCTTTTCTATATTATGGTGTATCTACATAAGTATCATCAAGACATCTTAAAATACATACACAATCTAAGTTAATTGTAAAGAAAGAATTAGTTGCTTCATAAGGAAATAAACTTGTTGTGTCAGTATTTGGAGTTAATACACGGCATGTAGCACAGCATCCATCTAATTTTTCCAGTCTAAATACAGTTGAAGTCTCAGTTACTGCTGGATCTTTGCTTATTGGCATAGCTAATGGAGTTCCATTACTTCCACATGTATATAAGACTATTGGTCTAGTATTGCAGAATGTTGTGCAGTTTTGTCCTAAGAAACCTCTATCACAAGTTTGTAAGCATGTATCATTTTGACATACACTTTGTTGTAATAATAATATTACTTTTAGAATGTCTTGAATACAATTTTCACAATTATTTGTTTCATTGTTATTACACATATAATCCACCCCTTTATTTATATTCAATATAAGATATGTCAAAAATAACAAAAAATTCATTATTAATACCCATTTAGAATATATTTTAGTATGAAAATAAACATCATAATTTTATTATTAATTCTTATATCAATGGTATTAAATATCCTTAATTATAATTACTTTATTACAATGTTAGGAATAGTTTGGTATTTTGCCAGTATCCTCATAATATATGCCGCTATTAAATATTCAGTTAAATATAAATGTATTCAGTTTAATATTAAAAAAATATATAATGCTTTAAAATCAAAAAGTAAAAATAATATAAGTCCAATATCTAGTTTATGTATTTCACTAGCAGCTAAGATAGGGGTAGGTTCATTATCAGGAGTTGCTCTAGCTATATATTATGGGGGTATTGGAACAATCTTTTGGTTAATAATAATTAGTTTACTTGTATCCATTAATGCTTTTGTTGAATGTATATTAGGAATTAAATATCGTGAAAAAATAAACAATATTTTTGTAGGTGGGCCAAGTTTTTATATTAAAAAATGTCTTAATAATAATATATTAAGTAAATTATATGGTTTACTTATTATTGTTACTTATAGTATATTATTTTTATCTATTCAAGCTAATACTATCGTTAGTACAGGAAGTTATTTTAATATTAATAAAACTTATATAACAATTATATTATCATTTATAACATTATTAATTATCTTAAAAGGATTAAAAGGAATAAGTAAGGTCAATACTTATTTGGTTCCTATTATGTTGCTTATATATTTTAGTTTAGGTTTATATATTTTTGTTATAAATATTAATATAATTCCAAATATTTTTTTAACTGTTATTAAAGAGGCTTTTAATTTAAGATCAATAATATCAGTATTTTTAATCGGAATGCAACGAGCTATTTTTATTACTGAATCATCAATTGGAACTAGTGCTATATCATCTAGTACTTGTGATAACGATAGCAAAAAGCAGGGTATGCTTGAAGTGTTTGGCATATATGTAACCATATTTATTGTTTGTTTTACAACCTTTTTAATAATTGTTACTAGTAATTATAATCAAATAACTTTTAGTCATATTAATGGTATTGAAATAGTTATTTATGCCTTTAAATATCATTTTGGAGTAAGTGGGGGAAACATATTATCAATAATTACTATTTTATTTGCTTTTTCAACCATTATCTCAAGTTATTTCTTTGGTGAAAGTAATTTATTATTATTTTCTAGAAACAAAATTATTAACACAATCTTTAAAATAGTCTTCATTTTAGTTATCATAATATCTAGTTATATTAAATCAAACATATTATGGAATCTAACAGATTATTTTGTAGCAATACTTGCCATTATTAATGTTTATGCGATACTTAAAATTAATAAATAGATGTACTTAAACTGTTGACGCTTTATTAATTGTTTTATATAATTAAAATGTCTAACTTTCATATTTAGGAATATGGAGGATTAATGTGCAAACTTGGTGACATAATTGTCATAAAAGAATTTAAAAATGAATTTGGTAAAAAAATCAAAAGACATTCTTTTGTCGTAATCAATGATGAAGAGAATATAATTGAAGGAATGAAATATGATTTAATTTGTAATATGCTATGTAGTTTTCACGATGAAACTCATAGAAATAAAAAATTAAAATACAAAGAAAATCTTGAAATTAATAATAAAAATTTATTATTAAGTAAAAGAGCTAATGATAAAAATGGCTTTATTAAGGCAGATCAATTATATTATTTTGATAAGTCGCTAATAAAATACTATATCATTGGAAATTTAAATTTGGATAATCTAAATAATCTTTTAAAAATAATTAATGAATTAGATTTAGAAGATAGAATTAAAATAATTACTACAAATTTAAAAGAAAATGAAAAATTCACTAAATATAGGAGGTAATTTAAGTGAAAAATAAAGAAGAGATTTTTAAATTTCCTAAAGGATTTTTTACCAAAATTCGACAAAAAAAGACTGAACCTGATCCACCTGAAGATATGATACCATTTGAGTGGTCAGAAGAAGTTTTATCTGGAAAAATGAAAGGTAAAGTTATTGCAACTTTTCCTGAAAGAAAAAAATATTAGTTAAATTGTGTTCTTAAGAGCACAATTTTTTGTATATTTTTATTAATATTAGTAAAAAATAATATTGGTGAATACAATGAAAGATAGATATAATGAAATAGTTATGAAACATACACCTAAAGAAGATGTAATAAAAAATGCACTTTTAGTATTTTTGTATGGGGGAATATTGGGGGCATTTTCGGAATTTTTATTAAGATGTTATGTTATGTGGTTTAATCTACCTAGAAAAGAAGCAGGAGTTGCCGTAATATTAACTTTGATTATTATTGCATCAATATTAACAGCTTTGGGAGTATTTGATGTTTGCGTTAGTAAATTAAAGAGTGCTTTAATTATTCCAATTACTGGTTTCGCTCATTCGATGACTTCAGCTGCTTTAGAGTATCGTAAAGAAGGATTAGTTTTAGGAATGGGGGCAAATATTTTTAAATTAGCTGGGACGGTAATTTTATATGGAATTGTCTCTGTTTATGTATTTGGAATAATAAGAATTCTAATAATTGGAGGGTAGAATGACAAGAAAATTCAATAATGTCTATGTTGCTGATAGTTATACCATTGCTGGGGTGTATGAAAAAGATGGTCCAATCGCTGACTATTTTGATTTAGTTTATGATAAAGATTTATATTACGGATGTGATACTTTTGAAAAAGCTGAAGAAAAAATGTTAAGTAATAGTATTTCTAAATTAATTAGTCATGCCAAACTAATTGATAGTGATGTCGATTATGTAATATCTGGTGATTTAGAGAATCAAATTGCGGCTTCAGATTATGCTTTAAGAGATTTTAATATTCCATTTTTGGGAATATTTAGCGCTTGTGCTACTTTCGGTGAAGGATTGTATCTAGCTTCTAACCTAATTGAAGGAAAAATGGCAAAAAATATAATAGTTTCTACGAGTAGTCATAATATGGCTGCTGAAAAACAATTTCGAAATCCAACTGAATATGGTGCACCAAAAAAGAAAACAACAACATTTACGTCGACAGGAGCTGCCAGTATGCTTGTAACAAGCAAGAAAAGTAGAATTAAAATAACTTCGGCAACATGTGGAATTGTTCAAGATAAAGGAATAACTGATGTCAATAATATGGGAGCCGTAATGGCCATTGCGGCTGCTGACACATTAAAAAGACATTTAAAAGATTTGAATATTAAACCTGACTATTATGATTTAATTCTTACTGGTGATTTAGGAATATATGGAAAAGAAATATTAATTGAATATATGAAAGATAGCGGTTATGATCTATCGAGAAATTATAATGATTGTGGTTTAATTCTATATGATCGCGATAAACAAAATGTTTTTGCAGGTGCGTCAGGCCCTTCAAGCAGTGCTCTAACTTTATCAGCCTATATAATAAAAGAAATGCTAAGAGGGAAATATCGTAAAGTATTAATAGTTCCAACGGGAGCCATATTTAGTCCAACTAGAGTATTTCAAAAAGATAGCATTCCATCAATCGCCCATGCGATTAGTTTGGAGGTATCAGAATAATGGATACATATATTTATGCCTTTCTATTCTGTGGGTTTGTCTGTATGGTTAGTCAATTAATATTAGATAATACCAAACTAACTCCAGGACATGTAACAAGTTTATTTGTAGTTATAGGTGCCGCTTTAGATTTAGCTGGTATATACGATAAAATAGTCTTATATTGTGGAGCCGGAGCTATTATTCCTATTACTTCATTTGGCCATTTGCTAATTCATGGAGCTATGGATATTGCTAATGAAAATGGGGTAATTGGTTTAGCTTTAGGAATATTTAATCTAACATCAGCTGGTATAAGTGTAGCCGTTGTTTCGGCTTTTATCTTAGCACTATTATTTAAACCTAAACATTAATAATAGCAAGTATTATAATTCTTATTGTAATACTTGTTTTTACTTGTATTATTCATAATTTTATTATATAATTTAGGTAGGGTGATAAATATGGATATGGCATTACTTCCAGCGGATAACTACATTGTTGTCAATAAAAGTATTATCACAGATTATGATAAAAAAATATTAAGTATGTTATATTTACCAATTACCGGTTCTCTACCTATTATGTTATATAATACCTTAGTAAATGATTTAGATCGTCAAGAAGTAATTAGTGATGGCTTAGAACATGCTCATTTATTATCAAATTTACATATATCTGCTAAAGAATTAGAAGAAGCGAGAAACATTCTTGAAGGTATTGGCTTACTTAAGACGTACTTAAAAAAAGATACAGTTAATAAATATATATATGAATTATATTCACCTGTGTCAGCCCACGAATTCTTTTCTCATCCAATTTTTAATATAGTTTTATATAATAATGTTGGAAAAAGAGAATATGAAAGATTAGTTAATTATTTTAAAACAATAAAAATAAATAAAGATGATTATACCGAAATAACACATTCATTTAGTCAAATATTTGAAAGTGTGCCTTATACATCTTTTGATATGTACAAAGATAATATAAGAAAATATAATAAACTTAAACTAAATATTGATTCATCATTTGATATGAATTTCTTAATTGAAACGATGCCTAAAAACATTGATAAGAAGATATTTACAAAAGACTTGCAAGAGTTAATTATTTCTTTAGCTTATCTATATGATATTGATGCACCAAAAATGCAAAATATTGTTAAGTCTTGTATAAATGAAAAAGGTTTAGTTAATCGAGAAGAATTAAGGAAAGTTTGTCGTAATCATTATCAGTTTGATCACTCAGGCGTTTTACCGACAGTAATTAGTACTACCCAGCCAGAATATTTAAGAAAACCAATTGGAGATACATCTAATATTGCTAAAATGATATATACATTTGAAACAACTAGTCCTTATGATTTCCTTAAAAGTAAACATAATGGAGCAGAACCGGTTAAAAGAGATATATTACTTTTAGAGAATTTAATAATTGACTATAAATTAAAACCAGGAGTTGTTAATGTTTTAATTGACTTTGTATTAAAAACAAACGATAATAAATTAAATAGAGCGATGATCGAAACAATTGCCGGACAGTGGAGTAGAAAGAAAATAGAAACTGTCGAAGAAGCTATGGAAACTGCTAAAAAGAATTATAAAAAGCCTAATGTTAAAACTGGTAAAGTAGCAATTGATAAGAATGTTCCTATGTGGTTTAATAATAATGATATAAAAGCTGAAGAAGCTACTGATGCTGAAGTAAAGGCCATGGAAGAAATGCTTAAGGAGTTTAGATAATTATGGATAATTTGAAAGATATTGTTAACGGTAAATATGGAAAATCAGATTACAAATTAGCTAGCGACTACCAAAAAGATTATGATGAAGATATGATGTTTAGAAAATTGGCTAATAGTACAAAATTATCTAATGATACTTTAATGAAATATACCACTAGATTAGAACTTTCTTCCTGTGAACATAAGAATTGCAGTAAATGTAAAAATATAATGGAATGTAAGAACGAAATAACTGGATATGTATATACCCCAAAAGCTAATGGTAATGATATTGAATTTGCCTATTATCCATGTAAATATAAATTAGAAATGGACGAAGATAATAAATATTTAAATAATATATATTACTTTGATATACCTAGAGATATAAAGAATGCCCGGATGAAAGATATTAATACCAAAGATAAAAATAGATTTGAAGTTATTAAATGGATTAAAGATTTTTTAACTAATTATGAAACAGATAAAAATATTAAAGGGTTATATCTGAATGGTAATTTTGGATGTGGTAAAACATATTTATTATCAGCTATGTTAAATGAACTAGCCAGAAAAGGCGAGAAAGTAGCTATTATTTATTATCCAGAATTTTTAAGAAATTTAAAGGAATCTTTTTCAGACAATGAAGAATATAGACAAAAATTTGATTATGTTAAAAAAGTACCATTATTGTTATTAGATGATATTGGGGCTGAAACAACAACCGAATGGAGTAGAGATGAAGTATTAGGAACAATTCTTCAATACCGTATGGAAGAATTGTTGCCAACGTTCTTTACTTCAAATCTAACAATCGAAGAATTAGAGCAACATCTTAGTACAACGAGTAGAGAAGTGGATGTTGTTAAATCGAGAAGAATTATTGAAAGAATAAAACAATTAACGGAAAGTATTACCATGATTAGTGTAAATTTAAGAAAGTGAGGATATTATGAATAATCTTAGTAAAAATTATGTTAATGATGAGGGAAATGAAGAAACAATTGTAGCTAGTTCAAGTGATAATTACACAGTAAAGTTAGATAATTATACATTATCTAATCAAAAAGGAAAAAAAGCAAGCAAACTAAGTAAGAAATTTAAAGGTAGTTTTTTAGGAGCCGACATTGGCATTAAGAGTGGTGGATTTTCAACGATTGCTATTTTAGCTACCGTTATTGCCTTAGCAGTACTAGTAACACTATATTTTATCTGGAGATTTTAAATAGAGGAAGTGATATTCATGAATATAACAGCATTACAAGTAAAGACAAGCTATTCAATTCTTAATAGTTTAAATGACATCAAGAAACTTGTTTCACTTGCTGTTAAATATGGATATCAAAGTTTAGCCATAACCGATGACAATAATATGTTTGGTGTTATGGAATTTTATCTTGAATGTGAAAAGAATAATATTAAACCAATTATTGGAATTGATTTAAGCATCAATGATATGCATATTCTTTTATATGCTAAAAATAATTTAGGGTATAAAAATTTAATAAAATTATCGACGATTGTTTCCGATAGGCCATTAACTGTAGATGATTTATCTGAATACAAAGATAATCTTATTTTAGTTATGCCTTTTTCTTTTTATAATGAAAAGATATTTAATATATATGAAGATAAATTTGTTGGATACTCTTCTTTAGAAGAAAAAGAAAAAATATCCTATTCAAAAGTATTTATAAACGATGTTAGTTATTTAAATAAAGATGACTATAAATATTTAGATTATGCTGAAATGATTAAGAATGGCAAAATCCTTGGCGAATATGAATTAAATACTAATATTGGTAAACATTTACTAACGAAAGAAGAACTATTAGAAAAAGTATCTCCAATAGAATTAAAAAATATGGCATACATAGCCGATAGTTGCAATGTTTCTTTAAAATATACTGATGGTTTATTACCGATATATGATAAAAATATTGATAGCAAAAAATACTTACATGATTTATCACTAAAAGGTTTAAATAAACGTCTTAATAATAATGTACCTAATGAATATTTAGAAAGATTAAATAAAGAATTAGCTGTTATTGATAAAATGGGTTTTAATGATTATTTCTTAATCGTATATGATTATGTTTTGTATGCCAAAAAGAATAATATTTTGGTTGGCCCTGGGCGTGGATCAGCCGCCGGATCTTTAGTTAGTTATACATTGGGCATTACCGATGTTGATCCCATAAAATATAATCTATTATTTGAAAGATTCTTAAATATTGAAAGAGTAACTATGCCCGATATCGATATTGATTTTGATGCCACTAAAAGACAAGATGTTATCGATTATGTAATTAGCAAATATGGCGAAAAGAAAGTTGTCGGGATAATAACCTTTAATACACTAGGTGCTAAACAAGTTATTCGTGATGTCGGCAGAGTCTTAAATATTAAACAAAGCTTAATTGATAATTTAGCTAAATCTTGTCCTAAAGATTTAAAAACATCATATAAAGAAAATGCTAATCTAAGAAAAATAGTTGATAATTTCATAGATTTAAAGAAATTATATGAAATTGCTCTTCATCTTGAAGGATTACCTCGCCATGTTTCGGTGCATGCAGCAGGGGTTGTTATGAGTAAATATGATATTGATGAAACTATTCCATTATATAAAAATCAATTAGGAATGTATGTCTCAGCCTATTCTAAAGATTATCTAGAACCATTAGGATTACTTAAAATGGACTTCTTAGGAATATCTAATTTAACTATGATTGATGAAGTAATTAAAAATGTAAGAAATGATACGCAACTTAATATTACATTCGCGAATATTCCGATGGATGATAAAAAAACAATTGAACTATTTGCTAATGGAGATACTGAAGGAATATTTCAATTTGAAGCTCCTGGCATGATTAAATTTTTAAAAAAATTAAAAGCCAAAGATTTTAACGATATTGTAGCTGCTACTTCCTTATATCGACCAGGACCTATGGATAGTATTCCCGAATACTTAAAAAGAAGAAGTAATCCTAGTAACATTGATTATATTGATGAATCTCTTAAAGATATTTTAAAGGAAACATATGGCATCATTATCTATCAAGAACAAGTAATGCAAATAGCTGTTAAAATGGCCGGATATACTTTAGGTGAAGCTGATATTTTAAGAAGAGCTATGTCCAAGAAAAAAGAAGCTATCTTACTTAAAGAAAAAGAAAAGTTTATAACTGGAAGTATCAATAATGGCTATTCGAAAGAAAAAGCCGAAAACGTTTATAATTTAATCTTAAAATTTGCTAATTATGGTTTTAATAAATCGCATGCCGTTGCCTATGCGATAATTGCTTATAAAATGGCCTTTCTCAAAACTCATTTTTATAGTTATTTTATGTTATCTCTTTTAACAAGTGCTATTAATAATGAAAATAAAACTAGTATTTATATATCTAAATTACGTAGCAAGAATATTTCGGTATTACCTCCAGATATTAACTTATCTAGTACCGAATATATCATTCATAATAATGAGATTATATGTCCGTTATCTATTATTAGAAATGTTGGTATGAATGTTGCTAGTATTATCTTAACTGAAAGAGATAAAGGCCTATTCGAAAGTTTTACTAATTTCGTTAAACGAACTTATAATAAGTCAGTAAATCGTAAAGTTTTAGAATCCTTAATATTAGCTAATTGTTTTAATAGTTTTGGTTATAACAAGCATACATTAATGCTTAATCTTGATAATGTTATTAATTATGCTGAGTTATCGAGTGATAATACTTTAATTGAAATTGAAGAACCATTAATTGATATAGTTAATGAATATTCTAAAGATGAATTAATTAAACAAGAATTTGATACTTTTGGTTTTTATTTATCAGCTCATCCAGTTAGTAAATATAAAGAAGCTAATGCTCTTAGTACTTTAAATTTAGAAAATAATATAGGAAAATATATTAATATAGTACTTGAAGTAATTAGTATTAAAGAAGTAATTACTAAGAATAATGATGTTATGGCTTTTGTCAAAGCGAGTGATGAGTATAAACAAATAGATTTAACATTATTTCCTAAGACATATAAAGACAATAATAATATAAAGTCTCATGACATAATTAAAGTCTATGGTAAAGTTGAAAAGCGACTTGATAATTATCAGATAGTCGTATCTAAAATAGTTAATTTAAAAAAGGAGTAAAAATGAGGAAGTATTATTTATTAATGATTATATGTTTATTATTAACCAGTTGTAAAACTAAGACTTATACAGTTACATTTATAGATGATAATAAAGAACTAGCTAGTATAAATATTAAAAAAGGTGACAATATATCTAATATAGATAAGCCAACAAAAGAAGGTTATTTGTTTATTAATTGGCAAAAAGAAGGCCTTGAATATGATGATAATAGTCCGATTAATAGTGATATTACTTTAGAAGCAGTCTGGGTAGAAGTACCCAATCCAGTAAAAACATATACTGTATCATTTAATTTTGGTGGCGAAGTTAAAAAGATGAGTGTTAAAGAAAATGATAAAGTAACCGAACCTAAAGAAATACCTCATAAAGATAAATTTAAATTTTTAGGTTGGTATGATGGTAATGAATTATATGATTTTAATAAACCAGTAACTAAAGATTTTGTTTTGATAGCCAAATTTGAACGCAATAGAATTACAATAAATTATGATTTAAACGGTGGCACAGGAACAGTCCAAGTAGAAATAGAAAAAGGTAAGATTCCTGATAAGCCTAAAGATCCAGCTAAATTTGGGTATACATTTAAAAATTGGACAATCGATGGGAAACTATATTTATTTGATACCCCACTAGATGAAGATACGACCATAAAAGCTAATTATGAAGCAAATATTTATGTTGAAGTAACATTCGATACTGATGGAGGAAGCATCATTCCCAAAAAATATATTGTATCAGGCAATGCAATTGATAATTTACCAACCCCTATAAAAGAAGGCTATAATTTCATATATTGGACTTATAATGACGAAAAGTTTGATCCAAATATGAACATTACAACCAATATCGTCCTTAAAGCGGTATATGAAAAAAATGATTAGTTGTACTAATCTTTTTTTGACAATAACAAATATATGTGTTATTATATATAACTTGAAAGAGGGGATATTATGGCATACTATTTTATGGTTGAAGAAAAGAAAGGAAAGTATTCACCATTAGATATAACTAAATCAGCGTGCTTTACCAGAGAATCAAGATTAAAAGGTATGGGTTGTGAAATAAAAGAAATAGATTTATTTACTTCATCCTTTAATTATGAAAAAGAACTTAGAGAACACTTAATACTTAATGGTATTTTAACACCGGAAAATGTATCTAAAAATTTATCTATTAGAATTAAAAAAGGGGATAAGTATAAAAAGGTTATGTATGATTTTCTATACCAAAAAGATATTCAATATTTAGTTGATCCAAGATTATTAATAAATCATATTAATAACAAATTAGCCGATCAAGATTATCGCTTTGTTTATGAATTTGCTAGTCATTTTTCTAGTGATTATCGATGTTCATCAACAGCTATAGAGGTTCTTCGATATACGAGCGACTCTATTCGTATAGGTAATACTTATAAACACTTTTATGATCGCGATGAAAATAACGATATGGCACTAACCAGATTAATTAAACTTATTATATATGATAATTATCAACGTAATGATGGTAAAATAATTTATACTGGAAAAGTTAATAATTTAAATTTACATCGTGTTATTGCTTTTGTTAATAATTATGATAAGAAAATTAAAATGGAAAAAGAATTAACTGAAGAAACACAAGTATTTGTAAGGAAAAAGACATTAAAAAAAGATAAACAAATTCCTGGACAATTTAATTTGTTTGATGAATAAAAACAGCAGTTTTTAATAAACTACTGTTTTTCTAATTTATCTAAAATATCTTTTAATACTTTTTCATTTTTATTATCTTTAGGGGTATAGAATTTAATATTTTTAATTTTATCAGGTAAATATTGCTGCTTAACATAATCATTTTTATAATCATGCGGATATAAATATCCATTGTAAGGACTCTTTAAGTATGTTGGAACATCGCCATAATCAACATTATTAGCAATTTCGGTAGCTTTATTAATTGCTATTTCCGCACTATTTGATTTAGGCGATAATGCCATTTCAATAGCAACAGCTGCTAAGGGAATTTTGGCTTCCGGCATACCTAGCATTAATGCACTATCAATGGCCGCCATTACTTTGGGTCCCATTGATGGATTGGCTAAGCCGATATCTTCATAAACAATTACAGCAAGTCGCCTACAGGCAGATTCTAGTTCACCGCCTTCAAGCAATTTTGCTAAGTAAAAGATTGCTGCTTGGGCATCACTCCCACGAATCGATTTTTGTAAAGCACTAAGCATATCATAATAACCATCTTGATTTTTATCATGATAGATATTAGGTTTATTGCAAATAGCAATTAATTTATCTTCAGTAATGTTTTTATCATCGTTACCATAATAAGCTACTTCAATTAAATTATATGCATATCTTAAATCATTCTTAGATATTCCCTTGATATAATCTTTAGCTTTTTTATCTATCTTTAATCCAGGTAAAATATCACTTTTACATACACGTTCAATCGCTTCATCAATATCACTGCTATCTAATTCTTTTAACTCAAATAATTGACATCTACTTCTGATAGCTGGATTAATCGAATGATAGGGGTTGGATGTTGTCATACCAATTAATGTGATTAATCCTGATTCCAGAACTGGTAATAATAAATCTTGTTTATCTTTATTTAACCTGTGTATTTCATCCATAATTAAGACTAAACCATTATACATCTTAGCTTCTTCAACAACTGTATCAAAATCTTTTTTATTATTAATAACGGCATTCAACATACGATATCTAACATCTAATTCATTAACAATAGCCATCGCTATAGATGTCTTACCAATACCTGGCTTACCATATAAAATCATTGAAAATAATTTTTTATTCTTAACTAAATTAGTTAATATTTTATCTTTGCCTATAAGATGTTTTTGACCAATTACATCACTCAATTTTTTAGGCCTTAATTTAATTGATAATAATTCTTCCATAAATCTAATCCTTTATTTTTCTTCTAGTTTTATCCCTTTTTTTCATAAACAATCTTATACCTTCAAATACAGGCGCAGGTTCATCAAAATAATAACCAACATTTTTTACATGCCCCAAATATTTAAAATTAAGCAATTTTAAACAATTATTATATGTCCAAATATTTAAAACCTCAAAAAGGTCATCATTATTTAAATAGACTTTAATATTCTTTCCCAATATAAATACTTCGGTATAAATTTTTAAATCAATACCTAAACTAGCGCCATCATCAATAATTTTAGTTTCGTAATTAAAATTAAAATCTCTTCTTTCTTTAAGACTGTAGTAGTTATTTAAATAATTTAGTAATTCATTAGGTTTTAAATCTTTAGTAATTATTTCTTGATTATCCATAATAACCTCCAATATATGTATCTATATTATAACCTTTTTTTAGATGTTTTTGAAGTAATAGTATAATATATTTGCAAATTAATGATAAAATTTGTTATAATTGTAATAGAAAGTAAGTGATTATATGGTGGATATAAAGATTCTTCCATTATCAGATAAAAATAAAGATATATTAGATAAGTATTATACGTACTTAATTACAGTTAAATTCTTGAAAGTAGAGACAACCATTAATTCTTATATATTAGATATTTATAAATATTTAGAATATTTAGATAAAGATTATGATAAAACAGATAATCAAGATATATATAATTATTTATCTGAATTGGAAAAAGAAAAATATAGTATTTATTCAGTAGTTAGAAAAATATCTTCGATTAAATCATTTTATACTTTTTTAAATATCGAAGAAATATATAAATTGAATTTAGATATTGAAAGACCTAGATTCTATAAGAAATTGCCCCATGTTCTTACAATTGATGAAGTAGATAAACTATTAGATATTGAATTAAAGACACCTTTTGATTACCGGAATAAAGCAATGCTGGAACTTATGTATGCGACTGGTTTAAGGGTTTCGGAATTAATTAATTTAACACCTCTTAATATTGATTTAGATAAACAATTAGTAAGATGTTATGGTAAAGGTAATAAAGAGCGAATTGTTCCAATGGGCGATATAGCATGTAAATATTTAAAGATATATTTAGATGAATATCGAGATGCTCTAGTTAAAAAAAATCTGTGTGATTATTTGTTCTTAAATAATCATGGTAAACAAATAACTAGACAAGGCTTCTTTAAAAATTTAAAGATAATTGCCGAAAAGCAAGGCATTAATGAAGATATTACACCTCATATGTTAAGACATTCTTTTGCTACACATTTACTCAATAATGGAGCTGACTTAAGAAGTATTCAGTTAATGCTAGGACATGAAAATATATCAACAACAGGTATTTATACGAATGTAAGTACTGAGAAGATAAAAGATAATTATGATTTATATTATCCGAAAGGATAGGAAAGGATATTTATGATATTAAAGAAAGAAATATTTAGAGAATATGATATTAGGGGTATTTATAACGAAGAAATGGATGATGAGACTGCTTACCATATTGGTAGAGCATTTGGCACTAAATTAAATCAAATAGGGAAAAAAAGTACCGTACTTGGATATGATAACCGTTTATCATCAGTTAATTTAGAAAAGAATTTACTAAAAGGATTAGTTGATTCTGGAATCGAAGTTTTAAGACTTGGATTAGTAACGACACCAATGTGTTATTTTGCAGCTAATTATTATGAAGTTAATGCTAGTATGATGATTACCGCTAGTCATAATCCGAAAGAGTATAATGGTTTTAAGTTTTCTTATAATGGTATTCATAATGCATATGGAGCTTCAGTTAAAGAAATATATGATATTATTCAAAAAGGTGAATATACTGAAGGTATTGGCAGTATCAAAGAAGTAAATATTGAAGATGCATATATTGATTTAGTTATCAATAAATTAAATTTAGGTAAAAGAAAAATAAAAGTAGTCTATGACTGTGGTAATGGAACAACTTCAATTATTGCTGATAAGATATTTAGTAAATTAGATATTGAATCAATTGGCATTTGTAATGAATCAGATGGTAATTTTCCTAATCATCATCCAGATCCTTGTGTATATACTAATCTTACGATGTTAAAAGAAAAAGTATTAGAAACACATGCTGATATTGGTATTGGTTATGATGGCGATGGCGATAGAGTCGGTTTTATTGATAATATGGGTAATATGATTGAAACTGATAAGTTTATGATTATTATGTGGCGTTATCTTTATGATAAAGTAGATAATAAAGCCGGATTATTTGATGTTAAATGTACTAAGGCTCTTGAAGATGAATTAATAAAGTTAGGTATAAAACCAGTCGAATACCGTACCGGTAATTCTTATACTAGGGCAGCTTCAGCTGAAGGCGATTATCCTCTTAGTGGCGAATTATCAGGTCATGTATATTTTAGAGATAAATGGCCCGGATATGATGATGGTATCTATGCCGGTATGCGTTTTATTGAATTATTAAGTCATACGGATAAAAGTAGTTCAGAGCTACTAGATGGTATAAATAAATATTACTCAACTGAAGAAATTAAAGTAAAAGTAGATGATACTAAGAAATTTGATATTATTGATAAAATAGTAGAGTATTCGCAAGATAAAGGCTACAATACATTGACGATAGATGGCTGTAAAGCCAAATTTGATGATGGCTTTGCTTTGGTTAGAGCATCTAATACTGGACCTAATATTACAATGCGCTTTGAAGCTAAAACAGAAGAAAGATTAAGAGAGTTACAAGATGAATTTACAAACGAATTAAATAAATACATATAAAAAAGAGTAACTATAATTAGTCACTAACAAGGAAGTTCATTATTAAATCAATTAGAACTTCTTTTTCTTTTGGATTAGATTGGGCTATTAATAATGTAAGAGCTACCAAAGTATTATTATCAATAGTCATACTATTATCATGATATAAAATATTATAGAAGTTTAAAAAATAAATAAATAGGGTAGCAGCGATTCTTTTATTGCCATCGATAAAGGTATGATTCTTTGTAATCATATAAAGAAAATTTGCCGCCTTTTCTTCGATAGTTGGATATAAATATTCTCCGTCAAAAGATTGATAAATTGCACTAATAATTGCCTTTAATCCTTCATTTCTTTCTAACCCAAACAATTTGCTTTCACTTCCAAATCTTAGCATATCAATTATTTCTAGACAATTCTCGTAGTTTATTTCTTTTGTATCTTTAATTCCTTTAGGTTTTGATATTGTTTTGTGATCATAATCATCCAATAAATCTAGAGCAGCACTATATTTATTAATGACTTTGATTATTTCTTTAGCATCATTCCCGTTAACGTCATCATTAATTCTACTAGCAATATTAATTAATTTAACCGTCTTTTCTAAGTAAGCCAATCTTTTTTCATTAACAGCATATCCTTTTAACAAATAATCTTTTAAGACTTTGTTAGCCCATTTTCTAAAGATAATACCATTCTTAGATTTAACACGATAGCCAACACTGATAATCATATCTAGATTGTAGTATTCAATATCACGGTTAACTTGTCTATTTCCTTCGTTTTGAACTGTCGCAAAATTTGCGATACTTGAAGAATCTAACTCTTCATTTAATGCATCATTAATATGTTTTCTAATTGTCTTGTAGTCTCTATCAAATAGTTTAGACATTTGTCTTGCATTTAACCATACTGTCTCATCTTTTACATTTACCTCCAATTTAACATTTTGTTCATCAAATAATATAATTTCATTTTCCATAATTTTACCTCCAATCTTATATTGCTGGTGTACATTTATGTCGTACAAATGTATTATATAATAACATACAATTGTTTGTCAATACATTTATTTAATTTTTTTTGTAAATTTTTATATTATTCTTGCTAAATAATTATATTATGGTATAATTAAATTACCTGATGGATACGACAACTATAATTTAAAACCGACAAAGATATATTTAGGGAGTCTAAAGTTTAATATGTGTCGAATGCTTAATTTAATTAAGAATCCTAATTATTAGATGGTGACTTACCACCTGTGTGACTAGGCGCGGGTTTTATCTTCATTAGTATCGGTCCAACGGGTATCTTGGAATAGTAAAGAGATAATTAAAAATTATCTCTTTAAATTTGCGGAGGATTATTATGTTTGAAAGGGTAATCTCATTTGTAGGTAATGACAATTTTAAAAAAATAAAAGAAAAAACTGTCTTAGTAGTTGGTCTAGGTGGCGTAGGTGGCTATGCCGTTGAATCTTTAGTTAGAAGTGGCATTAATAATATTATTCTAATTGATTTTGATAAAATAGATGAAAGTAATTTAAATCGCCAAATAATTACTAACAGAAATAATATTGGTGAATATAAAACCAATGTTATGAAAGAGAGAATCTTATCAATTAATCCAGAATGTAAAGTTAGCTTACATAATCTTTTCTTAGACAAAGATACGATAGGTATTCTTGATAATTATCAAATCGATTATATCGTCGACGCCTGTGACTCCGTACAAGCTAAAAAATTATTAATTGATTATTCCCTTGATAATAATATTAAATTAATATCAAGTATGGGAACAGCTAACAAAATAGATCCAACTAAATTAGCAATTATTGATATTCGTAAAACAAGTTATGATCCATTAGCTAAAATTCTAAGAAAATATGTCATAGAAAAAAAGACAAATAAAAAAGTGATGGTCGTATCTTCGACAGAACAACCAATTAGAACTGATGTATTATCTAGTTTAATGTTTGTTTCGGCATCTGCTGGAATACTTTGTGCTAAATATATAATTAGTGATATCATTAATAAATAATAAGAATATAATATAATTTAGAATACAAGAGGTGATATAATGAATACGATTAAATATTATTATTTAATTATTCCTATAAAGGACATACGTTTAAAAGAAATGAAAAAAAATGTAATTATTTCAGATGGGGGAGCGGCAACAAATATTTTTAATGAATTAAATATACCTGAAGAAATGCAAAAAATAATACTTAAAATATCACTTGGAGGATTAGTTCCACCAAAGGATGCTTTTGAGCTTATTACAAGTGAAATGTTTTGTTTTGAAACATCAATAATTGGTCATATTTTAGGCAAGAAAAATGATATGATAATGATATTATCACATAATGCAGAGATATATACTGATTGTAGTATTAGTCATGCTGATGAAGTAAAAGCATTTTATCAAAAAATTATTGATTCGGGCTTAGCACTTAATTATGAAACTGCTGTGAAAAGAATGTTTAATAGGGTAAAGGAAAAGACAGAAAATAAAATATTAAAAAAGGAATACTAGTGTTGTAATCCTAAAGGGAAACACTACCAGTATTCCTTTTTAAAATAAAAAAACTAAATAAATAATTATTACTTAGTTTCCATCTTATTTACTTTTAAAGTTAAACGTGATTTAACTCTGTCAACTTTATTTCTATGTACAAGTCCTTTAGATTTAGCGTTATCTAAACTTTTGATTGCTAATTTAAGACTTTTTTCTGCTTCTTCTTTCTTACCAGCTGCTACAAATTTGTCAGTTTTTTTAATTGAATTTTTAACTGTTGACTTTAATTGTTCATTTGCTTTTGTAGTCTTAGCTATTTGTTTAATTTTCTTCTTTGCATTTTTAACATTTGCCATTTAAATTCATCTCCTTCCGATAACTAAATACCATTTTATCAAAAAAATATTAAAATTGCAAATAAAATATGCTAATTTTGTAAAAAATATAAATATATGAAAGGAATATTTATATGAGTAAAATAGATTTAGCTAAATTTAATATTAGAACAGACTTAATTATTGAAGATAATAAAATAAGTCATAATGAAAAAAACATTGATGGATTAACAATTACTACTAGTATGAAGAATGGTAATTATGTAACGTTATCATTTGATGATGTAACTGATAAAGAAAATTATAATAAAGTAAAAAAATATTTTACGGAGATAATAAAAGATATTTTAAAATTAAATAATATTAGTGATGAAGCTTCATGTTTGATTATAGGTCTAGGGAATATATTATCTACCCCAGATAGTTTAGGTGTAAAATCATTAGATAATATTATTGTTACTTCACATTTATTTGAACTTGGAAATGTTTCAGCTGGCATGAGGAGAGTATCTTGTTTTATACCTGGAGTTATGGCTAATACCGGAATTGAATCGTCTAAAATAATTAAAGCAATTATAAATGAAATAAAACCTGATTTTGTAATAGCTATTGATGCTTTAGCATCTAGATCGATTGATAGAATTAATAAAACAATTCAGATTACTGATACCGGAATTCATCCTGGTTCGGGAATAGGTAATAATAGATTAGAAATTAGTAAAGATACGATGGATATTCCTGTTATTGCCATAGGTGTTCCAACAGTAGTGATGTCATCGACAATTGTTTATGATACGATTGACTATTTAATAAAACATATTTCGTTTATTAAGGAAAATGAAAGTATTAATAAATTATCATTTAGAAAAACTAATTATGTAAAAAAATTAAAAGATAAAGAATTATCAAATCAAGATAAAGAAAATTTATTAGGTTTATTTGGATCTTTAAGTGAAAAAGATAAACGTAGTTTAATTGATGAAGTACTTAATAATACCGAACTTAATATGATTGTAACACCTACTGAAATAGATTTTCTTATCGATAAACTTAGTAATATTATTGCTGAATCAATAAACTCTGCCTTGCATCGACAAATAACTTAAATATTATTTTATATAATATACTAGGTGATAGCTGTGGGACATATGAAATTAAAAAAAATACCTAGAAGAAAAAAGTTTAAAGCTATATTTATAATAATACTTATATATGTTGTTTTTGCTTATACATTTTATTATTCATTTAAAAATAACAGAAGTATTACTAACGAAGCTTTTGTTAATTATTTGTTAAATAATGGTAATGCTAATATTCATGAGGAATATAAAATACCTAAAGTTATAAATAGTACATTAAGTTACATACTAAAAATAGATATAACTAAACCTGATAGTTTATTTAATGAAAATATTATCGGATATCATGAAAATGAAGAAGATAATAATGAAGATATTGAACAATTAAAAAGAATAAGTACATATATTAGTGATCCTAATAAAGTAGATATAAAAAATCCTATTATATATATTTATAATTCCCATCAATTAGAAAATTATAATAATGATAATTTATCTATATATGGAATTACTCCAAATGTTTTAATGGCTAGTTATTTACTTAAAGAAAAATTAAATAATTTAGGAATACCATCAATTGTTGAAGATACGAATATTACTGAATTTTTAGATATTAATAATTGGGATTATGCTTCTAGTTATAAAGCTAGTCGTATATTTATGTTAGATAAAAAGAATACCTATCCATCGATAAAGTATTATATTGATGTCCATAGAGATTCGGTTGGTAAGAGTTTAACAACTGTAAAAATAAATAATAAAAATTATGCCAGAATATTATTCGTCGTTGGATTAGAACATGATAATTATCAAAAAAATTTAGATTTAGCAAATAAGATTAATAAATTATTTGAAGATACTTATCCCGGACTAAGTAGGGGTATTTATAAAAAAGAAGGACCTAATGTCAATGGTATATATAATCAAGATGTCAGTGAAAATGCTATGCTAATTGAACTTGGGGGAGTAGATAATAATATTGAAGAAGTTATGAATACGGTGAATGCAATTAGTGATGTTATTTGTAAATATGTAGGTGATAATCATTAAAAATAAAGGATTAAGATTTATTATAATTATAATAATTTTAATATATATTTCATCGTATTATGTTGCAAGTAGTGGCTACTACGAATATCATTTACAAGAAAAAACCGTTTTAACAAATGAAAAAATTAAAGAATTTGAACAAGATGTTAAAGATAATAAAAATATTGATGTTAAAGATTATTTAGTATATGAAGAAGTAGACTATACGAATAAAATAACTAATTTAGTATATGGAATAAGTGATAATGGCAATAAAATTGCTAGAAAATGTATCAAAGCTTTATTTAAGAAATTAAGCTATTTAGTAGAAGACTAATAAGCATGAAGACAAACCCAACTATAAAGAATACTTTTGCTAAGTTTTGGTTATAATTATTCCCAGTAGGAAGTAATTTATTAAATGATATCTGAATCATTATACCTGCCGTAAAACTAAGTATTAATCCAAGTACAAAATCATTGATATAATTAGCTAAAAATAAATAGGTGAGAATGGCTCCGAATAGTTCTGATATGGCAGATATAAAGGTATAAAAAATAGCTTTAAATTTACTATTAGTTGAATAATAAATTGGTATAGCTATACTGATACCTTCTGGTATATTATGCATAGCAATAGCAATACAGATAGATATACCTAACATAATATTTTTATTACTAACAATAAAAGTCACAATACCTTCAGGAATATTATGTAAGATAATAACAATCATTGATAAAATCCCTACTTTAAATAAGTTATTATTATCACTAACATTATCAACTATTTTTTCTAGAAATAGGGAAGTAATAATTCCTATTAATATTGATATAAATGATAAAAATATTAAGAATAATCCAGTATAATTTGATTTTAAATATCTAAAAGATTCAGGTATTAAATCCATAATCGATACACAGATCATAACACCTGATGCGAAAGAACAAGCAGCTGAAATAATTTTATTTTTATCTTTAATTTTGGCAAAAATTGGTATTGTACCAAGTAAAGTTGCTAATCCAGCAAGTGTTGTTAAAATAAATGGATATAACATAATATTCACCTAATTAATAATATGTATTTAATTAGATAAATAAGTATTTTTTTAATAAATAGACCAATTTTTACATCTTATAATTATCATTTTTTAAGCCACTTTATTAATGTAGTCTTAAGGAGTGATAGACTATGAAAAAACTTACTTTGTATGCGCTTCTTATCTACTTCATTTTTCCCTTATCTGTATTTGCTTACTCTGACTATATAATGGCAAGTGGTAAAAATATTGGCATCGAACTTAAATCAAATAACGTAATAATTGTCGGAGCATATAACATCGATAATCATAATGTTTTACAAGAGAGTGAATTAAAACTGGGTGATAAAGTAATTAAAATAAATGATTATGAAATTATATCAGTTGAAAATATGCAAAAGACAATTAATAAAATAAATGCTGATAACGTCCAAGTAACATATAAACGAAATAATTCTTTATATAAAACCACTCTTAATTTATATAAAGAAAATGATGAATATCGTACTGGATTATATGTTAGGGATACTATAAGAGGAGTAGCTACACTTACTTATATTGATACAAATAACAAGACATTTGGTGCTTTAGGTCATGAAATATTGGAAAAATCTACCAAAAGTAAATTTGAATCAGATACTGGTACTATTTTTTATTCAACAGTAACTGGAATAACTAAAAGTAGTGATGGTAATCCCGGAGAAAAGAATGCTTTTAGTGATTCACGCGCTGTCTATGGTGAAGTCGTAGAGAATACAACTAGCGGTATATTCGGTAATTATACAAGTACACTTCCTCAGTCTAAAATGTATAAAGTGGCTAAACCTGAAGATATTAATTTAGGTGAAGCTAAAATTCTCACAGTTATCGATGGAGATAAAGTTGAAGAATTTAATATCAATATCTTAAAAATTAATCCTAATTCAAATACAAAGAATATTCTCTTTGAAGTAACTGATAAAAATTTATTAGCTAAAACAGGCGGAATAGTGCAGGGAATGAGTGGGAGTCCAATAATACAAGGTGATAATATAGTTGGAGCAGTAAACTTCGTTGTAGTTGATAAAACAAATAAGGGATATGGAATATTTATTACAACTATGTTAGAAGAAGCAGAAAACTAGGAAATTTTTCCTAGTTTTTACTTTTTTTAAGAATTTTTTCTTTAGCAATATTACCATAAAAATGGTATCTTGAGTGATCTTCTAATTCATCGCATAACGATAATAGTCTTTTTAACTGATCTTCATCAATATCTTCTAAAAAAACTTCAAAACACATCATATTAAATAAATTTTCATTTATATCACTAACACTATTTTCATCTTCTTCAGTACTATATAATTTTTCAAGATGTTTAACACATTGATTGTAAGATATCGTACTTGTATCAATATCTGGTTTATTCATATTGGGTATTTTTTCTAAGTTAAAACGATAATTAACCCCAATTTTTTCCAAATTTAAGTCTAAACCTAAAACAATATATTTAAATACTTTTAAATTTTTTAATAATCTTTTTTGATATTTGCTATCTCTTTTATTATCGGTATAAGTATTAATAATACGTTTATACATTTGTTTTAAAATATTTATAGATATACAATCAATTACTTCAAGTTCATATTTATCATATTCCCCATTATCTAAATAATACTTTCTAATGTAGTCATCATCATCCTCATCTATTTCGTTATATTCAGATTCTTCATATTCATTTTCATTATATTCAATCTCTTCATTATCTTCAAATTCTTCATTTTGTTCTAAAGCTTCTATTCTATTATCAATATTTAAATGTGTTCTCTCGTAAGCATCAGTATCATCATCATAATCAGGTAATCTTTTAAATATCTCTTTTAGTGTTTTTAAATCTATATTATTGATAATTACAGCTTCACTATTTAGATAGCTTTTTATGTCTTCAATATGATCATTAAATTGACTTGTATTTTCTCGATCATGATAAGATAAATCTGATAATACTGCAAATTCATCGATAATTGATTGTGATATTTTTATCAATCTTTTAATAATTTTATCTATATCCTTATTCATGTTAATCCCTCGATAAATAATACTTTAGCAAAATATACATAAAAATTCAATATATTATTTATTTTTTTCAATATAATTATTATCTATATATTTGTAATTTAAATTATTAGTTTTAGTAATTACAATTTCATTAAGTTCTTTTTCTAAATTATCTCTGGTTAATTTAGCTATTTTACCACCACGTTTAGCTATTTCTTTATTTTCATTTATACCGGTTGGATTATTCTTTTTGGCTAATTCTCTAGTGGCTAATTCACCTAAATCTGTTAAAGCAATTTCAATATCTGTCATGTTATCTCTTAAATTTTCTTTTCTGATATTTTTATATGTTTTGTATTCTTGAGCAGTCATACCAGACCATTCTTTATATATTTCATTCGTTAATATGGCATATTCATAGTCTTCTTTTATTCCTGATTCATGCCAAGTATTAGTAAGTTTCTTTCTATTAATAATTGCCTTAATTCTAGCTTCAATCCATTCGAGTGTATATCCTTTCTTTTGATAATAGTCAATCATTTTATCGATGCCTATTGATGGATCAAAAACATTATCTATTTCTTGTTTACCTAATTTTGCTAACCATAATTTAAATGGTTCAGCCTTAGGACTAGGTACAGACTCAATCAACCTAAATATACCTTCGGTATCTAAAACATCCGTTAAATAATATTTACCATCTTTGGCTTTCATTTTCAGTTGTCCGATTTTTTCGGACAACTTGCTTCCTTCTTGCATTAATTTTAATTTTAAATCATTCCAATATTTACGTGCTCTTGGACTTTTTGTTAATGCAATTATAACATCGACAACACTAAAATAATAATCTTCCTTATTTGCATCCCAAATACTTCTTATAGTGTTTCCTTCAAATAAATTTGTAATCGTTTGTAATTTATTATTTTTCATATTTTGCCTCCTTCATTTTAATCAATTATATCAAGGCAAAAATTAAAAAGTCAATATCTTTTTAGCAAATAATTGTTTACTACAAAGTTACTGTTTACTATAGGTTAATTTAATAATTAATGAGTAGTGTTTTTATAATAATCCTGTTAGCTTTTGGCTTACATAATTTTTTATTTATTTTTAAATGTTAATTTTATTTAACAAAAATTGGGTATTTGGGATACACTATTAATAGAATTATAATAATTGATATGTAATATGTTTAGAAAAGAGGTTTTTAACATTGACACTTATCGACAAATTTATTATAATTATTTTAGGCGAGTGATTAAAAATGAATAAACTTAAATATTTATTTGGATTATTTTTATTACTTATAACTTTTTCTAAAGTTAATGCACTTGAACTAAGTAAGAGCGACTTAACAATTGAAAAGGGTGAAAATGAAACAGTTGAGTTATATGCCAACGTTGAAAGTGAAGTTGTAAGTGTAACTTTTACTTTAGTTTATTCAACTTATGATATACCTGCCAATTTTACACCAGCTGCCGGTGTAACTGATACGAATCCAAATGGAATTACTCATGAAGTTGTATTTAATGAAGCTAAAACAGGTAAAATACTTCTTGGCAATGTTAATATTAATGTTGTTAGTAATCCGAAGGATACCGTTGGTACAGTTAATATTCATACCGTTAGTGCTAAAGATACAAACGGTGAAAAAATTAGTTTAAATGCTAAAAATATTAATATTAAAGTTGGTACTCCGGTGGAAGAACCTAAAGAAGAACCAAAACAAGTTGAACCTAAAGAAGTAGATAATAATCTACTTGATAAAATTGAATCTAATATTGTGACTATTAAATTAAAAAAAGATACTTTTGATTATTCCGTAAGTGTTAAAGATGATGTTGAAGAATTAGATCTAAAAGCAATTGCTAAAGATGAAAGTACCACAATTGATATAAGTACTCAAAAAATTAGTGAACTAGAGAATAATACTATTGTAATTACTGCTAAAAATGGAAATATAGAGCAAAAATATAATATTAAAGTTAATATTAAAGATAAAAATGAAATAGAAGTAGATAAAACTGATTTTAAAGAAGATACAAGCTATAAAGGTAAATGGATAGTCGTATCAATTGTTTTAATTGTGGCTTTATTAATTAGTATGTTATTTAGTAGAAAGAAGTAGATGATAATGGCAAATATGGAAAAAGTAAAAAATTTTTTAAGTGTCAAAAGAAGAAGAATAATAGCGTTTGTTCTATTAGATATAGTAGTACTTATGTTAAGTTCTTTTTTAGCGATAGCCTTAAGATATGATTTTATTAATATTCCTGAATTATATATTGATAATATATATAAATATATACTTATAGATGCTTTAATATTAATTGCTATTAATGCTTTATTTAAAATATATTTAAGTGTATGGACATATGCATCTATTATGGAACTTATTAATATTGGTTTTGCCTGTATTTCATATATTTTTATTGAATTTATTTATAAATTAATGTTTAAAATAGAAATGCCTAGAAGTTATTATTTGATTAAGGTAATTTTACTTGCTTTCTTTATTGCTACGATTAGATATGCTTATCGTATTGCTAGAACAATAAGAGAATTAAGAATGACCAAGAAGAATTTAAAAAATACGATGATTATTGGCGGTGGCGAAGCCGGTAGATTATTAATTAATGAAATTGGTAATAATCCAGCTGGCTTTAGTAATAAAGTAGTTTGTATTATCGATGATAATAAAAATAAAATTGGTACTTATATTAGAGGAATACCAGTAGTTGGTAATAGACATGATATCGGAGAGAATGTTCAAAAATATGGTATCGATGAAATAATTATTGCTATGCCTTCAATATCTAAAGAAAAATTAACTTTAATCGTTGATGAATGTCAAAAAACTAAATGTAACATAAGAATTCTTCCTAATGTATCAGAAATGATTGGTTTACCTAGTATGACCAAAGTAAGACAATTATCTTATGAAGATTTTTTAGGAAGAAATGAAGTAGTCGTTGACTCTTTAGAAATTGCCGGTAATATTACCGACAAAGTAATCTTAGTTACTGGTGGTGGTGGATCAATTGGCAGTGAATTGTGTCGTCAAATTGCTAAATGTTCACCAAAAGAATTATTAATATTTGATATATATGAAAATAATGCTTATGATATTGAACAGGAATTGATTAGAAATTATCCAAATCTTAATTTAAAAACAATTATTGGTTCTGTTAGAGATTATGATAGATTAGAAGATGTATTTAAAACATATCATCCTGATCAAGTATACCATGCAGCAGCTCATAAGCATGTTCCTTTAATGGAATTTAGTCCTAATGAAGCTGTTAAAAATAATTGCTTAGGTACATTAAATGCGGTAAAATTAGCGGATATTTATAAAGTTAAGAAGTTTGTTTTAATATCATCTGATAAAGCTGTTAGGCCTACGAATGTAATGGGGGCTACAAAGAGAATATGTGAAATGATAATTCAAACATATGATAAAAAATCAGAAACTGATTATGTAGCCGTTAGATTTGGTAATGTCCTTGGATCTAACGGTTCAGTAATTCCGCTTTTCTTAAAACAAATAGAGAGTGGTGGACCAGTAACAGTAACTCATAAAGAAATTACGAGATTCTTTATGACAATATCTGAAGCTGTATCTTTAATTTTACAAGCGGGAGTATATGCTAAAGGTGGCGAAATATTTGTCCTTGATATGGGTAAACCAGTTAAGATATATGAATTAGCTGAAAGAATTATTAGATTTAAGGGATTAGAACCTAACGTTGATATTCCTATAAAAATAACTGGACTTCGTCCTGGAGAAAAATTATATGAAGAAATATTAATGGATGAAGAAGGATTAAAATCAACTCCAAACAAATTAATTCATATTGGACAACCTATTAAAATGGATGATAATAAATTCTTAAAAGAATTAGATAAATTGATTGAAGATGCTTATAAAAATGAATCTGATATTAAAGATAAAGTAGCTAAAATTGTCAGTACTTATACCGTAGATAAGAGAGAAGGTAAGTAAAATGGAGAATAAAAGAAATATATTATTTTCACCTCCTGATATAACCGAAGCAGAAATTCAAAGTGTAGCTGACGCAATGAGATCAGGATGGATTACTACAGGTCCTAGAACTAAAGAATTTGAAAATAAGATTGCTGAATATTGTCACACTAACACAGCTGTTTGTTTAAACTCTAATACAGCTTGTCAAGAATTAGTGTTAAGAGTATTAGGCGTAGGCCCAGGAGATGAAGTAATTACATGTGCTTATACTTATACTGCATCAGCTAGTGTAATTAATCATGTTGGTGCTAAAATAGTGTTAGTAGATTGTCAAAAAGATTCTTATATAATCGATTATGATGCAGTAGAAAAAGCGATTACTGATAAGACTAAAGTGATTATTCCTATTGATATTGCTGGAGTAATGTGTGATTATGATAGGTTATATAAAATAGTCGAAAGAAAGAAACATTTATTTAAACCAAACAATGATATTCAAAAAGCATATGGTAGAATTATTATTTCAGCTGATGCCGCTCATTCATTAGGTTCTACCTATAAAGGTAAAATGAGTGGTAGCATTGCTGATTTTACGAGTTTTTCATTTCATGCTGTTAAAAATTTAACAACGGCTGAAGGTGGAGCTGTTACATGGAAAACAGTAGATGGTATAGATAATGAAAAATTATATAAAGAATTTATGTTATGGAGTTTACATGGTCAATCAAAAGATGCTTTAGCTAAAACTAAATTAGGTGCTTGGGAATATGATATTGTTTATACCGGATATAAATGTAATATGACTGATATTATGGCAGCAATTGGATTGGTTCAATTAGAAAGATATCCAAAACTTCTTCAAAGAAGACAAGAAATAATTGCTTTATATAATAAATTATTAAATAAAGATAAAGTTGAATTAATTAATCATAATACTGATACATTTAAATCTAACGGTCATTTAATGCTAACCAGAGTAAAAGGTATTGATGTCAATAAACGTAATGAAATTATTACTAAATTAGCAGAAGTAGGAGTGGCATCAAATGTGCATTATAAACCGTTACCACTACATACAGCATATAAGAATTTAGGCTTTGATATTAAAAATTATCCAAATGCTTATAATATGTATCAAAATGAAATAACATTACCACTTCATACATTACTTACTGATGAAGATATTGAATATATTTGTAAAGAATATAATAAAATATTAGATGAAATCTAATAGGTGGTCTTATGTTGTTAAAAAAATGGGATAATATTCCTGAATTTATGAAGAATGATGAAGTAAAATATTATTATAATATTTTAAAAAGAAGAAAATTTAGTTTATTTATTAAAAGATTATTTGATATTTTTGCATCGTTAATATTATTAATAATTTTACTTCCTATAATTTTAATATTTGCTGTATGGATTAAATTAGATTCAAAAGGGCCAATATTTTATAGGCAAGTTAGAATTACAAGATATGGTAAAGAATTTAAGATATTTAAGTTTAGAACAATGATTCAAAATGCCGATAAAATTGGTTCATTGGTTACAGTTGGTAATGATCCAAGAATTACAAGAGTAGGTAATATTATTAGAAAATATAGAATTGACGAAATACCACAACTTATTAATGTTTTAGTTGGGGATATGACTTTTGTAGGTACACGACCTGAAGTTAAAAAATATGTTGATAAATATACTAATGAAATGAAAGCAACATTATTATTACCAGCTGGCATTACTTCAAATGCATCAATTAATTATCGTAACGAAGGCGAAGTAATGAAAAAGCATACGAAAAAAAACACAAATATTGATGATGTATATATAACTAAAGTATTACCTGATAAAATGAAATATAATTTAGAAGATATTGAGAGATTTAATATATTTAGAGAATTAGGAATATGTATAAATACAATACTTAAGGTGGTTAGATAAAATGACAAAGCAGCCGTTGATATCAATTATAATGCCAACATATAATTGTGGTAAATTTATTGGAAAAACGATTGATTCCGTGATCAAACAAACATATAGTAATTGGGAATTGATAGTGGTAGATGATTGCTCTAAGGATGATACTGAGAAAGAACTAAAAAAATATCAAAAGGATAAAAGAATTAATTATGTTAAATTAGAAAAGAATTCAGGTGCTGCAGTAGCAAGAACTGAAGCTATGAAAAGAGCTAAAGGTAATTATATGGCATTTCTTGATAGTGATGATTTGTGGTATTCAGAAAAACTTGAGAAACAGCTTAAATTTATGCAGGATAATAGTTATGATTTTACTTGTACTGCATATGAGCAAATTGATGAAGAAGATAATAATTTGAATAAAGTAATTAAAACTAAAAAGAAAGCTGATTATAATAGAATTTTATTAGATTGTCCAGTAGGAAATTCAACTGTTATGTATAATGTTGATAAATTAGGAAAATTTGAAGTTCCAAATATAAGAAAAAGAAATGATGATGCTTTATGGCTTCAAATAATTAAAAAAGCAAATTATATATATGGGATGAATGATGTTTTAATGCAATATAGAATTCGTTCTAACTCAATATCAAGTAATAAATTGTCGCTAGTAAAATATCATTGGCAATTATATCGAGAAATTGAACACTTATCAATTATTAGATCAATTTTTCATATTTGTTATTGGGGATTTATAAAAATTTTGCACATTAAATAAAATGGAGGTATAGATATATATGATAATATTACATGTTGCAAATTTAAGCGATAAAAAATCTGCGGGGCCAAATATTAATGTTCCTCAAAATGTAATTTATGGTAATAAATATGCTACAGTTGGATTATATAATTTAAAAAAGTCAAATATAGCAGTAGAATTACCAAGAGATAGATATTTTAGCATTACTGATTATCCAACCATAGAATCGCTTCCATCCCCATTTGATAAACCAGATATTGTAATATTTCAAGGAATGTATGAAATAGAACAATGTGGCGTAGCAAAAAAAATACATAAAAAGAATATTCCATATATAATTGTACCAAGATGCTCATTGACAACTGAAGGACAGCGGAAAAAAAGAATTAAAAAAATAATTGGTAATATATTGTTTTTTAATAAATTTATTAAAAATGCTTCTTGCATACAATTTTTAACAGAAAATGAATATCAAGAAAGTAAAAATAATTTTAAATTTAGAGATTTTTTTATATTAGGCAATGGTGTAGAAATGCCTAAAAAAAAGTATGTGGTTAAAAAAAGAAAAGAGTTTAAAATTGTCTTTATAGGAAGATTAAATGTATATCATAAAGGTTTAGATTTATTATTACAAACAGTTTCTGATAATATACAATGGTTTAGAGATAATATGGTAACAGTTAATTTATATGGAAGTAATTCGGATAATGGAGTATTTACTATAAGAAAATATATTGATGAAAACAATATAAAAGATATAGTAAAGTTGAATGGCCCTGTTTTCGACGAAGAAAAAGAAAGCATACTTCTTGATTCAGATGTTTTTATTCACACTTCTAGATTAGAAGGTCAGCCAACCGCTGTAATCGAAGCAATAAGTTATGGAATTCCAGTAATTGTTACACCAGGAACTAATATTGTTGATGTTGTAAATGCTAATGATTTAGGATATTCATGTGAATTTAGCAAAGAAAGTATTTTCGATTGTATTAAAAAATCTATTAGTGACAAAAATAATTATAAAATAATCTCCGCTAATGAAATTCAATATGCAAAGGCTAATTTTAATTGGGATTCAATTATTAAAAAATTTATAGTAAACATCAAAAGATAAAAGGGGTGTTGTAATGCTAGTATACGTAATTTTAATTTTAGCAATTATTTTAGGAAATTCTTTTTCTAAAAAACACAAAAGAGGATATTTACTTTTAATTTGTATTATAATGTCTTTAATTGCTGGTATGCGACATATTTTAATTGGAAATGATACTGCAAATTATCTAAACACCTTTAATTCTGCGCTAATAAATGGTAGTAAAATATTCTTACATTCACGCATGGAAAGTGGCTATTTATTAATGAATATATTTTTTACTCATTTTAGCGATAGTTTTAATTTATTTTTATTTATAACATCATTATTTATTAATGCTTCAGTGTGCTTATTTATTTTCAAAAATTCAAAGAATGTGATTTTAAGTTTGCTGATTTTCGTTTTATTGAGACTATTTTTTAATGAAATGAATATTTTAAGGCAATATATAGCAATTTCGATTATATTGCACTCCGTTAAGTATATAAAAGATAGAAACCTAATCAAATATTCTTTATATATAATATTAGCATCAACTTTTCACATTAGTGCAATAATAGCATTTCCAATTTATTTTCTATATTACAAATCGATAAAAAAAAATACAAAAATTATATTGTATATAACTTGTTTTATTTTGTTCATTTTTTTGGATAAAATTTTAATATATATAACTGCTAAATTAGGATATTATAGTGGTTATGTTTCCACTTATTATAATTCATTTGAATTAGGGAACATTTTGTTATTTATTATGTCATTATTTACATATCTTTTCTGTAAATATATATATATTAAAAATTACAATGTTGTATTAAATGATAAGGAATATCAATTTCTATTAAATATTTCATTTGTATGTATGATATTAAATTTTTTTGCGATACGTTTTAGTATTATATCAAGGCTTGTTGAATATTATTATATTTTTATAATCATAATATTGCCAAATTTTATTTCACTAATTAAAAATAACAAAAATAGGCTAGGTGCTTACATTTTCACTTTGTTTATTTCAATTTGTTATTTCACAATTATTGCATATTTTAGACCATATTGGAATAATGTTATTCCATATAGATTTTTTTGGCAGTAGTTATATGCAATGGCTTTTAATTATTAAATTATATATATAATAATTAAAAAAGCAGCTGAAGAATTTCTTTTATTTATATTTAATAAAAGTAATTTTTAAATTTAGATTCATTATAATAGCAAGAAAGGAGTTAAGATGGATAGATTAATAAAATTAATTAAGAATCCATTATGGATTATAATTTTTTTTGATAGATTAGGATTACACTTTTTAAGTGATAAAAAATATATTAGTTTGCTTTACAAGTTAACATTTAAGAAAAAACTTGATTTGAACAATCCGCAAACATTTAATGAAAAACTACAATGGTTAAAATTAAATGATAGAAAAGAAGAATATACAAAAATGGTGGATAAATTTGATGTAAAACAGATTGTATCAAAAAAAATTGGAGAAAAATATATAATACCAACTTATGGCATATATAATAATTTTGAAGAAATTGATTTTTCTATTTTACCAAAGCAATTTATAATAAAACCTACTCATTATGGTGGCAACAATGGAATAACAATAGTTAATGATAAGGATGAATTAAATAAAGCAAGACTTAGAAAACAATTAAATAAAATAATGAAAAAAAACTTATATTATTATGGACGTGAATGGCCATATAAAAATGTGAAACCTAGAATTATTATCGAACATTTACTAAAAAATGATGATGACAGTCAACTATGTGATTATAAGTTTTACTGTTTTAATGGAAAAGTTTATTTATGGTTCATAGCTAGTGATAGAAAAAATAACGTTAAATTTACTTTTTTTGATAGAACTGGTAATTTTTTGGATATTAAACAATGTGGGGCACCAAATGATAGAAATGTTAAAAAGCCTAAAAACTTAGAAAAAATGATTGAATTGGCCGAAATATTAGCAAAAAACATTACTCAAGTTAGAATAGATTTTTATGAAGTCAATAATAAAATTTATTTTGGTGAAATGACATTTTTTGATACATCTGGTTTTGGAAAATTTGAACCAGATTATTGGGATAAAAAAATTGGTGATATGATTAAATTACCAATCGAAAATAAGAAAGTATAGGAGATGCAAATGGATTATAAAGTTTCTATTATTATACCAGCCTATAATGTTGAAGCATATATTCATAGAGCAATTGAATCATCAATTAATCAAACATATAAGAATATAGAAATAATAATAATTGACGATGGCTCAACTGATAAAACATGGAATATTATATGTAATTACAAAAAGATAGATAAAAGAATAATTGCAATAAAACAAGTTAATAAAGGCGTATCAAGTGCTAGAAATAAAGGATTGTCTGTTGCATCGGGTAATTTTGTTATTTTTATTGATTCAGATGATTGGATAAGTGAAAAATGTATTGAACTATTAATTAAATCAATGGAACAGCATGATGAATATACATTGATTTCATCTGATTGTAAGTATGCTTTTTTTAAAGAAAGAACAATCGATATACAAGATAGCAAAAAAAATTATAAAAATGAGAATTTGTTAATGAATAAAGAAAAATGTATGGTTAGTTTTTGTAATTCACAATATAGATTATCAAGCACATGCTACAAGCTTTTTAACATGGAATTGATAAAAAAATTTAATTTGTATTTTGAAGAAAAAATTAGTCATGGTGAAGACGGATTGTTTGTTTATAATTATTTAAAGTATTGTAATGGAATGTATTATTTTAATGAACCATTATGGTATATACTTGATAGGCCAGGAAGTGCAACAACATCAAAATATAATAAAAAATGGTTGTCAGCAGTCGACTCATCTGAAATGATTTTTAATAATAATAATGATCCGAAATTAAACAATTATTTTAAGCTGTATTGTTGTAATAGAATTACTACCGTTTTGTGTAGTGCAATTAAAAGTGATAGACATGCCAACAAAGAAGATATTATATTTTTAAGAAAAAAAATGAAGAAATATATTTTTGGTATTTGTTGTGAAAGAAAAATTATAAAAATTTTCTTGTACCTATTATTAGCGTTTTTTCCTGCTTCAATATCATATTATGTATTAAAAAGTGTTTATTAATTTTTTATAATATAATATTAATTATTCAAACTTATTTTATTAAAAATATACAGTATTTATTACTTGTATAATTAAGGAGTAAAGGTAATGAAAAAAAAGAAAGTTTATTTATTTGCATGTATAGAGAAAAATATTGGCGATGACTTATTTATTTATATTGTTTCTCACAGATATCCCAATGTTGAATTTATTATAAGCTCAGATGCAAATTACCTAAAAATAAATAGTCTAAAGAACTTAAAATATAGTAATAAACTTAAAACTTGGCTTATATTTGCCAATAATGGAAGCAAAAATATTATAAAAAGAAATTTTGCTTCATTTATTGAAAAAATATATAGAATAAGCTTAAAAAAATTAGATTCAATATATATCGTTGGAAATGCATTTAAAAACATTGATTATAAAGGACATTATCAAATTAATTGGTTAAATAAAAGAATTAATTTATCAAAAAAATTTTATCTAATTAGTACAAATTATGGACCTTCTAATAGTGAAGAATGGAAAAATGATTGTTATAAAGCATTTTCTAAAATGGCTGATGTTTGCTTTAGAGATATTAATTCTTATGAGACATTTAATAGTTTAAGTAATGTTCGATATGCACCAGATGCTGTTCTTTCAATTGATATTAATAATAAGAAAAGAAAATTGAACGTAACGCATGATTACATCATAATTTCAATTATTGATTGTGCTATGAATACAAGAAGTAAAAAATTAAATGAAATAGCACCAATTTATGAGAAAAAGATGATATCAGTAATTAATGAGTTTAATGAAAAAGGAATTAATATTATTTTATTAAATTCTAATGCCATTCAAGACAAGCCAGCATCAACAAGAATATATGAAAAATGTAAAAATAAAAATATGATATCCATTTGCAATTATGATGGAAATTTAGAGAAAATTTTTAAATTATATAATAATGCAAAAGCTATTATTGCAACTAGATTACATACAATCATCCTTGGATGGATTTATGATATTCCTGTGGTTCCAATAGTTTATGATGTTAAAGTTGAAAATATATTGAAATCGTATAATTTTAATGGATTAGTAGAAGATATTTGTAACTTAAATGACATGAATGCATCATCAATATATGATTCAATAAAAAAATACTCATTTAAAATATCTCAAAAGATTATAAATGATGCCAATAATCAATTTATAAATATTGATAAGATATTAAAATAGGTGGTTATTAATATGGAAAAAAAATATGAAAAATTAATAAAAAATACATCTATTTTTGCAATTGGTACTTTTAGCAGTAAGATTTTAGTTTTTTTAATAGTTCCATTATATACTTACGTTTTATCAACAACTGATTATGGAATAATTGATCTGATAATTTCTTCAATAAGTCTTATGATACCATTTACAACATTGCTGATTTATGAGGCTGCTATTAGATTTTTAGTTGGAAAAGAAAGTAATGAAAAAACAATTTTTAATAATTGCATTTTTATATTTTTAATTGGTTGTATATCTTCAATTTGCTTTTCTCCAATCATTTTATATTTTTTGAAGCTAAGCCATTATAGCACAGTCTTTATTGTTTTACTTATTTTAACAAATTATACCACTATCTTTGGACAATATTTACGTGCTAATAATGATAATTGGAGTTTTTCAATATCAGGAATAATAAATACTCTATGTACTGTTTCATTAAATTTAATCTTTTTATTAATTTTAAAAAAAGGAATAGTTGGATATTTATGGGCATTATTATTATCGCAATTAATAACTAGTATATACATTTTTATAAAATCTAAAACATTAAAGTTACTAAATTTAAAGTGTATTAATTTTAAGTATTTGAAAAAAATGCTGGTTTATACATTACCATTAATTCCAAATAATATAATGTGGTGGATAATGAATGCAGGGGATAAGTATGTAATAAACTATTATCTCGGTGCATCTGCAAACGGAATTTTTTCTATATCTTATAAGGTACCAACTATTATAACTATGTTATTTTCAATATTCATGCAGGCTTGGCAAGTATCAGCAATCGAAGAAAAAGTAAACAATTCAGAAAATACATTTTATAAAATAGTATTTGAATACATTTCAGTAATCTTAATTGCATTTACTTCAGTTCTTATTGTCTTTATAGAGCCATTATTTAAAATTATTATTTCAAATGAATATATAAGCGCCTGGAAATATGTGCCATTATTATGCGTTGCAACTTTATTAAATTGTTTTGCAACATTTGCTGGAATCGTATATATAATTGAAAAAAATTCAAAAAAATCTTTGCATACAACATTTATTGGTGCAACAATAAATCTAATTTTAAATTTTTTATTAATTAGACATTGGGGACTTTTTGGTGTAGCGATTGGAACAGCTGTTGGGTATTTATCAGTAATGCTTTTAAGATTCAAAGATTTTAAAAAATTTTTTAATTTATCATTAATTGATTTTAATTTTATTTTAGCACTTTTAATACTTATTGCAGATTCAATAATATATATGTTTATGAATAACATAATAAAATATGTTATATCATTTATTTGTGTCTTTATCATATTAATAATTTCAAGGAAGAAAATTACTAATATAATAAAAAAATTAAAAAGAAAATTAAAAAAAAGAAAATAATCATATGTTATATTTTAGCAAAAATTAAATTATATAAGATTTCAAATTCAAAAGGGAGATTAAAATGATTAAAAAATCAGATTATTATAATTATTTTAAAGCAATTATAACAGTGTTAGTAGTAATTGGACATGCTGCTAGAATGTTTAGTGGTCATGGGGCATTATTAATTGAAAATAATTATTATATTAATATTATTAATAATCTCATTTACGGTTTTCATATGCCTGCATTTATGCTTATGAGTGGCTGTGTTTATTATTATTGTATCAATGATTTAGGAAAATACAAAAATGATTTAGATTTTGTTTTAAAAAAAATGAAAAGATTACTATTTCCATATATATTTTTTGGGATATTTTATGTTGGGCCAATACTAGTGATTTTTGGATTTACAAAATATGGATACTTTGAATATTTATTTAAAGGACTATTATTAATGCTAGAAAGCAGGCATTTATGGTTTCTAATGTATTTATTCATTTATTTAGTCGCTTCGCAATTTCTAATAAAAAAAATGAATATAAGATCAATATATTTCGTTATTATATTTAGTGTAATTGTTAGCTTTTTAAATATTCCATATTTGTCTGATTTATGCTATTATTTTTCGTTTTTTACATTGGGATTATATTTTAATGATAAATATAATACTATTTTTAAAGAAAATAATATTAGAAAATATTATATAATTATTTCAGTAATTTGTTATATAGTATTAGTATCTTTAAACATAGTTAAAATTAGATTTATTACAGCTATTTTTGGAATTATATTTATGATGTATATTATTAGTAATAAAAATATATTTGATAAAATTAAAAAGGCCAAATTTTATACAATAATATTGAAATATAGTATGGGTTTATATTTGTTTCATCCAATGATTATTTATGTATTTGATTACTATTTTGAATCGATACTGAATCCGTATATGCTATTCATCTTGTCTATTATTATCAGTTTAACTTTATCATTGATATTCACAAAAATCGTATATCTATGTAGATTAAATATTATTTTGGGAGAAACAATTAAAATATCTGAAACAAAAAAAATGTGATTAATTTTTCTGGTAGAATGATTCAATAAAATTTGGAATAATGAAAAAAGTAAAGGTGGTAACAAAAATGAAAAAAATTGAATTAAAAAATAAAACTATATTAGTTACAGGTGCTGCTGGATTTATTGGTTATTATTTATCAAAAAGATTACTTGATGAAATTGAAGGTATAAAAGTAATTGGTTTTGATAATATGAATGATTATTATGATGTTAAATTAAAACAATGGAGACTTAGTAATTTATCTAAATGTGACAATTTTATATTTGTTAAAGGTAATTTAGCAGATAAAACTTTAATAGATAAAGTATTTAATGAATATAAACCTAGTGTAGTAGTTAATTTAGCTGCTCAAGCCGGAGTTAGATATAGTATTGATCATCCCGACTGTTATATTGAATCTAATTTAATTGGTTTCTATAATATACTTGAAGCGTGTAGACATAATCCGGTAGAACATTTGGTATATGCTTCTAGTAGTAGTGTATATGGGTCTAATAAAAAAGTACCATATTCAACTGATGACAAAGTAGATAATCCAATTAGTTTATATGCAGCTACTAAAAAGAGTAATGAATTACTAGCTCATAGTTATTCAAAACTGTATGAAATACCAAGTACTGGATTAAGATTTTTTACGGTATATGGACCAGCAGGTAGACCTGATATGGCATATTTTAATTTTACTAATAAACTTATTAATGGCGAAATCATTAAGATATTTAATTATGGTAATTGTAAAAGAGATTTTACTTATATTGATGATATTGTTGAAGGTATTATTAGAGTAATGCAAGGTGCACCTGATAAAAGTATAGGAGATGATGGATTACCAAATCCACCATATAATGTATATAATATTGGTAACTCTAATCCTGAAAATTTATTAGATTTTGTAACTATCTTACAAGAAGAATTAATTAGAGCTGGAGTTTTACCAAAAGACTATGATTTTGAATCACATAAAGAATTAGTACCTATGCAAGCTGGAGATGTCCCTGTTACTTATGCTGATACAACACCATTAGAAAGAGATTATGGTTTTAAACCTAATACACCTTTAAGAGATGGCTTAAGAAAATTTGCTGAGTGGTATAAAGAATTTTATATGAATGAAGAATAGTGATATTCTTCTTTTTTAGTGATTTACTTTATAATTTAAAAATGTTATAATCAATGTACAAGGAGAAGTGAAAAGATGAAAATAGCAGTTGCAGGATGCGGTTATGTTGGTTTATCTTTAGCAACATTACTTGCACAAAAATATGAGGTTGTAGCTTTAAACCGTACACAAAGTAAAGCTGATATGATTAATAATAG